>Ga0208874_1000095_pt1 | contig 32540 bp, 32 predicted proteins | sample CryBogCBH10Oct08_FD_184604 | JGI IMG/M metagenome (GOLD analysis project Ga0208874, IMG submission 184604) | Freshwater microbial communities from Crystal Bog, Wisconsin, USA - CBH10Oct08 (SPAdes) (version 2) | ecosystem: Environmental > Aquatic > Freshwater > Lake | place: Crystal Bog... | reverse complement strand
CAGCCATTCACGAACCGTGGGAATACCTACTTCGCGAAGCACTCCTACAGTGGCGGGATCGAAGACGATCGGAAGCCCAACGCTCTTCGCCTTATCGATAATCTGCAATACGCCAGGGCGCGAAATTTGATTGATGAGCGGATAGCCAGATAAATACAGGACTGCAAAATCTGAAAGGTCAGGCAGGTCCGCCAACCCAAGACCAGCATTCGCGCCAGAATCGGGAAACATCGTACGTTCTCCCATGGCATCAACAATCACAATGACAACGCCGGTGCTGAGGCCTTCAATAACGGTGGTCGAGTGCTCTACACCGAATCGATCGAGCTCGTCCAAAAGGGTTCGGCCCGCGGCGTCATCTCCGACTCGAGTGACCAAGAATGTATGCGTCCCGTTCATGGCCAACCATGAAGCCACGTTTGCCGCTGCACCTCCGCCTTGGGTGGAGATATGCGCACGTGTTTCTACGCCTTGTTCCAACTCTCGCCCCGTGACCGCAGTGACATCCAACATGATGTCGCCGATACAGAGGACTTTAGTCATCGGAAGCGATTTGTTTCTGACTACTTCTTAAGAGCGACTGCAATTTCAGCAGCCAGTTGTGAGTTTGATTTGATAATGTCGATATTGACTCGTAGCGACTCACCTTTGCTGGCGGTGTGAAAGTGCTCGAGCAGGAACGGCGTCACTGCTTTGCCAACTATGTGGTTTGCCGATGCCGCCGCGAGGCCGGAATTGAGAATCTCGTCGTGGAGCGTTGGGTTCATTTGATTCAGAACCGGATTGGTTACAACAATCGCACGGTCATTCGTCTTTAGCGCGCCTCGGTTCTTCCAGATCGACGCGATCTCTTGCGCCGAATCCACGCGATGTTCAATCTCGAAACCAGAATCAGTGAGATAAAAACCAGGGAACTTGTTGGTCTTGTAACCCAACACGGGGACGGAATAGGTCTCAAGTCGCTCCAACGTTCCGGCGACATCAAGAATAGATTTCACGCCGGCGCAGACAATAATGATTTCGAGTTGTGACAATGCGGTGAGGTCAGCCGATTCGTCGTAGGAATGACCACGATGCACGCCGCCTAAACCGCCGGTTGCAAAAACATCAATCGCCGCCAACTTGGCGATATGCGCAGTAGCCGCGACGGTCGTTGCGGCGGATTGCTTGGTCAGCCCGACAATCGCAAGGTCGCGGGTAGATGCCTTAATAACGGAATCGTCGGTCGCAATTCGGACGAGCTGATCCTCTTCTAGACCGACGTGGATCACGCCATCAATCAACGCAATCGTCGCTGGGACCGCGCCTGCGGCGCGAACGATGGATTCGACATCGCGCGCGACTTCAAGGTTTGTCGGGCGAGGTAATCCATGACTGATGATCGTAGATTCGAGCGCGACGATGGGTTGGCCAGCTGATCGAGCGGCGATGACTTCTGTTGAATACTTAATCACGCACCGAGATTACCTCACCCCATACGGCAAGATACTCATATGAATTCGACGAGCAATCTAGCCGGGCTCTCGAACTCCATCTTCGCTTCGTTAGGACTATCGACCGCATCAAATCCGCTTAACCTCGACTCGAGCGCCGGCCAGCGCGAGTGCTTCGTACTCATTGATGGATTCGGCCAATCGGCGATGGCGAATTTTGGGAGCGAGTTTCCCATCTTTACCCAGATGAATTCGCTTGCACCATTAACTTCGCACTTCCCATCGACAACAGCGACGAACCTTTCATCTTTTGGCACTGGTGTTCTTCCAGGCGTCCACGGAATGCTTGGTTACACGGTTCGGGTTCCGCGCTCGGGCGAACCCGGTCGATTATTGAATTCGTTGAAATGGGATGAACGCGTTGACCCTGTTGTGTGGCAATCCACCCCCACTTTGTTCGAACGCGCGGTCACCGATGGAATTCATGTTCATCACGTGGCAGCCAAACGATATGAGGGATCGGGTTTTACTCAAGCCGCGTTGCGCGGTGCGACATATTTCGGCGCGAATCATCTTCCGGATATGGTCGCCGAAACCGTGCGCGCACTTTCTCAACCTCGCTCGTTTGCTTATGTATACATAAACAATCTTGATGCCGCTGGTCATGATGCGGGCGTGGGTTCGGACAAGTGGCTGGAGGCGCTGAAGGTCGTCGCGGAATTGCTTTCATCGTTGCGTGAAGCGCTGCCGAGTGGCACTCGGATCTGGATGACATCGGACCACGGCATGGTCAACTCAGCGAATCACGTGGTACTCGGCGTAGATAACTCGTTGATGCAGAACGTCACGCTGGTCGGAGGCGAGCCTCGAGCGCGACATATTTATGTGCAGGATGGCTCCGCGGCCGACACGGCGGCAATCTGGCGCGAGACACTTCAGAATCGAGCGAGAGTTTTCACAAAGCCAGAGGCAATGTCCGCAGAGTTGTTTGGATCCGATGTTTCAGCCGACAGTGAAGATCGGATGGGTGACATGGTGGTCATTCCCAACGATGACTTGATACTTGTGGACCCAGAGCGAGTGAAGCAAGAAACTGGCATGGTGGGTCATCATGGCGGGCTGACGGAGATTGAGACGTCGGTGCCGCTACTTACCGCAACCGTTTAGATAACCGTTTAGCTCTGCAACTTCGCGACGAAATTAATCGTCGTTACGATCTTTTTTGCTTCCGAACATGATGTCGTCCCATGAAGGAAGCTTGACGCGCTTAACGACGCCATCGGCTTCGGCATCAGCTTCAACCGTATCGCTTTCAAATCCTGCATCTTGATTCTCGTCTTCAAATTCAAAGGTTTCGGAGACTTCGATAGAGACGGTCTCTTCTTTCACCGAAACAAGTCGCGGAGCAGGGCCGGTGTTCTGGGTTGGATAAACCAGACCTTGCGATGGAGTGCGTGGGCGAGACTCTTTCGCTTCGCCTGCAATCCACTTTGCCGAATCATCCTCGGCGGTCAGAGTTCCAGTGCTTGAATTAAATGACCAGTGCGCATCGGCTTGACCATCACGGTTGGGGTAGTACAGCGCGATATCCCATAACCCGTCGCGACGACGATGGGTGTTCCATTCGACCTCGTCGACGTCAACGCCGTGCGTTGCGAGTTGCGAAATCATGGCCTCTTGCAATGTGGGCGATGAAGCATCTCGACGGATCGGTGACTTAAGAGCTTGCGCAATGACGAAGGCGCGTTCCTGCAAGATGGGACCGGCAAATTTTTCGATTTTCTCCAAGGACCAATCGGTCGTCCGAGAAATTGCATCCATGCTTTCACCTGCGCGCAGGCGAGACTGAACGTCCTTCACGGAGGTGGTGGGTTCGTCGCTTTCAATTTTTATCGCCGCTAACCGAGGTTGATTGACCGCAGCGCGCAAAGTGTCGCTGAGGCGAGCTTGGTAGTGACGGTTGTGAATATCGGAGAACTCGAGGTGATTTCCGTCCTCGGAACGTCCTACTAGGCGGAGGTCAATTACCTCGTCCTCGTGGTCGCTGCTCATGGGGCAAGAGTGCCACAGCGGGTACATTTTTTCAGCTACCGCCTCCAGAATTGAGATTAGAGTAGAGGGATGAACGCGCGCGCAGCGGATTTTTCCGCCCTCTTGGAGCTAGCCGAATCGGTCGCGCTGGCGGCGGGCGAGTTATTGGCCAATCGACCAGCGACCTTTGCGCTCTCCGAAAAAACGTCTGCGGTGGACTTCGCTACCCAGATGGATATCGCTAGCGAAAAACTAATCGTGGAGTCACTTCTTGCCGCTCGCCCCACCGATGGCATCATCGGCGAAGAGGGCGCGGCTCGCGATTCGACCTCCGGAATTACGTGGGTGATTGATCCACTTGATGGCACGGTTAATTATTTTTATGGATTACCTGGATGGAATGTAAGCATCGCCGCTAAGGATGAATCCGGCGTATGCGTTGGCGTTGTCTATTCGCCCACGACAAATTCCTTGTGGACCGCGACTCGTGGCGGCGGGGCGTTCTTCAATGGTGCAGCGATTCGGTGCAACGAACCGGTCGAGCTAGAGATGGCTTTGTTAGGAACCGGCTTTGCTTACGATCGAGATCGTCGAAAATTCCAAGCAAGTGTTGTGGAGAAAATAATTCCGCAGTGCCGAGATATTCGTCGAGCCGGAGCGGCGGCGGTGGACCTTTGTTATGTGGCGATGGGCGCGTTGGATGGCTACTTCGAATTTGGATTAAAGGAATGGGATTTGGCGGCCGGCGGCTTGATTGCCGCCGAGGCGGGAGCGGTCGTTACGGGCGATATCCACGCGGGGGAGACGGTTGTGGCCGCCGGGCCGACCCTATATCCGAGCCTGAAAAAGCAGGTGGGCTAGTTCTATCGGGATCCACAAGGGCCTGTTGGGCCAATTTCGCCCCCTGCCACTCGCTGTGGCAAGATAGCCCTCTATTCGAACCGCGGTTCACCCAGGCGCTCGCGCCAGTAGGTCAGAGCCAACGCAAGCCTCACTAGATGTTAGGAAACCTCATGAACGTGTTAGACGCAGTCGATGCTGCTTCACTCCGTACCGATGTCATCAACTTCCGCTCCGGAGATGAAATCAAGATTCACGTTCGCGTTATCGAAGGTAACAAGAGCCGTATTCAGGTCTTCCAAGGCATCGTCATCCGTCGCCAAGGTTCCGGCGTCCGCGAGACATTCACTATTCGCAAGCTTTCTTACGGAATCGGCGTAGAGCGCACATTCCCAGTACACACACCGGTCATCGAGAAGTTCGAGATGGTCCGTCGTGGCGATGTTCGCCGCGCGAAGTTGTACTACCTCCGCGAGCTTCGCGGTAAGGCATCGAAGATTAAGGAACGCCGTGGCGCGAACAACGAGTTCATCGTTGAAGAGACCCCGGTTGCTGCGCCTAAGGCTGCGCCAGTCGTTGAAGCAGTTGTTGAAGAAGTAGTCGAGACACCTGTTGTTGAGACACCTGTTGTTGAGACAGTGGTCGAAGCAGTTGTTGAAGAGACGGCTGTCGCTGAGGCTGCTCCAGAAGCCACTCAAGAATAAGTTCGCTTCTTCTTCATGCGCCTGCCTAAGAAGGGGTCGCTACTTCGAGAAGTTCCGATCATTGTTGTCGCGGCGCTCGTAGTTTCAGTAGTTGTTAAAACCTTCTTCATTCACTTCTTCTTTATTCCATCTGGTTCGATGCAAAACACCCTGCAAATTGGCGATCGCATCGCTGTGAATAAATTCGCCAATTTCTTTAGCGACATCAAACGCGGTGAAGTCGTCGTATTTCGCGATCCTGCCAATTGGTTGGGCGCTGCACCAGCTACAACATCGAGCGGACCGGGGGAGTGGATCAAAACCGGATTGGTTGATGTCGGAGTTCTCCCGGATCCAGCCAAGCAATATTTGATTAAGCGCGTTATTGGAGTCGGTGGCGATCACGTTGTGTGTTGCGACGTCAAGGGACGACTTCAAATCAATGGCACATCCATCAATGAGCCTTATATTTTTGCTGGCAATAAGCCAAGCGATTCGGCCTTCAGCGTCACCATCCCACATGGTTTTATTTGGGTAATGGGCGATCATCGTGGTGCAAGTGCTGACTCTCGTTTTCATACCGATGACATTCACAAGGGCATGGTTCCGTTGAGCGACGTCGTAGGGCGTGCGGAGTTCATCGTCTGGCCGTTCAATCACATCGGTTTCCTCAGCGTCGGCCACGATTTATCGAAGGTTGCAGTCAAGCATTGAGAAGACGCTTCGCGATTCCGGTCTAACCAAAATCGCGGGCGTTGATGAAGCAGGGCGAGGCCCATGCGCCGGACCACTTGTCGTTGCCGCCGTCATTTTGAAAAATCCGTTTGATCCGGCGTTGGCGAGAGTGCAAGACTCAAAAAAGCTCACCGAAAAATTACGAGAAGAACTCTTCGACGTCATCCTTGATTGCGCGGAGGCGCATTCGATTATCGAGATATCGGTAGAAGAGATTGATTCATTCGGACTTCATAAATCCAATATTGAAGGCATGCGTCGAGCGGTCGCGGATTTAGACCCAGCTCCGGAATACGTTCTCACCGATGGCTATGCCATCCCTGGACTCGCTACGCCCAACCTCGCGGTCTGGAAGGGCGATCAAGTAGCCACGACCATCAGTGCGGCATCTATTTTGGCAAAGGTGTATCGCGACCGAATCATGATCAAAATCGGCGCAGAATTTCCTGAGTACGGGTTCGAAGGCCATAAAGGATATTCATCCGCGCTACATATGGATGCTCTGCGCAAGCACGGAGTGACCGTGCATCACCGAAAGTCGTTTGCGAACGTCGCGGAGTTGCTTTAGTCCACATTCTTTTCTGTCCACAGAATTTCTTGCGCTTTAAATGACATGAATGTTGGAGACGTAGCGTTCTTTCATGACGCAAAGGAATAATGTTCTTGGAGCTTGGGGCGAGGAGAAAACGATTGAGTATTTGCTTGCCAAAGATTATCTCCTCTTAGATCGCAACTGGCGTCGAAAACTTGGCGAGATAGACATCGTTGCACTTGCTCCAACCGGCATCGTTGCATTTGTCGAGGTTAAAACTAGAAGTTCACATCGGTTCGGGCATCCGCTCGAAGCAATTAATCATCGTAAAGCAACTCGACTGGAGCTATTAGCACGGGCGTGGATGCGAGAATCTCCGATCGCCAAAAGATCATTCCGATTAGATTTTTCGGCGATCGTCGGAGATGGCCTTAATCTTCACGAAATTGATTATCGAATTGGGTCAATCCAATGACGGTATCCCGGATATCCACATTCACTCTATTGGGACTCGAGGGCTTGCCCATTGAAATCGAAGTCGACATCGCCGATGGTTTACCGGGATATACCTTGCTCGGACTTCCTGATGCGGCGTTAGGTGAATCCAAAGAGCGCGTTCGCTCAGCCATTATGAATTCTGGCGGAACGTGGCCGAATCGAAAAGTTACAGTCTCGCTCTCGCCAGCGTGGCTTCCAAAAAGTGGCTCCGCCTTTGATGCGCCGATTGCTGTTGCGCTACTGGTTGCACAAGGTGTGGTCAGCGAAGAAAGCACGGCGGGCTCGGTAATTTTGGGTGAACTCGGGCTGAGCGGGGAGGTTCGCTCGGTACCTGGAATTCTCCCACTTGTTTTAGCGGCCAAGAAAGCAGGATTTGTTGTTGCGATTGTTCCGACAGGCAATCTTTGGGAAGCTCAACGCGTTGCAGGAATTTCCATCATCGGAGTCCAAACCTTGAGGGAGATACTTGAGTATTACTCGAGTGGATGCGCCACAGGAGTTCAAACGGAAGAGCTAGCGCAGTTAAGCCGCGAATCGGTATCCACGTTGAATTACTCGGATGTTGCGGGTCAATCCGCCGCAAAAAATGCACTCGAGATAGCGGCGATTGGCGGTCATCACGTTTTGATGGTGGGCCCACCGGGCACTGGCAAATCCATGATGGCAGAACGAATTCCAACGATCCTCCCGCCGTTGAGCGACGACGACCTTCTTGAAGTGTTATCCGTTCATTCGATCGCTGGTCATTATGAGCCGGAGAAATTTCAGCGAAATGAGCCACCATTTTTATCACCGCACCATAGTGCCACGGCGGTATCAATGGTCGGCGGAGGCAATAAGCAGATTCGACCCGGGGTTTGTTCGTTGGCGCACTTTGGGGTGTTGTTCATCGACGAAGCGCCAGAATGTAGTCGGGTCGTGTTGGAGTCATTACGTCAACCACTCGAATCCGGAAGTATCACGATTTCGCGCGCTATCGGAAGCGTTACCTACCCGGCACGATTCATGCTCGTGCTAGCGGCGAATCCCTGTCCGTGTGGAAAATTCTTTGGCCGCGGCCGCGCGTGTACGTGTTCAGCAATATCAAGGGCAAGATATTTCCAGCGCCTCTCTGGTCCATTGCTGGATCGAATCGATATCCGAATTCCCGTTTTGCCGCCATCGCGGACAGAGCTAGCCGATCAATCCGAACGCGAATCAAGCGCCACGATACGAAATCGCGTCATTCGTGCTGGCGATCGTGCGCGGACGAGATTTCAGGAAGAATCGTGGGTAAGAAATGCACAAATTCCTGGCAGCGCGTTACATAAGAAGTATGCCGCGGAACGCGCCGCAATGCAGATGCTGCATTCTGAAGTCGATGCCGAACGATTAAATGCGCGTGGATTTCATCGCGTGCTACGGGTGGCATGGAGCATCGCAGATTTACATTCACACGACCAACCCACGCTTGAAGATGTTTCGCACGCCTATGCGCTCCGCTCGGGACTCGAGAACTTTCTATGACGCTTGCTCCGGAGCGTGCGGCTCGGCTCGAACTCTTCGCCGCGATTGAGGGCGGCTCCAAATTTTGGTCAGACGAGATGGATGTGCATGGGCCAATCAGCTTGCGAGATCGAATCCGCACTGGGAGATACGCTGACTCAAAACATTCGGCCGTACGGATATCCGAGCGACTTGAATCTCTTGCCGGCGCGGATGTACTCGAGGAGATTTTACGGGCGCGTGGTGAATTCCTGACGCCGGAGTGCAGCGACTGGCCCGAGCAACTCAACGACTTGGCTTCAATTCCAATCGGACTCATCATCACGGGTAACCGAGAGAATCTTGAGTGCCTAAACCAATCAATCTCGATAGTGGGCACGCGAAACCCCACCAACTACGGGGCAACTATTGCATCTGACTTTGCCGCGGGATTTGTCGATCGGGATTGGGCAGTGATTAGCGGGGGAGCGTACGGAATCGATGCCGCTGCCCATCGAGGCGCTTTATTGGCGGAGGGCATAACGTGCGCCGTGCTCGCTGGTGGAATTTCTAAGAATTATCCGTCGGGCCACGAACGACTATTTGAGGAAATTACTCACGATGGGTTATTGATGAGCGAGGTGATGCCACAAGTCCCGGCAATACCGGTTCGCTTTCTGACGCGTAATCGAATTATTGCGGCGCTATCAAAAGGCACAATCGTCGTGGAAGCAGCATTTCGAAGCGGGTCGTTGCGAACAGCGCGTGACGCGGCGGAAATCTTTCGTCCAGTGATGGCAGTACCTGGGCCGATCAACTCACCGACGAGCGAAGGTTGTCATCGATTGATTGGCGAGCGCTGCGCGGAGCTCGTGACGTCTGTGCCGGACATATTAGAGCTGGTAATGCCGATGGCTATCGAGTGAGAGAATATGGACATGACTTCTCCGACAAAGCCGCATGCCGCTGGCTTCGTCGCGATAATCGGCCGCCCGAACGTTGGTAAGTCCACATTGATCAACGCGCTTGTGGGTCAGAAGATTGCCATCACCTCTCACCATCCGAACACCACTCGCAATCCGATTCGAGGAATTATCTCCCGCCCGGATTACCAAATGATTGTTGTGGATACGCCCGGAGTGCATAAGCCAAAGACATTACTTGGCGCGCGGCTCAACGAAATGGTCACCGAAAACTTAGAGTCTGTAGATGCCGCCGTACTGTGCCTTCCGGCAGATGAAGCCATTGGCGCCGGCGATGAATTCATCGCGCGCTCAATCGCGAATCAGCGAAACATCTATTTCGCGGTTACAAAAATCGACCGCGTAAAGCCGGAAGAGCTCATTGCTCATTTGCAGAACGTCGCGGACTTTGCGAACAAATTGGGAATTACACCGAAGGAAATCGTCCCGATTAGTGCAAAGCGAGAAGAGCAGACCGATCTCTTGCTTGAATTATTAGCAAAGTCCTTGCCCGAGTCGCCCAGCCTCTATCCCGAGGACATCACCACTGACCAGGCGGCCGAGATGACGATCACCGAATTGATTCGGGAAGTAGCGATTGAGAACCTGTACGAAGAGCTCCCGCATTCTGTGGTTATTTCGATTGACGAGATGTCACAACGCGAGGGAAAGAATTTTTACGACATTCACGCGACCTTACACGTCGAGCGGGATAGTCAAAAGGCAATCATTATCGGACCACAAGGATCTCGTTTGAAAGCCATCGGAACTCAAGCGAGATTGAATATTGAAACCTTCTTGGACGCGAAGATTTATCTAGGTCTGCACGTTAAGGTGTCAAAGGAATGGCAACGCGATCCCAAGCTCCTTGCACGATTGGGCTTCTCAGAAAAGTAATAGTCCTTACGCGGTCGTGGTTTTTCGGCTCGCATAGTACGAACCAATCAGCACCATCGGGAGTCCGACCATGATTCCAATCGTCAGTGGCTCGCGCAACAAGATGACGCCCAGGATAACCGCAAATGCCGTGTTCAGGTAAGTGACAAGCGATCCTCGGGCCGGACCAATGGAATACATGAGTTGGAAGAAATAAATGAATGCCAGCGCCGTAGGGAAAATGCCGAGCGCGAGCAACGAGAGCGACACCTCGCCAGAAGGTAGGTGCTTGGGAAGATTGAGAAATACGAACGGGAGATAAAAAATCGCCGTGATGGTCATTGCGATGCCGTTAATGGCAATCCCGTCCACGTGTGGAATTTTGGCGTTGACCAAGTTGGTCGCACCGGCGTAACCGACAGAGGCAATCAAAATCATCAAGATTGCGGAGAAACTTTGGTTTCCGGAGAAGCTTTCAATTCCCACGACGAGGACGAGTCCAACGAATCCAAGGACGAGCCCAAAGAGGCGCTTGCGATGCCAGACGGTCTTGTCGCCTCGGAGCGAGGCAATGATGACCGACCAAATGGGGACGGTGGAAACCAGCAATCCAGCAAGCCCAGAGCTCATCTTTTTCTCGGCCGAGCTAATCAAAATCCAGGGCAGAACCATTTCGCCGACCGCGTACGCGGCTACAAATTTAAAGTTTTTGAAGGCAAGCGAGAGCGTCTTTTGCTTTATCGCGATCGGAATCAGAACTAGCGAGCCGATGAAAACTCGGCCGAAGACAATAACAACGGGCGCCAACTCGCGTACTGCAACCTTCATTAAAAGATAGGGCACGCCCCACAACAGGCCAACGAGGAAGAAGAGAAACCAATTACGGCGCGACATTTGGTGAACCTTACCCGCCCTTATCGATCGAGGAGCGCGTTGATTTCGTCTGCGAGAAAGTTTTGTAGGGCAATCGCATCGTCGGTAACGGCCGCCAGGCTAAAGAATCCGTGGATCTGGCCTTCGTACTCGCGATAAACCGTGGTTACGCCATCGCCCTTCAGCATGTCGGCGTATCCGTATCCATCGTCAAGCAATGGGTCGAACTCGGCAGTGATGACAATCGCTGGCGCCACCCCGGTCAGTGTTTTCGCCGCCGATGGAACCGCATACGGATTTTTCGCGTCATGCGCACGTTGGAGATATTGCTCCCAAAACCATTTCATTCCACGCGTGGTAAGACCAAACCCGGTGCCATTAACTTTGGCGGATTCACCTTTCATCGCGGGTTCGATGCACGGATATATCAGCGTCTGGAAAGCGAGATCGAGGTTGCAATCACGCGCCTTTATCGCGACGCCCGCGGCAAGATTTCCACCAGCACTATCGCCGGCTACTCCGATCATGCTCGGTTCGATTCCCAATTTCTCGGCGTTCTTTACGACCCATTCCACGGTCGCATAACAATCGTCAAACGGGATGGGGAATGGATGCTCTGGCGCCTTTTGGTAATTCACGGCAATCACAATGAACTGACCTCGATTGGCTAACGAGCGAAGGGCTTGTTCGTAAACACCGAGATTACTGAGCACCCACCCACCGCCATGGAAAAAGACCAGAGCCGGTAACGCACTTTTATTATGAGGCCGATAAATTCGAACCGGGAGATCAGCCGTAGGGCCAGGGATGAATCGATGCTCGACGTTGAAAATATTTTCTGGCGTTCCGGAGAGAGCGGGTCGACCTTCGTTGTTGGCTCGCAACACCGAAACCGGAGCTTCCCATTGCGCCGGCAATCCCGACGCAGCCATCGCGTCGACGTATGCCTGCATCTCAGGTTTGAGAGTCATGATTTACCAGCCCTCGGTGCGATCTCGAAGTTCTCGATATTGGCGAAGCACTTCCGGGGTGGGAGCCGAAGAAAACTTTTCCACGTCGCCAAAATTCCATGTCGGGGGAGTCTCGCCACCTAAGAGCGCCCACGCCGCTTGCTTCGCCGCGCCATCCGCAACGTACTCACCAGGTGGCGGTAGTAAAACTTCCCGGCCAAAGAGCGCGGATGCAATGGGTGCCACGGCTGGATTTTTTGCCGCTCCGCCAACGAGCAGAACTCGTTTAACATCGACGCCCAATTGAACAAGCGCATCAACCGCGTCGGCTAATCCGCAGAGCATTCCTTCAATCATCGCTCGCGCGATATTTTCTTGCGTTGAATTCGAGAGATTCATGCCCGCGAAGACGCCGGTAGCGTGTGGACGATTTGGCGTGCGCTCGCCTTCAAAATATGGAAGCAGAGTTAGACCGTGCGCGCCAGGTTCGGCCGAAAGCGCCAAGGCTGCGAGTTCGTCAAAGTCGACGCCCAAAATTTTGGTCGCGGCATCCATGATGCGAGCCGCGTTGAGGGTGCAGACCAGCGGTAAAAATCGGCCGGTTGCATCTGCAAAACCTGCAACGGTGCCGGTTCCTTCGTGTGTGGGTGTCTCGGAAACCGCGAATGCAGTTCCGCTGGTTCCTAATGACACGACAACATCGCCCGGTTGAGCTCCGACACCGAGCGCAGCAGCCGCGTTGTCGCCAGCGCCCGCGCCAATTTTTAAACCATCTGCGGTGGTTGCACCAAACTGATTAGGCCCAACGATTCGCGGCAGAACGACTTCGCGATCCGATTTCAGCGCTTTCGCAAAGATGTCATGACGATATTCGGATGTGACCGAATCAAAGTATCCGGTGCCGGACGCATCAGATCGATCGGTGAAGAGATCTTTTAAGTCGGTGGAGCCAGAAAGCTTCCACGACAACCAATCGTGCGGAAGCGCTATTGCAGCTACGCGATTGGCGTTCTGTGGTTCGTTATCGGCCAACCATCGAACCTTACTTGCGGTGAATGATGCGACGAGCGATGATCCAACAGCTTTCGCAATGGCGGATGAGCCACCGCATTCAGTATTGAGAGTGACCGCGCTCTCTGCGGATCGAGTGTCGTTCCACAGAAGCGCAGGGCGAATTACTACTCCGTGCTCATCGAGCGCGACCATGCCGTGTTGTTGTCCGCCGATAGAAATTGCCTGCACGTCGGACAGTCCGCCCGCTTGTGCGATTGCCTCGTTGAGCGCAGACCACCAATGCGCTGGATCTACTTCTGTTCCATCCGGATGGCTCGCTCTGCCTTCGCGAATGAGCTCACCTGACCCGGCGTCGCGGACGACGACTTTCACGGATTGGGTCGAAGAATCCACCCCTGCGACCAGCACCTGCTCAGAACTATTCGGCATGAGGCAGAGCCTACTGAGGGTAGACTTGTGGGGTCACTGTCGACGGCTAACTTTTTCTCATCCGATCTGGAGTTTGTAATGCGTATTGGTGTCCTTACTGGTGGCGGAGATTGCCCCGGCCTCAATGGAGTTATTCGCGGCGTTGTCCGCAAGGGTGTTAAGGAATATGGCTACGAGTTCGTCGGCTTTCGTGATGGATGGAAGGGCCCGCTCGAAGGCCTGACCATGCCGTTAAATTTGGAGACCACCCGAGGCATCTTGCCCAAGGGCGGAACAATTCTTGGCTCGTCACGCACAAATCCATTCAAAATTGAGAACGGCGTCGAGCGCATTAAGGAGAATTTGGCGAAGATGGGCGTCGACGCGCTTGTTGCAATCGGCGGCGAAGACACATTGGGCGTTGCAACAAAGCTCGATTCGTTGGGCGTAAAGGTTGTTGGCGTTCCCAAGACAATCGATAACGATCTGAACAACACCGATTACACCTTTGGATTCGATACATCGGTGAATATCGCTATGGAGGCGATCGATCGTTTGCACACCACAGCTGAGTCCCACCACCGCGCACTCGTTGTTGAGGTCATGGGACGTCACGCTGGCTGGATTGCGCTCCACGCGGGAATCGCTGGCGGTGCGACCGCAATTTTGATTCCAGAAGTTAAGTTCTCTGTCGACAAGGTAGCGAAGTGGGTCGAGAGTCGTTTCGCAGATGGCTTTGCGCCCATCATCGTGATTGCTGAAGGTGCTATTCCGCAAGATGGCGACATGATGGTCAAGGACCAGACCTTGGATTCATTTGGTCACGTCAAGCTTTCCGGCATCGGCGAGTGGTTGTCGCAACAAATCGAAGCGAAGACTGGCAAGGAGACCCGCACCGTGGTGCTCGGTCATATCCAGCGCGGCGGATCGCCAACGGCGTTCGATCGCGTGCTCTCCACTCGGTTTGGTGTGAACGCGATTACCGCGATTCACGAAGGTGATTTCGGCAAGATGGTCGCGTTGCACGGAACAACAATTGCGCGCGTTCCACTAGCTTCTGCCACCACTGAACTCAAGCTTGTTCGTCCAGAGCTGTATGCCGAAGCGGAAGTTTTCTTTGGCTAATTTAGAATCGCTCTTCACTCCGGGCCTAGTGGCTGCACAGCAGCCACAATGGCCGGGCGGTCCAGATGGCGCAGAAGTTCGCGCCGCTGTTGATACCTTGAAGAAGCTGCCGCCATTGGTCTTTGCGGGCGAATGCGACAATTTGAAGGCACGTATCGCTGAAGCAGCAGAAGGAAAAGCATTCTGGTTGCAGGGCGGAGATTGCGCCGAAACCTTTGCGGCCGCAACCGCTGATTCGATTCGCAATCGCATCAAGACGATTCTCCAGATGGCCGCTGTGCTTCAGTACTTTGCGAGCTTGCCAGTGATTAAGGTCGGTCGTATGGCTGGACAGTTTGCCAAGCCACGCAGCAACAACGATGAGACCCGTGGCGATGTAACCCTGCCTGCATATCGTGGTGATGCGGTCAATGACATCGAATTCACCGCGGAAGCGCGTCGGCCGGATCCACAACGGTTGGTTCAGGTCTACAACACCTCTTCCGCGACCCTCAATCTTGTCCGCGCCTTCACACAAGGTGGATTTGCCGATCTTCGTCAGGTTCACGAATGGAATAAGGGATTCGTTAGCGATCCTCGATTTGGTGCTCGTTACGAGCAGATGGCTACCGAATTAGGACGCGCGCTCGATTTCATGGCTTCGGCTGGCGTCGATCCTGAAGCATTCAAGACCGTAGATTTTTACTCCAGTCACGAGGCGCTCATTCTCGAGTACGAGAAGGCGCTTACCCGCATCGATTCGCGCACCAACCTGCCATACGACGTCTCTGCGCATTTTGTGTGGATAGGTGAGCGGACCCGCCAACTCGACGGCGCACACATGGATTTTGCTGCAAAAATTCAAAACCCGATCGGAATCAAGCTCGGTCCAAAGACGACTCCTGAAGATGCGCTCGCGATGATCGCCAAGCTCAATCCGAACAATGAGCCAGGGCGCCTCACTTTAATTACTCGAATGGGCGCTGGCCTGATTCGTGAGAAATTACCGCCACTCGTAAAAGCGGTTACTGAATCTGGTGCAAAGGTATTGTGGGTATGCGATCCGATGCACGGAAATACCTATGAAGCGCCGAGCGGATACAAGACTCGTAAATTTGATGACGTGACCGATGAAGTACGTGGGTTCTTCGAAGTGCATAAGGCGGCCGGAACTCATCCAGGCGGAATTCACATCGAATTGACCGGTGACGACGTAACGGAGTGCGTCGGCGGCGGAGAGCAGATTTCGCACGAGGACCTTGCTACTCGTTATGAGACCGCCTGCGACCCACGCTTGAATCATTCCCAATCGCTTGAGCTCGCCTTTCTCGTGGCCGAAATGCTGCGCGATCGCTAATCGCGGCCATATCTCTTATCGCACAGATATTGCATCTTTCGGATAGCGCAAATCTCACATAATATTCAGAACGTGATTCAGCTCGCCTCGACCAAGACCCCAGTCGGAACCTTGTATTTGATCAGCGATCAGCACGTTTTGTTGGCGGCTGGCTTTCGAAGCTTTGAAGATTTACTTGAACGAATGGATCCCGATGACTCGGCACGGCAACATTCGAGGGTAAAAACGATTCCGATTATTAGCGATTTAGTAAGCGATTATTTTGACGGCGATGTGGACGCGTTCAACGCGATCCAAACGCGTCAGCCCGGTGCGCCATTTTCGCAGGCGGCGTGGAAAGCGATGCGGAAAATTCCATCTGGAAAAGTTTGGTCGTACGCGGATTTAGCAAAGCGCGCGGGGTCTCCGGATGCAGTTCGGGCTGCAGGAAGTGCGTGCGCTCGAAATTTGATTGCGCCCATCATCCCGTGCCATCGCGTGGTTAAAACCGGGGGAGCGCTTGGAAATTATGGATACGGCCTTGAAGTAAAAGAATGGCTCTTACGCCACGAGGGCGTTGCCTAAAACTTTTTTAATTGCCGCACAGGTTTCTTCGATATCTGCATCATCGACGTCAAGGTGAGTCACAAACCTGAGAAATTTAGGCCCAAGCGCACTCGCGAGCACGCCCTCGTTTTTTAGCGCTGCATTGATGTCGGACGCGGATGCCTTAATTGCTCGCAAGTCCAACGCGACGATATTTGTTTCGACGTGATCGGGATTGATAAAGGTGTCTGAAACCGAGGACGCGGCCTGGGCGATTGCCTTGGCACGGCGATGATCGTCGGCAAGACGCGCGATGTTATTGTCGAGCGCGAAATGGCCGCCCGCGGCGAGGATTCCAATCTGTCGCATGCCACCGCCGTAGCGCTTTCGCCATTGTCGAGCGGTCGCTACTAGATCCTTCGGTCCAACCATGATGGAGCCGACTGGGGCGCCAAGGCCTTTGGATAAACAGACCGAGACGGTGTCAAAATGTTGCGCATAATCCTTAAGTGCAATTCCCGTTGCCACGTGCGCATTCCATAACCTGGCGCCGTCGAGGTGCATGGAGATGCCAAGCGCCGTCGTTTCGCGTCGCAGGAGTTCGATTTCCTTCAACGGTTGGATGGAGCCACCGCCGAAGTTGTGGGTATTTTCGACAGCAATAGCCGTGGTCGAAACTAAATATGGCCCGGAGTTTGGTCGCGCAATTTCTAGCGCATGTTCTGCCTTCAGTACGCCGCGTTCGTCCGGCCAGGTGCGAGTGGTAATTCCACTAAAGACCGCTGCCGCGCCGAGTTCGGCACGGACGATATGAGAATTTGTTTCAGACAAAAGTTCTTCGCCTGGCTTCACCAACATACGAATCGCTAGCTGATTGGCGAGCGAACCAGATGGCGTGAACAATCCGGCCTCTTTACCCAACAATTCAGCGACGCGTTCCTCGAGTGTATTTACCGTGACGTCATCGCCGTACACGTCATCGCCAACTTCAGCCTTGAACATGGCTTCGCGCATGGCATCGCTGGGCTTGGTGACCGTGTCCGAACGTAAATCGATCATGCTGCCTCAACCACCTTTGGGTTTGATTTCTCGGTAAGGATAATTAAATACATGGCAGCGACGACCAGCAAGCCACCAATGAGCACCTTCGCGGTCATTGTTTCATGTCCAATCCAGACGCCGAACCACGCGGCGAAAACTACTTCCATCGTCAAAACAACGGCGACGGTCGTGGCAGGCATGAACGACTGTGCCCATGTTTGGAAAATGAAGGCGATAGCTGTCGCAAATACGGCGGTATAAATGATGGCCCACCACACTCCGTGATCTGGTGGCATATGGAATCCGCTCTTAAAGCTGGCGAGGGTTGTAATCGCGGCGCAGGTCCCGAGCTGCACAATCGTGAGTGCGTACACATCCATGTCCGCGCTCCATTCGCCGAGCGTCACGATGTGGGCTCCAAAGGCCAGCGCGGATAGGAAGACCAATAGATCGCCGGTCGCAACGCTGAATCCGTTGTAGGAGAGGAGTCCAAGTCCGAGGGTCGCGATCCCAACCGAAATCCACTGCCAGGCATTGATGTTTTTGCGGAGCACGAGTGCCGCGAGAAGCGGTGTGAACACCACATACAAGCCCGTAATGAAGCCGGTCTTCGCAACGGTCGTCATCGTCAAGCCGAATGATTGGAGGATGTAACCTGAGCCGAGAAAGGCACCAGCAAGTATTCCTTTCAGGAGAAACTTGAGGTCAATCACCTTTAGCGCACGGGGTCGAAGTGCGATGAGCACAATGGTCGCAATAATGAAGCGCCAGGCGAGGAATGAATTCACATCCAGTCTGTGCAGGGTGTCCTTCATAACGACAAAGGCGCCACCCCAGATCGCTGTTACGCCGAGAAGTAGTCCGGCAAAAATAATTTCTTTTCGAGCGAACGAGCGTTGACTCATTTGATCTTTGTGCGCATCTTTTTCAGGAGAGCTACTTCTTTTCCGTGTTCTGGTTCCATGCCCGGAGTTTCGAGAATGAGGGGTGCGGTCCGAACCGCCGGGTGAGCAAGAAGTTCTTCAAATGGCTTAATTCCAATTTCGCCATCGCCCAGGTTCTGGTGACGGTCCTTGAGGGCGCCGCAAACATCCATTGAATCATTGGCGTGAATGAGCTGGATGCGTTCAATTCCCACGAGACTAACCAGCAAGTCAAGAGTTTCGGTCATTCCACCCTTTTTAGAAATGTCATGTCCCGCGGCAAATACATGGCATGTATCTAGGCACACTCCAACCTTTGGATGCCATTCGAGTGCGTCGAAATATTTTGTCAGGTCATCCAATTTCTTGACCAGCGATTGACCCTGACCTGCTGTGGGCTCCAACAGCAGCCACGGATCTTCATCGGTTAACTTCTTAAGGACCGGCATCATGCCTTTGTTGATTTGCTTCCACGCCTTGTCGACGTGTGACTCATCCACCGCCGAACCAGTATGAATAACGACGCCATGACTTCCGATTTCTCGACCACGCTTCAATGAGTAGGCGGTCGAAGCAACCGAATTCTCGTAGGTGCTTGGCGTGGGCGAACCGAGATTAATAAGGAAGGGCGCGTGTACGTAAGTCTCGATATCAAGCTCGAGCGCTTTTTCACGAAAGGCTTGGTCGGCAACCGGATTCGCTTCTGGCATAGCCCAACCACGTGGATTAGAGGCAAATACTTGAATCGCCTCAGCCCCAATTTCCTGCGCGTATGCAATGGATCGCTTCGCCATTCCACCTGAGGTGGGCGTGTGTGCGCCGAGGCGAGGAAGTGCGGTTTTTGAGGTAGCCATTTGGCAACCCTATCTGACGGTGATTGTTACCGTCCCACCGCGCTTGAGTTTCGCACCCGCTTTAGGCGAGGTGGCTATCACGACCTTGGACTTTCGAGCGCCCTCGCTCTTCACCTTTACAACAAAGCCGAGATTTTCAAGATTTGCCGTCGCAGATTTAGCCGACTCTTTCAGCACGTTGGGTACTTGCACTTTTGCCGAACCCGACGAAATAACGATCGTGACGTTAGAACCCTTAGGTAAAGGTGTATTGGCTGGCGGAGACTGACTAATAACCGAACCAGGCGGAACGGTTTCGCTATATCCATATTTACTCAGGACGTTATAGCCGGCCGCGGTCAATTCGTTAAGGGCTTGATCACTGGTGAGACCCACATACGATTGCGCACCCGCTGGCGCCGGTCCCTGACTGACGAGCAAATTGATTTGAGTATTTTTACGCACTTGCGTGCCGGCGGATGGAACGCCATCGATGACCGCTCCAACGGTTACCGTGTCGCTGTACGCCTGAGACGTTGTGCCAATTTGTAAACCAGCGGCGGCGATTGCCTTGTTTGCATCCGCAGGGGATAGCCCAACAAGGAGAGGTACGGCTATTTGAGCGGGGCCAGTGGAGATCGTCAGGTGCACAAATCCACCCTTCTTCACGTGCCCACCGCCACCCGGCGATGAAGAAATAATCGTCCCGGCAGGAACATCTTCGCTTGCAATGCTGGTCGTGACATCGACGTTAAGTCCTAAGGGACGCAACATGTTTTCGGCCTGAGTTTGAGTGAGTCCAGCGACCGATGGGACGCTGATGCCGCTACCCGCACCAAAGAAGTGGTACCAACCAAAGCCCAGCGCACCCAGAACGATGATGGTCGCGATGAATCTATTTCTTTTCACGCGTCGCGAGAGCTTGCGTCGGCGAATTTCTGCGGTCGAGTTGGTTGTTTCGCGCATAGCGTCACTCGCTATTCCAGGAGTAGGGGATGATGAAGTTCGGGTGATGGGTGATGTGACTGGGACTGAACCAAATCGAAGGCCCTGACGCGGTGGTTTACTCTCGCCGGCATTCGCCTTCGAAACTTCGGTGCGCTTGTTGGGCTTCTCGCTTTTGGCAGACTTGGTTGGCTTTGCGATCAGCGGAGAAACATCGAGCTCTAACGTTAATTGTCGTCGACTGGGGTCAAGCACGTGCTCTAACTTTTGAATATCTAATTCCATGGCGGCCGCATCCTTGTAACGCTTGTCCGGATTTGGCTCGGTCGCCTTTAAAACAATGTCATCTATCAATTTCGGCAAGCCGGGCTTGAGTTCGGAGGGCGCGGGTACTCGTTCATTGACGTGCTTATACGCAATCGCAATCGGTGATTCGCCGTCAAATGGCCGTTGCCCAACTATCATTTCAAAGAACATTATTCCGAGCGAATAGACGTCGCTTCGAGCATCGCTGACTCCTCGTTGGACTTGCTCCGGAGCTAGATACGAAACGCTTCCGAGGACAACGCTCGATTCCACCGTCATCGTGCTGCCGAGACTCGCGCCGCGAGCGAGGCCGAAATCGGCGATTTTTACGCGCCCGTCTTTCGCAATCAAAATATTTTCGGGCTTGAGATCGCGATGGATGATTCCTTGCTTATGTGCGGCGACCAGGGCGCTCACAACGGGCGAAAGGTATTGAATGGCGACTTCGGGTGGAAGCGCGCCTCGCTCGTGCAACAACTCTCGCAAGGTGAAGCCTTCGATGAACTCCATCACCAAGAAAACGGCAGGCGTACCGCCTTCATTCCATCCTTGATCCTGAATAGCGACAATATTTGGATGCGAGAGAGAAGCGGTTGCTTTCGCCTCGCGAATAAATCTATGTACAAAGTCCTCATCGTTTGCCAGATGAGGATGCATAATCTTGACCGCTACTTTTCGGTCCAATCGGGTGTCAAAAGCGGCGTAGATGCTGGCCATGCCGCCAGCAGCAATAAGATGCTGTAATTGGTAGCGGCCATCGATAAGTTGGCCTGACAGGTCTGACACGTGAAAATCTTAGAGAGTAAAGAGTGTTAGAGCTGGCTAGGACGCACCATCGAGCGAGTAATCCGCCGCGCTGGCCGTTCCCTCTGTCGCAAAGTGAAGCAGCTCCTGCTTTTTAAAGTGCTTCATTTCTCGTTCGATGCCAAAGCCATCTCGATCGAGGACTCGCTCCATTCCCACTTTGGGCGAAATATCAATCCAGATAGCGATTGAGGTAGCCGCTCTTGTGGCGCGCTGACCTGAACCGACCCCCTCGAGAATTACGAATTCAGTGGATTGATGCGAGAGCGGTTCGTCCCAGGTATTGATGAGCCAATCGAATCGCGGGGTTTGGTAAGGCTTCCCACTTGCAATCGCGGGAACCACATCATTGCGAAGGCGCGTCGATAGCCCACCGCCTAACGCAGATTCCCATCCGTCGTAAATGTCATCCATGTGGAGTACTTCAACGGTTCGGCCAGCGTCAACGATTTTTTCGCGAAGGAGTTCGGCTAACGTGGTCTTGCCTGCGCCCGCCGGACCGTCAATGGTGATGAGGACGGCAGAGCCACACTTGGGTTCGGCTTTCAGAATATCGTCAAGAAGATTTACTGGTATCTGCATGATGTGCAATAACCGCCTCAGCTTTTGATTCGCGCAACCATCTCTTCCAACCGCCGACTGCGATGAGAACAAAGATGAAGTACAAGATAGCGGTTAAGTAAGTCTTGCCGTGCCAAAATTGATAGGTATAGACGCCGTCAACAACAAACCAGAGTGGCCAGTTTTCGTACTTCTCAACGACCATCAGAACTTGTGCGATGCAACTTCCTACGAAACCAAAGGCATCGGTTAAAGATGCGGCGGCGCCAATCTTTTTCAGAAGTGGATAGAGCGCGAACCAACCGACCAACATCAGCGCGCCCCAGCCAGCCTTTTCTTTCGAGGTGAGTCGTGCCGGCTTTGCGCCCTTGGGACCCCAGCCAAACCAACCCCAAATTCCGCCCGCGACAAAAACAAATTGCAGCGCGGCACTGGCGTAGTACTTCTGCTCATAAAAGAGACCGGCGTAGAGGAGCGAGGAAATATTCCACCACGGCCAAGTCTGACGTGGGCCGAATACCCCCAGGACGACTCCAACCACCGAGGTCAGAAAAGCAACGAATTCTAGATACGTGAGTTGGTAACCCCAGGCCGTGAAAAAGACCGCCATTAAATGGAAATGCATGATTAACCCCTTTCCAATTCGCATTACCGGACTGGTCCTACGGTCGATCCGGCTTTCGGATCCTCTCAGCCAATTACTCGGCTCCCGTTGGTGGAAAGGCTAGCACCGTTCGGTCAGTGTCGCGCTTTGCGTGCTCGAATCAATGCGGGAAGCGCCACTTTGACGCGGCGCCAGGTGGATGTGACAGCCCGCTTGTCAAAGATTTGGTAGTCGATTTTTTCTACTTCATCGACTATGCCGCAATAGAGCTCGCTCGCCGCTTCGATGCACGCACGACTTTCCGGCGCCAACATTTGGATGCCCGGCGTTGCCTCGCGTTGTAATCGACGAACTCGTTCGATTTGGAAAGCGAGAGCTGCGCGAATTTGCGGCGTGACAATCCGCTCCTCGAGCATGTCAGATGTGACGCCCGCCGCGGTCAGCTCTTCGATGGGGAGGTAGACCCGACCTCGTTCTAAATCTTCGCCGACATCGCGAATGAAATTCGCGAGCTGGAAAGCGGTGCCTAGTTTTTCGGCGGCCTCATAAGCGCTCTCATCTAATACTCCCAAAATTGGAACCATCTGTAATCCAATGACCGAGGCCGACCCGTACACATATTCCATTAAGTCGTCGTAGGTTTGATATTCACCAACGGTGAGATCCATCGTCATCGAGTGTAAAAATGCCTCGAAGTGTTCGATGGGAATGTGAAAACGATTGACGGTATCGACCAACGCTGCGCCAATGTGATCATGACTTGTGCCTGCGCGCAGATCTTTAAGGACGCCGTTGCCCCAGGTATGCAACGCTGCTGCCTTTTCTTCCTGACTGAGAGTCGAGGCCAGGTCATCAACAATTTCGTCGGCGTAACGGGCAAAGCCATAGAGGGCGTGGACGTGCGGCCGCTTGGCTGGCGGCAACAACAGGGTCGCGAGGTAGTAGGTCTTGCCGTGGAGCGAATTCAGGCGCTTGCACTCGGTATATGAGGCGCGCAGGGCCGGGTCAGTAATTCCAGCCGCGTCGAGTTCGTTCATGCGGGAATCCTAGACGGCGCGAACGTAGGGGCGGACCCGACTCCGCGTGGCGAACTCCCGAGTACTGGCCCGAGACAGGTATTTTCCCTTCATTCCCTCGGCCCAGTGAGCCGTCATTTCACTCGGGGTCGCAAACACCCCCGATAACAAAATCAGGAGAAATATGTCCAACCTAGAAATCAGAGAAGGGGAATACGGCGAGAAGGTTCTCGCGGTAGAGCCCGGTGGTATCGAATCAATTCCCTCAAAAGATCGACATGGCAAGGCGCGCAATCTTTTTGCGACCTGGACCAGCCCTAACCTCGAGTTCGCAACAATCTACGTTGGCGCGCTAGGCGTTCTATTTTTTGGCCTCACATTTTGGCAAGCCGTTTTGGGCATCGTCATTGGTAACGCACTCGGTGCCGCAGGTCAGTACGTACTGACTCAGGATGGTCCAAAGTACGGCGTACCTCAGATGATTGTTAGCCGGTCAGCATTCGGCAAGCTCGGCAACATCATTCCTTCCGTTCTTAACGCAGGCGCAGCTGGCATCGGCTGGTTCGCAGTGAACAGCGTCTCCGGTGCGTTCGCCTTGGCAGATCTCACCAAGATGAAGGTGCTTACAGCGCTCATCATCGTCGTGTTGATCCAGGTGGCAATCGCGTTCGTCGGTCACAACTTGGTTCAGAACGTCGAGAAGTACTTGTTCCCTTATCTCGTCGTCGTTTTTGGCGCTGCTGCGATTTATGCCCTTAGCAAGGGACATCTCAGCGCACACGCTGGTGGACATACACCTGGCGGATTCCTTCTTCTCGTCGGCGCTGTCTACGGATATGCAGCTGGCTGGAACCCATTCTCATCTGACTTCGCTCGTTACCTTCCTGCGTCGACCGATGGCAAGGCCGCGGGCCGTGCAGCTGGATTGGGAATCTTCGTATCCTCAACGATTCTTCAGATTGTCGGAGCGGCCGCTGTTACAGCAGGCATGCATGGCTACGGCGCAAACACCAATCCAACCGGCGACTTCACTCACTTGATGCCTTCATGGCTTGGCAAGCTCGTCCTGCTCGGCATCGTTGGCGGTTCAATCTGCGCGAACGTTCTGAACATCTACTCGGGTGCACTCTCATTCTTGGCAATCGGCTTCAAGCTGGGCACCAAGCAACGTCGTGCAATTTCCGCGGTCATCTTCGGAATCCTCGGCTTCTTGTTGGCGCACGCTGCCCTGAACAATCCAGCGAATAATTACGAGAATTTCTTGCTCGTGATGTCGTACTGGATCGGACCATGGCTAGGCGTCATCGTTGCCGACAAGGTGCTCCGCAAGGGTGCATCAGTCGAGAAGCTGCTCTTCGCAAAGCGCGAAAATATTGCGGGTCCAATCGCCTTCGTGGTCGCTGGATTCATTGCAATTTGGGGCTTCTCTAACCAGTCCTATTACTCGGGATACTTCGTCAAGCACCATCCAGGAATCGGCGACATCGCCTTCTTGGTCGGCTTTGTGCTTGCCTTCGTAATTTATTACGTCGCTGCAAAGAAGAAGGTTTCAGCAGAAAAGTAATACCCCGATTAAAGAGAAAGCCAGTTAGCATGTGCTAACTGGCTTTCTTATTTCTTGTAAATATATCTACTAGGGAGTGTGTATGAGCACTGATCAAGAATTCTTGGACTACGCAATCGCAGCCGCCCGAGAAGGTGCGGCGCAAGGAGGAGTTCCTATCGGGGGAGCGCTGGTTGTCGATGGAAAAGTATTAGGCACCGGATACAACAAAAGAGTCCAACTCGGTAGCGCCATTCGTCACGGCGAAACCGATTGCCTGGAAAACATCGGGCGGCTACCTGCATCGACCTATCGCAAGGCGACGATGTACACGACGCTTTCGCCGTGCAATATGTGCACGGGCGCTATTTTGCTTTATGGAATCCCGCGCGTCGTCTTAGGCGAGAATGAGACCTTCATGGGCGCGGAAGACCTACTCCGAGCCAATGGCGTTGAAGTCATCAACCTCAACTCACAGGAGTGCAAAGAAATGATGGCAAAATTCATTTCCGAAAAGCCAGAAGTGTGGAACGAAGATATCGGCGTTTAGCCGTTATTTAACCGATCCAACAATTCGCTCGGCCGCGAGTCGGCCAGAGATAAGAACCATCGGTACTCCAACGCCAGGCTGAGTTCCAGAACCCGCAAAGACCACGTTCTCGTAGCCCTTTGCCATGTTCTTCGAACGGAATGGTCCGGTTTGGAAGAAGGTGTGAGCAGCTGCAAACGGTGCGCCTTGCTCCATTCCCTGCGCCTGCCAATCAAGCGGTGTGGTGAGATGTTCGACCTCAATCGAATCGCCAAATCCCTCGTAACCTCTGGCCTCCATCGTGCGAATCATTTGGTCGCGGTATTTGGGACCTACAACCTTCCAATCTATATCGGCGGTCAGGTTAGGCGTTGGGAACAGTACGTAGTACGAGCTCTTGCCCTTCGGCGCCAGCGATGGATCGTCGTGGGTAGGAACAGTGACGAGCAAGCTTGGATCCGTCATGAGAGTTTTCTTATTGATGAGCTCGTCGAAGACGCCATCCCATGATTCACCAAAGTGAATATTGTGATGCGCCAACCGGTCATAACTCTTCGAGGATCCCACCAGTAATGTCGCGCACGATGGCGAATAATTCAGGCGCTTAACAGAGGCCGGTTGCTTACCGAGCAGGTCTCGCCAGGCCACTGGCAAGTCCGGATTAAGTATTACTGCGTCGCACGCAATTCGTTCACCGTTAGCAGTAATCACGGCGGTGGCACGACCATTGGAATGTTCTACTGAGGTAACGGTGCTGTTGTACTTGAATTCAACGCCGTGCTTCGCAGCCGCACCAGCAAGCGCGCGGGGGACGGCATGCATTCCGCCCTTAGGAAAGAAGACGCCGTTGACGGAATCCATGTAGGCGATGATTGCGTAGATAGCGAGCGCTTGTTGTGGGCTCACTCCCGCGTACATAGCCTGGAATGAGTAGACCTTCTGGGTGCGTGGATCCTTCAGGTAGTCATTCACCTTTGGCGCCAACCGGCGGAAGCCACCCAGCGCAACGAGCTTGGCCAAGTTCGGCGTTAAAAGATTTAAGGGGGAGTCGATATTGCGATCGATGAAATCGTTCATCTCATACTTATATAACTTGGTAACGAAATCTACGTACCGACCATAACCCGCGGCTTCTTCCGCGCCAATGACGGTGCGGATCTCTTCTTGCATTCGACCGGTATCGGCGTGAACATCGAGGGTTGAACCGTCGTGATAAAAAGCTCGATAGAGCGGGTCGAGCGGAACAAGTTCGAGCCAATCCTTAATGTCTTCGCCCACGCACGACAGCGCATCCTGAATGAGATTTGGCATGGTCAACACAGTGGGGCCGGTGTCGAAGGCGTAGCCATCTTTGTTGAGTAAGCCGTTGCGACCACCGGGGACGCTTTCGCGTTCAACCACGGTCACCTTTCGACCGGCGCCAGCGAGTCGAAGCGCAGCACTCAGACCGCCGAGACCCGCTCCGACAATAACCACATGGTCCGTTGGACCTTTAACTTTTTTCACTTTACAACGTGTCCTAACTTTTGCGACGCGTAACGACGGTGGCGAGTTCGGTGAGTAAATCACGGGCATCGGGATGGACGACCGTTGAATCGAGGGAGGTAACAGCCTGATCGGTAAGGCCAGAGATGAGATGTTCCAATTGATCAAGCGCGCCCGATTCGGAGATGATTGCTCGAACTCGCTCAACATCCGTTACGGAGAGCGCAGGATTGCCGAGTGCTGACGTCAATACCGCCGCTTCGGTAGGGGAGATGAGTTCGAAGGCCTTCGCCATCAGAACGGTGCGCTTGCCTTCCCGGATATCGTCGCCCGCCGGCTTACCGGTTTCTTCGGGGTTGCCGAATACACCCATAACGTCATCGCGCAGTTGGAATGCTTCACCCAGTGGTAATCCGTAGGACGAGTACACGCGTTGCAATTCTGAATGCGAGTCCGCCGTCTTAGACGTGCCCAATGCCGCGCCAAAATGTAGCGGCCGTTCGATGGTGTACTTGCCCGATTTATATCGAGCAACTTTGAGCGAGCGTTCCACGCTCTGGGTTGCGAGCGCGCCTTCGTGAATATCGAGGTATTGGCCAGCCATCAATTCAATCCGCATCTCGTCATACATCGCTTGTGCGCGAATAAGAGTCTCATCTGAAATCCCTGATGTATGGAGCGCCTTTGCGGACCAAATCAGCGCGAGATCGCCGAGCAGAATCGCGGCTGAAATTCCATATTGCGCTGCGGAGCCTTGGAGCGATTCTCTATTGTGAAGCGCCTCAAAAGCGCGATGAATAGATGGCGCGCCTCGACGAGTATCGGAACCGTCCATGACGTCGTCATGCATGAGAGCGCACACATGCACCAACTCGAGCGCGGCGCTTGCGTTAACGATTGATTGATTCGCGCTCGCTCCGGTACCAAGGAAGCCCACGTATGCAAATATCGGGCGCAATCGTTTTCCGCTATCCGTGATGAATTGATGCATTGCATCGGCGACCGGATTGAGTTCTGAACCTATGCTCCGTAAGTAGTCACATTCTTTTGCCGAGAAGCTCGAAAGTGAGGCATTTACTGCATCGCGAATCTCAAGCAGGCTTGGCTTACGGGCAAATTCCACTCGGTAAGGGTAACCTGCAACCCTTATGTCAGCCATTTCAAAGAACCATAGGACCTTCTCGGTCGAGTTCTTTCCGCCTAAAGATGACGCGGGCGTAGAGCGGCTATGGAGCGCGATGGATTCATTGCGTGACTTAGCACCTGACTTTATTTCAGTGACCTACGGCGCTGGCGGCACTACTCGCGATAGAACGATTCGAATCGCGACCGAAATTAAAGAACATACTGGGATTGACACGGTAGCCCACTTGACGTGCGTAGGTTCAACTCGTGATGAATTGGTCTCGATTTTGAATCAATATCGAAACGCGAATATCCATAGCGTCTTGGCGCTTCGTGGCGATCCTGTTGGAGGCCCGTCTACGCCATGGGTGAGCACACCCGACGGTTTTGATCATGCGGATCAACTCGTTGAATTAGCCGCCGAACTCGGTGGATTTGAAATCGGTGTGGCGGCATTTCCTGATGGCCACCCCGCTAGCGGCGGAGACTTTTCGCGCGATATCGATGTTTTGCTGCGCAAGCAAGAACTCGGTGCCACTTTCGCCACCACGCAATTCTTCTTCGAGTTTAGCCATTGGCAAGGTTTGGTTGATTCACTCGCGAAGCGAGGATCGGATTTGCCAATTATTGCTGGCATCTTGCCGGTCACAAATATTAAGCAACTTAACCGAATGGCCGAACTCGGCGGCGCGGCGATACCTTCCGCGATGACTCAGCGATTCGAATCAATCGCAGACGATCCAGTAGCCGTGCATGAAGTCGGCGTCGAGATTGCAACCGAGCTGTGCGAAAAGTTGCTTGCCGCAGGAGTGCCCGGCCTCCATTTTTACACGATGAATACCGCGAAGGCGACGATGGAAATCGCGCATAACCTTGGGTTAGTCGGTCGTGAAGCGCGCTGATTTTTTTGCCACATGGAGTCGCCTCCATGGCGACGCAGAGATCTCTGGGTTCGTCCGGTGGTGGCTCTCTATCTCTTATCCGTGCGCGCGATTATTTAGTCGGCTTCGAGTTACACCAAATGTGCTGACGTTATGCGGCGTCTTATTCTCGGTGGCCGCTTGGTTCGGCGCCCATTCGTGGTGGGCTTTGGCATTCGTATTGCTCGCCCTGCTTGCGGACGGATTGGATGGATCGCTCGCAATTTATGCAGGAGCAGAATCGATGCGCGGCGCCTTTGTCGATTCGTTGGCTGATCGGATCAGTGAAGCCTTCTTCTTTCTCACTTTTTATCGGCTAGCCCCGCGATATGTGGTCGTCATCTTCATTGCGTGGATCTTCGGATACGTCCAAGAATATATCCGCGCTCGCGCACAAGGATTAGGACATAAGGCGACCGGAATCGTGACAATTTCTGAACGCCCGGTACGGGTCATTCTGTTGCTCGGGACAATTATTGCTTGGCATATCAATCCGCGCTTCGCATCGGCCTGCGCGGTTGCTGGACTTTGCCTGCAATTGGTTGCGCTCTATCAACTCGCCGATTTTCAACGCAAAAATATCTAGTGCTACACGCCTAGTTCGAACGACCGATTGCCTCGGCCACAATCTCTGCGCTGATACCCACCAGTGGCAAACCGCCACCAGGATGCGCGCTTCCTCCCACGCAGTACAACCCTTTGAGCGGAGAGCGATTTGCGGCGCGCAAAAATGCTGAGCGTGGTCCATTGCTTGAGGTTCCATAAATGGATCCGCCGGGTGCGTTGACCGAATTTTGTAAATCAAGTGGAGTGCGAAATTCCATAACATCGATTCGTTCGCTGACTCGAAGCCCCAAACCATCCATTTTTTTAACGATGTGCTGTGCGTATTCGCCGCCGCCGTGGCTCCAGTCGTAGCCATTGGCAGGTTCGTGCCGCGGTGCGTTGACGAGAACAAACCACGCCTCCTTGGCGCTGGCGCCATCACCGCGCACCATTAATGGATCGTTAGGCGCACAGATATAAATAGTGGGGTCCTCGACCGGAACTTTCTCGGTAAATATCTGGTCGAATTCGGCGTCGTAATTACTGGGGAAGTAGACGTTGTGATGCTGCAACTTTTCCGCAGGTGATGAAAGCTTGCTGTTATCTAGACCGAGCAGGAGCGAGAATCCGGCGAGCGATTTGGTTGCACGGCGAAGCTTCTTGACTTCGGTGCGAGTGGCGGCGAGAGTTGTAGGCAATAGCGTGGTGTAGACGTGTTCGGCATCGGCGTTGGCAACCACGTAATCCGCGCTAATTTTTTCTCCCGATAAGAGGGTAACTCCCGTAGCCCGCTTGCCGTCGTGATCAATCTTCGCCACCGGGTTGTTGAATGAGAATTTCACATTAAGCAATCGGGCGCGTTCTTCCAGCGCGACCGAGAGTTGGCCCAGGCCGCCTTTGATATGCCAGGCACCAAAGCTGGTCTCGATAAATGCAATTGTCAACAGAACAGCTGGGACCTTGCGAGGGTCAGAGCCGGAATATGTCGCGTAGCGGTCGACAATCTGTTGCAGCCGTGGGTCATCAACGTATTTGCTGACATAGCTGCGCAGTGAAGTAAATGGCGCAATTGTCCGGAGATCGCGAATGAATCCCTTGCGGCGAATCAGCTGGGGGATAGGTGCTAATTCAGACTCCACGAACGGACCACGCGAGACATCCCACATCCGCTCTGCCCGCTGCATGAGTCGGTGCCATTGATCCGCAGGTACCTTGCCGAATGCATTTTCAATAGATTGGCAGACTTTAGGGAGTGAAAGATTCGGAAACGTTATGCGCGAGCCATCGGAAAAGTGATAATCAAATGCTGGGTCTACTGGTTGCAGTTCCAAAATGTGCTCGAGTCGCTTACCGGTTTTAAGGAAAAGGTCGCGATAGACAGCTGGAATCGTCAGCAACGACGGACCGGTATCAAAGGCGTAGTCACCGATCCACTCGGTGCGGCATTTGCCGCCGCTTCGGTCGGAGGATTCGAAGACATAAACATCGTGCCCATATTTAGCGAGCCGAATCGCGGCCGACATTCCGCCGACGCCAGCGCCAATAACCACTATCTTGCTCATCGAGGCACCCATTGAGATTTCACAGTCACGCCACCGCTCTTCCGCGCCACCGCAAGGTGCCACGTGACTTTCGAATCCATGAAAGAGCAATCAAATAAAAGAGGGCGAGAATCGCAACGGGATGCAGAACGCCCATCGCAGGATTGCCGCCAGTCCGAGCGGCCGCAAGTGACCTTGACATCATGACAAGCAGAAACGCGATCCAACCGATTGGATGCCCGAGCGAGGCAGAATTTATCGGAGTGATTCCGGTAAGCCACAAAATAAGAACCGCAAATAAAGTTCCAGCAACACCACCGAAGGCGCGCCACAACGACTTGGTGTAACCAGCTATTAATTCGTTCGAGCTTTCATACATGCGACACTCGGCGATTTGGCTGGCCTCCGCGACCCCGCCGTTGTAGCCCGCCCGAACCAGCGCGCGCGCAAGTTCGAGATCATCAAGAACTTCGCCCTTAATTGAATTGTGTCCGCCAATGGCAAGGTAAGCAGCGCGCTTGATGACCATGAATTGGCCATTTGCTATCACCATCGATGGTTGTCGCAATCGTTCGGCCAACCGAAGAGGCACGCTCGCCATCCATGACCACTGAAGAAGCGGTTGGATTAATCGCTCCATCAGACCTCGGGCAATTTCGCGTGGGTAGGGCGAAATGAAATCCCACCCCCACTTCTCCATAGAAGAAATTGTTGCTGAAATGGCGCTCGGATGGAGTCGGACATCTGCGTCCAAAAAGACAAGGTAATCAGCCTCCGTGGATGCGGCCAAGGTAGAGCAAGCATGGATTTTTCCTAGCCAACCCGATGGTGGATTTGTGCCGTTGATAATTTTTATCTGTTGCGAAAATCCCGCGAGTAATTCTGAGGTCGAATCCGTCGACTGGTCGTCGAGAACGGTGATCGAGGCGTTTTCCAACCCGCGTTGCGCAATCACCGACGCGACCGCCCCTTCAACATTCCGTTCCTCATTGCGCATAGGAATAAGAATTGCAATAGAGTCAGTGATGGTTGTCGACTGAGCGGGCGTGATGACGCGCATTGAAAAACTGTTGATGATGACCAAACCGCAGCCAACGAAGCTCAGTATTAGGGATGCGATCAGCATTTAGAGTTGATCAGGACGTCCGAATGAAAGCGCAAAAAAATATGGCGCTAGCAAAGCACCGAGTACCACGGTGCCTAGCAACGCGACGCCTGGTCGGTGGAAATAAAGAAGGTTTCCAATCAATCCGGCAAAAAGAGTCCAGCCGAGAAGAATGTCCATGGCCAAGGAGTTTGCGCCCACCCGCTTTCGCTCCTTGGGGAGCGCCAAATGGAGAATCGCGATGATTCCCATTCCGGCGAATAACCAACCAGCGGCATTAGAAAGTGGAATTTGGTGCTCGAACGGAACCGTTGCACCAGATAACTTCCACGTCCACCTGTGATCGCTCACCATCTGTGGATCGAGAAATAGATCCCACGCCATAAGAACCGCTCCGCCATATAAGAACGCCCAATGCGGAGTGACTC
>Ga0208874_1000093_pt1 | contig 33070 bp, 30 predicted proteins | sample CryBogCBH10Oct08_FD_184604 | JGI IMG/M metagenome (GOLD analysis project Ga0208874, IMG submission 184604) | Freshwater microbial communities from Crystal Bog, Wisconsin, USA - CBH10Oct08 (SPAdes) (version 2) | ecosystem: Environmental > Aquatic > Freshwater > Lake | place: Crystal Bog... | reverse complement strand
ACTGCCCCCATTAAATTGTTTGGTGGAGCCCTAAGGAATCGAACCTCTTGCCAACCACCCACCTTGTTATGGCTACGATTTTACAGACCGCAAGCGGGGAAGGGCTCCATTAAATTGTTTGGTCTGTGTGGCAGGATTCGAACCTGCGACCTCTCACTTCCAAGGCGAGCCGTCTGACCTGACTGACATTACACACAGATAAAATTGGCACCGTAGACGGGAATCGAACCCGCCGCAGTCTCATAGACAGTGAGATATCAACCCCAGTTGAACTCTACGGTATAACTTGTTGGTAGGGGTGCTTGGAATCGAACCAAGATTAGCGAGTTCAAAGCCCGCTGTGATAAGCCATTACACTACACCCCAACAATGTTTAAGCAGTGCGTACTTTCACCCATCAAGAGGGCTTATGTTCCACGCATCAACTATTCTGAAACACACTTGATCCGTACCCTCTGTCGGTTAGGACTGCTCTCGGGAGTAGTATGTTTTAGAATAGCATGATGTATCTTTCAACATCCATGCTATGATAGGGTTAATACCCTACCCAGTGATTTTACAATCTACGTTATCGCCATAGACTTCATCCTACTGTCCGCCCATTCTATACATTTATGCGCTGTATCACGGCTCTCGTTGCCTATTCACGCTTGTTAAACTTACTCGGTCACTGGGACTTTTCTGTTTAACTCTATTTGATTGAGACCTCGTTTTAACTTGTCCTCAATCAACTTTTTTCTTTCATCATCTGTTAGCGTATTTTCTTTCAACCAATTCGCTTTATCAGAAGTGCCAGATTGTATTTCAACTTTCATTTCTTGTCAAACTCTTTCGTTGTTTTTTCACTACACAAACGGAAACCCCTGAGACTGTTTAGTTTCCCAGGGGTTTCTTAGATTCTTTTTGAGATTAGATTCTTGGAATCTTCTCTCCTTCTATGAAACTCCCTGGCATTCTTGGATCATTATACTCTGAGCCGCGAATACTGGGTTGTACATTATTACCCGCAAAGGCTGACACTTGAGCTTGTGGTAATGTTGACCACATCCCTGTATGTTTCAGCGTTTGACAGATAATTGTTTTCATAGTAATCTATTTAGTCCTGGTTAAAAATTCTTTCAATTTTATAGTGTTTTTCTTCACTTTTTGTTTTTGAAGTATGTAGTGTACTACCGATTTGATTAGTTGTCAACAACTATTTTCAATCTTGTTGCCCAAAACATACAACTTGTTTTCGTTAACTGATTTCTCAGTCCATGATGTAATGTAACAGAGTTTTGATTTATTGTCAACACCTGTTGCTAAATATCTACATGATATTTAACCCAAACAATTACAGTGTAGTATTTCTTAGCTACGATGAACCAAACTGTGAAGAAAACTATAAACATTTGCTTACACTTTGCCCCAAGGCTCAACGAGTTCATGGAGTCAAGGGTTCAGACACCGCACATAAAGAAGTTGCTAAACTTTCAAAGACTGAAAACGTCATTATAGTAGATGGCGATAATTATGTCAAGCCTACATTTTTTACTACTACTTTTGTTTTAGACGATAGAATTGACCTTAACTCTAGTGTTTTAAGTTATAGCGCAACGAATGAAATTAACGGATGCGTTTATGGTAATGGTGGTATCAAAGTTTGGCCCGTTTCATTGCTAGAAACAATGCAAACACACGAGAATAGTACTGTTGATGGTTCTATTGACTTTGACTTAAACAACTATCTACAACTCAACACTAGTGGTTCCGATTTGTTCATTACCTCTAGTCCACTACAAGCGTGGCGTGCAGGATTCCGTGAAGGTGTAAAACTTTCTATGGAAAACAAGAAAGTTGTTTCTAGTTTAGATCAAATTAACTGGCGCAATTTTGATAGACTATATCGCTGGATGCATGTGGGTATTGACATTACCAACGGATTGTGGGCGATATATGGAGCAAGATTGGGCTGCTATATGGCTATCAACAAAACATTTGATATCAATCATCTTAAAGATTTTGATTACCTCAATAACATGTTTACTAACAATATTTGGCCAGACGAGAATATCATTGAGCGTGAATCAAATAAACTAGGTGAACTATTGAATGACTCAAGAATTACGGATGTTTTTAGTGTCAGTGAAAGCATAAAATACAGAAATATCCCTAGCATCTTACGTAGTGAAGAAAACTTTATCAAGTACAAATATCATCCACCATACGATATTGTCTATATCAGCAATGGTGAGCCCAATAGCGAAAAGAACTATATGCTATTATCCGAACGATTTAAGAACGTAAAGCGTACAAGTAACATACTTGAAGCTGCTAGTGTTTGTATTAGCGACTATTTTTGGATTGTGGACAATGATGCCATCATCTTAGAAGATTTTGATTTTATCTATAATTTTGACTTTTTTGGCCCATTAACCAATAAGACGTTTCTAGCTAAAAACATCAAGACAAACGAAATCTCAACTACAGGGGCACTTAAACTATTACCAAGAATGACCGTTCTTCGTCAAGAAACAATAGAAGAAGAATCCGTGGTCATTGTAACTAACTATACAGAGAAGAAATAATGAATATCGACACAGAACATTTACATCATTGGATGTGTGCTATCCGCGAATCTAACAACCCAATGCGTACACTTGATGCATTCTGGCAAGGACAAATGAAGTCTAAAGAATGGTTAATTGATGAATTGAGCAAACACATCACCGGCCCTGTTACAATCGACATACATTGCGGATGGGTTGGGACATTAGCAAGTATGTTATTCCAGTCTGGATTAGACATTGGCTGCATCCAAAGTATTGACATTGATCCATTGTGCCAACATGTTGCAATTAACATGAATAAAATGGAACATTTTAGTGGAAAATTCCGTGCAATTGTTAAAGACATATGTGACTTTCACAGTTATGCTGACATAATTATCAATACCAGCTGCGAACATATTTCACAGGAAGAATACGACACCTGGCTTAGCAACTTGCCAATTGAACGATTGATTGTATTACAGTCAACTAATTATCCAATAGATGAGCATAGACGAAATGCCAACAGTTTGAACGAATTTGTAGAACAGTCTAAGATAAAGAACATATTGTTCAAGGGTGAGTTAGAATTGATAAAATACAATCGTTACATGATTATAGGCACCACGTAAGTATCTACATACTATTAAGGCTAAAAAACGGCGGTTTTCTAAAATCGCCGTTTTTCCATAGAAAAAACATTGTTCTAGGCGCCTAGAACGTAATGTTTTTAGAAGTTTTAATATTTTAACTGTTTCCACTCATCTATAGATATGTTAGGAATATCTAATTTATCTCTAACATTTTTGGGATCGTACCATAAGCAGAATTGGTAGCTGTCTTTACAAGCAGGATTGTATGTTTGGTACAACCTATCATCGTATACCCAGTTATACCCCGAATACTTCCTTGCCCAACGTACACTCAATATAAACTTTTTGTATGTGGTTTCAATATTGTCATATTGAATTCCTCGACTGATAAACAACACATCTTTATTCCATTTGTTATAGTTGTCGCAGTCAAATTTGATAGCATTTCCGGTTGTTGTGCAGTTAATGTCCCTGTATGCAGGAAGTGTATATAGTCTATTACAGACTCTAGAAACGTTATTAGGCCATCTACCGTTATTGTATATTCCGTGAAAGCTAATGGGCGTGTTGTCACGTAATTGAATAATCATGTGCTCATAGTCTGATACTTTGATATTTTGATAATTTCTCCACAGATTGTGTGATTTGTCTGTTTGAGCTTGCAAGTAAATATCTTGCCAATATAGGCTATGCTCATCAACAAAGACAAAATTGTTTACCATGATGCTACATTTAATACCAAATGTATTCTATCTTCCCAACCACCGTTATAGACGAAATGAGGTCTTGTGACATCTACTTTATAAAATGTACTGTCATTGGGAATATGATAGCACTTTGCTGTTACTTCACCCTCAGTTGCTTCCCCAAAAAAAGCATAGGGATTGGTATCAAAAACAAAATGATAACGATATTCCATGTCATGGTGTACGCTTAGTCCAGTCTTGCTTTTTAATCGCATATAACGTATACGACCAAACTTTAAGTCCTCATGTGTTTCTAGTTGGGTTATTATCTGTTTAGTGTATTCAGGTACTACATCAACATATTCTGTAAACTCTGATTCTTTGCCAGTGAATACTTGATTTGTTTTGTCGTAAAGACTACCTGTGCTATCTAATATTGGATATTTTGCGCCAACACGATGTTTGATTCCCAATTGATTTCCTGAATAGTATTTACCATCAATTGTTTGATTTTCATTCCAGCCACCGACACTATTCAAATAGTCAATCAAGTCTTGACGCATTTTATCATAATCAGCAGTGAAACTAGTCTTGGTAATAAACTTCATTAGAATAACATTACATAGTTTTTGATACGATTAATTGCATCGTTGAATACTTCTCCGCGGACTACAGGAACTAATACCTTAGGTTGTTCTTTTTCTATGGGTACTGCTAAGATGTTAGTGACACCGCTTAGTCCAAATGGGTTTTCATCTGTTTTAAAGAAAGGTTCATGTTCAGGTTTGTTCCTACATCCTACCCAATATTGAATATAGTCTTTACTATCTAAAAAGTCAAAACAATCAAACCATTCATCTTTATTAGCTTCATAAAAAATGACAGGACGTTGTTTATCAATTGTCTTTTTAGAACCCTTCATTACTTCTAATTCATGTCCCTCAACGTCAATTTTCATCAAACTGATATTGTCAATTTTAAAGTCATCTAACTTCTGTACAGAGACTTCAATGCCACTATCGCTTTTATGAATATCCCCATAATTGCTTGTTTTACTAACATCAAAGTCAGTCATTGTGAACTTACCTTTTTTACTACCTAATGCTGTATTGTGTAAGGTGACAGGTAAGTTTTGACAATTATATGCTGCGACTGCAAAATGTTTAGGATGCGGTTCAAAACCAATTACTTTACATCCTACACGTGTTGCCATTCCCACAGCATGATATCCAATGTTGGTTCCGATATCTAGATATGTAGAATCTTTATTAACATATGTAGCCATGATATCAATCTCAGTATCACAATATTCACCGAATACTCTGATAGCCAAACTGATAATATTGTCGTTTTTATAAACGGCAATAGTTCCTACTTTACTGTTAACCCCGATTAAATCAGGTTTAATCTGTTCAAATAATTCTTGTACGTCTGTTAGTTCCATACAGTAATTATCTTAATTTACTAGCATTGAAAAATTATTGAGTGCAAGTACGGGTAACAGTCACAGTACCGTCAGGGTTACGAATTTCAGTCCATGGGCTACAGTTTTGTGTTTGCACAACTTGCGGTTGTTGAATAACAACCGGTGGTTGCTGAGTAATAACTACAGGTGCTACAGGACGTGCTAGTTCATAGCCGATTGCGCCACCGATAACTACAGGAGCTACCCAGCCCCAACCACCACCGTGACGTTCCCAATGTCCATGTTGGGCAAACGCTGAAACACTAATTAATAGTGTAGTACCAATTAAAATCTTTTTAAAACTCATTGTTATCTCCTACGGGCTTCCAACCCAAATTAAACAAATCTTCAAGTATCTCACTACTTATAACGCCTTCATTGACAAACCGTTTACTTGTTAGGTAACTTTCTTGGTTTTCTTTTGACATTTGGGCAAATTCTTCATCAGTTATATCGGTAGACGAGGTAATTCCACTACAGTACCAATCCATGTAATCGCCCTCGCCACACATGTTAGCAAGTATGCCACCAGCATACCGCCAACTGCAACTCCAGCGTTTATCCTGTAGTATAGGCCACACATCATTCTTTTGATAGTCGTTGTTACACAATGCGGCATATAGATGTTGGGCATAAACTATATCAGTTCTGACTTTATTTACCATATATTCATTGGTACGCAAGTCATATTCTAAATTGTCTTTACGCCACTCTGGGTCATTTTCTAAATCTAATTTACGCTGTTCTTCAAAATCTATATTTTCTAACATAACCTTTGCAGCTTCATTGTTTGGATCTACCAACAACTTTTCCTTATACCTTTTCCTGTGGATAAGATTGCGTTGGGGTGACCGTGTTATATTTATGCGTTTGCTTATGTCCATGTTTATGCGATTTTCTATAGAATATGTGATTTCCTATTTTCTTCACAACTTCATGCGGCCATTCGGGTGTTATGCTTGTGTTGTGAAAATATAATACACTACGTGGAATTATATCCTTATATGCATCATATGCTAACACATCATATGCCACTTGTAAACTTTTTTGGTAACGTGGGTCACGTTTGTTTGGGTTACCCTTACCCTCACAAACCCAACTAAATTGACAAACTTTTATCCAAAATGGTTCTTCTGTATCAGTATTGATTTGTTTTACTTGTGTCATTTGGTATACAACTTTACATGGTGTTGACCCAAATCCTCCGTTGTTAATACGGTTTAATACTACACGAGCGACGGCAGCTTTGCCCTCAGTTATTTCTGAGCCTGCTTCATAGTAGATGTTGTCCGCTAAACAACTTAATTGTTTTTGATCCACAACTTTAGCCACCTTGACAGGCTCTTTTGGGATCGGTTGTTGCATTTTGTTATACACATTCGCCAGATATGTACCTGTTACAATTATAGGCAACAACAGAAACATTTTAATAATGTTTATGTATGTCATAATTGACTCCTTTAGATTGTAATGATTAACTAATCATTATGATTGAATCCAGCAATCACAGTTACATGTAATAATCTGTTGAACTGCTTGTGCTGGAGTAATGACCGCTTTAGTATTTGATGGAGTGTTGAAAATACTTAGATTTGGCGGTATAAGATTGACCTGGGAACTTCCTGCAAGACTGCCCGGGACAATTGCGGCCCCTGTAACGATTGGTACCCCTAAAGTACTCATTGTGCCTGTTACAGGTGGCAAAACTAGTGGATCATTATTGACTCTGTTATCAAGTGATGCCCCAGTTAACCCTAATTTCAATACGTTTCTTGCCTCACGCATTGATGCAATTAAACTACTTCCTCCTAATGTGTTAGTGTTTGCAATACTTTCAAGGACTACAGCGGGTCCGTTTGTGCTTGTGTCTTGAGCATATTGCCCAATAGTATTCATAAAGTTGATAATATCACTGGTGGTTCCACGCAAATTAGTCGTGTCACCTAAAATCTCTTGTCTAGCAACTTGTTCAGTTAATAACAGTGTGCCAAACTGGTTATATAAATCATTTAATTGATTAGCAACAGTTTGATTGTTTGCTAATATATTTGCAATTTCAGTATTTGCTTCACCGATCAATGTAGTCAATGCTGCATTGTATGGAGTAGCATGAGTGTTAATTAAATTAAAGATATTTTGATAAATCAATGATAGTGCAGGACTTTGTAATTGATTCATCCAATCATATAACTGTGGGAAATTATAGCGCAAATCTGTCATTGCACCAAAGAAGTCTGTCATATTATAAGTGCCGTCACTGTTTGATCCATTTGCAATCATAGACAGTGCATTAGTGGCACTAGTAATATCTGTAGGGACGTTGGTTCCACCTACTAACGGTAAGTCTGCAACTGGTTCTAAATTAGTAACCACTTGACTAAATTTCTCAATATCCATAGTTTGAATATTTTTAATCTGCAACATACTCATTCTGAATGCTGCACAACTATATGCCAAATCTCTTGGTAAATAGCTGCTCATGTCAATACCTAAATTAAAGTCAGCCACAAATGCAACTTCATTATCTTTGTATATCAGATAATAAGTTTTAGCATTAGTTGGGCCAGTCAATGTGGTATTGTAGATAGGATATGTCAGTGTTTGATAGCTATTTGGGAATAGCTTTTTAGGGTCTAGTAAGTCAGCAAGACTAGATAATCCCTGTGTTTGACAGTTTAATGGTATTAATATATCTTGTAAATCTTTTCCAATGATAAGATTAAAAGCAGCATATATCAATCGTTGCTGGTCATCTGTGGCAGATTGTCCATTAGTAATGGCAACTATATCGCTTGATGAGATATTTGTGCTTATCAATGCTAAATTCAGTGCATCAGTGACACAACGTTTACTAACCAATGTACGCAATAATACATCAGGGCGACCAAACTTATCAATGTTTGACAAATCAATACAAGTTCCATTACTTATTAAATCAGTTCCCCAAGCAAGAGTTGACAACGATACACCGGTGATATCACTGGTAATCAAATCATTCATATTACTATAGCTGCCTAATAGATAATTGCCTGCACTAGACAATGCACTTATCGTAGTATTTAAATGACCATGCAATGAATAGCATGTTGCGAATGACTGTAAAAAGTCTTTGTAAGACCCTGTATTTAAATAAAACTCTTGGTGTGCTTGTAATGCAATTAACCTAAAGAATCCATACTTAGCTAAATCACTACTAATTGTGGTTGTGTATGTTGAGGGTTTACACGCGCCTAATGCAGGAATAGACGTAGAACCGATAGATATCAAACTGTTATATACACTTTGAGAGATATTAGTTACCGAATCAGTACCAATTAACTCATATGCTAGTCTTGTAGCTTCAATTAATCTGTCTAAGCTATTAATGTTAACGATAACTCCACCGTTATAGTTGTCTACGCCGGTGCTAGTTCCTACATAATCCGTAATGTTAGGATTGATGTATAAACCTGAATCTGCGGCAAACTGACCGATACAGTTGACATTTAATGGACTTAAACTCATGTGACTAATATTGTTGTGGCACCTTGGATTATACTATGACCACAACTGTTCATTGATCCAACCATTGCAGGGGGCTGTCCCTCGCATAAAATAGTTACACTACCATTTGTTACAACTGAACTAATGTGAGGTGGATGAGTATATTGATCCCAAGGTCCATGTTCAGACAATGTTGATCCAACAAATCCTACAGGTTGAAATTCAGCTAAGATGGTTGAGGCGCCGCGCATGATGACTCCTCCCTCTTGATTCTGATCTCCTATACGACTAATTGGATTTGGCATATTATCCTACTAAAATTTTCTTATCTGGAATCTGAATTCCAGTTGTTGACTCAATGTATTTCATTTTTACACTGTCTTCTGTCAATGCAAAAATAGCAACACTATTAGTATTTAGCGTAATAGAACTGTCGGGATCGACGGTGAACAATGTAGGGATTAATTGCATACCCTTTTGACCTACGCCAATTGTCACAGGTGATTCAATTGTAAGATAATTATCTCGTTGTTCAATGAACTTACCCATCAATTCTTCACCACTGTTGAGTTTAAATGTGTATACTTGTCCTGATTCTAATGACATTAAATGCTTTCTGTTAGTTTTGTTTTGAGTTCAGTGAACCCACCGATCAGTTCACCATCTAAAAAGATTTGTGGAACTGAACGTGCTGTTGGGATTGCTTCTAGTAATTCTTCTTTAGTATAACCGTCACCGATTTTACGTTCTTCAAATTCAATACCCTTGCTTGTGAGCAATGCTTTCGCTTGGTCACAATATGGACAATGATATTTGCTCCAGATTACTGCTTTCATTGTTTTTCTCCTTATTTCTTTTCCGGTAATCTAATTACACATGGACTATCAATATGCACTGACATTTCATGTACAGTCTTACTCCATGCTAATAATTTGTCACTTAGCCAATCTAAGAATTTAACTCTTAAGCAACGTTCTTTTAATTCAATTTGTTTGAATTTTGCGTATACTTCTTTAGTGGTATCTACCGCTTGCTTGTATTCACGTTGTTTAGATTCTTTAACTAAGTAGTCTGTGGTTACTTTAGCTTGTTCTAAACGTTCTTGCTTTTCTTGTGGGGTTAAATCGCTAACCCAAGATAAATCTTTTGACATATTGTTTCCTTATAATACTGGTAATTCATCGAATTCAACTATATCACTCATAACGCCAATAACGTAGTTAGTTGATTCTGTTTCTTGTAAAGCACTTTGCTTCTTGTTGATATTCACATGTTTGTTGAACCATGGAATAGGACTGTGTTTTGGATAAGATTCGTTATATTTTATACCAATGTCTTTGAGCCTGTTGTATGCTGTAAAGTCAACAAAATCTTTGAGAATTTCGGCGTTGAGACCAATAACGACACCCCTTGAGAATAAGTATTCAGCCCATTGCTTTTCCTCATTAATGACGTCCATGTAGAGATTATATACCTCGTTGTGTGTAGTAGCCTGAATCTGTACAAAGTCACTATCGTCTTTGACGACATTGTTGATAAGCCAAGCTGTCCATTCTGTATGGAGTAGTTCATCTTGTAAAATCAATGAGATAATGTTCCCATTGCCTATGTAAATCTTGTTCTCTACCATTGCTAAACTTGTTGCGAATGAGACCATGAAGCGAAATGCCTCAAGCGCATATGACGCATGAAGTGCCATCCATATTGCTTTTTTATGCGATATAACATCAACATCCTCTCCGAGTTCTTTCTTGCAATTAAGCAAATGTAAGTCTTCATAATAACGACCAACATTCGCTGCCATATCCACAATTTCTCTGGTGTCGTGGATTTTGTTGAATTCTTCTTTGGGGACTCCGTAGATGTTCCTAATAATATGTGAATAGGATTTAGAATGGATATTTGTTTCAAAAAAGCTCCAATTACTTACTAATGCTTCAAGTTCAGGTAAACTAATTACTGGACTGAATACTTGATTAGGCGCACGACCTTGAATACTGTCTAATGCAGTTTGTCTTAACAAGTTACTTGTAAAGATATGTTTAACTGCATCACTAGATTCTTTGTGGTCAATCTTGTCTTTAGTTAAACTGATTTCTTCTGGCACCCAAAAGAATCCACGTGCTGTTTCTTCATACTTAGCAATGCGTGGGTATTTAACTTCTTCAAAGCGTTGTACTGTTACAGGACCTGCAGGGTCTAGAAACATTTTGCGTTGTAGATAGTTTGTTTGCTTACTTAAATTATATTGCTCTTTACTCAATTGAATTCTCCCAATTATCACCTTCATATTGGATGCACAATGCACCCTCGTTATCAATCTTTACAGCGATAATATCAGTCTGTGTTAATGCCATGATAACCATTATTTTTTCTTCTTCGTTCTCAATTACTAAATCATCGGTGATACCGTGACTTAGGAGAAGGCTTTTGATAGTGTCGTCTGCTGACACTGATTCAGTTACTAGATCGTCCATTATTCTGTCTTTAATAAAATCTTACCGTCGTCTTCAACGAGGTCTGTGATAAGTTTCAGTTCACCGTTTACTTCTACATAAACAGGAACTGTTCCTAATTTTGAAATTGACCCACTAGAACGCATAGCATACTTACGCCATGAATCCATTAACATATAACTAATATTGTATGCGTCTATCATATTTAACCTTAAAGTTTACATGCTTCACAGTCAAAATCTTCTAACTCAACTGAATCTTGTTTAACAAACGGGATAACATTATCTTGTTCATTCAATTGAGCCTTACTACCTACTTTATTGATTAAGCTATAGTATAGAGTTTTGATTCCCCATTTACATGCAAGCATAATGTTCTTGCTAATCAATGTACCTGGAACTTTGCCGCCTTCAAAATATGCAGGGTTATAGAATGTGTTAGTACTTAGTGATTGGTCAATATATACTGCCAATACTGCTGCTGTTTTAAGATAGTCTGCACAATCTTTTTGATCCCACATTAGTTGATAACGGTTCTTTAGTCGTTTGTACTCTGGTACAACCTGCACAAACGATCCAGCTTTAGATTCCTTAACACTAATCAATTCCATCGGCATTTCAATACCGTTGGTGGAGTTTAACACAACACTGCTGGACTCTACTGGTGCTACAGCCATTAGTGTAGCATTACGAATACCATACTTCAATAATTTTTGGCGCAAGCCTTCCCAATCTAATGTAGTGCTTGGAGTAAAGTCTGTTAATTCGTTAACACCCTCACTTCTACGTTCCCAAGGGAAAATACCTTGACCATAGAATGTTTGCTGACTTTTACCACATGCACCCTTTTCTTGTGCTAGTTCTACACTTGCTTCTGTTAGATAGTATGCTTGATGTTCCATCCAACGTTTTACTTCTGCTAATGCTTCTGGTGTTCCATACTTGAAACTGCGTTTTGCATGCCAGTAAGCTAAATTTGTAATACCTATACCAAGAGGCTCAAAGTCTAAGTTAGCCAACTTACTTTGTATTGAAAGGAAGTCTTGGTAGCTAAGGAGATTACTTAAACTTCTTACTAGTACCCTAGCACTCTTACGCATTTCTTGGGGCGTCTTAAACGCTCCCCAGTTCTGACTGCCCAATGTACAGAGGGCAATACGACCTGCCTCGTCTTCAATACGTTGGAATGGCTTTGTGGGTAATAGTATCTCTTGACATAGATTACTCTGGTAAATAGGGTCTAGTTTTGTATCAAAAGGCCCTTGTTTAATTACGTTGTCAATAAAGACCAAATAGATACGACCTGTATCTGTTCGTTCTTTGAGAATACCGTTTTTGAACACTTCAACTGCTGGCAACACTTTCTTTTTGATGCCACGTTTGTGTTCATACATTGTGTATAATTTTTCAAATTCTTCTGTATCACGATAGAATGCTTCATAAAGATCAGGTACTTCATGTGGGTCAAACAATGTGATGTTTTCTTGATTCTTGTAACGGTTAAAGAAAAACTTACTTGTGACTACTGAGTAGTCCATTTGACGTACACGAGTTTCTTCTGTACCTTGATTGTTCTTTAATACAATTAAGTCTTCAAACTGATAGTGCCAAATAGGGAATGTAACTGTACAACTAGCATTACGTACACCACCTTGACTGCAACTACGCAAGTCACCAAACCATTTCTTTAAGAAAGGAATCATGCCGGTGTGTTTGATTTCACCATTACGAATAGGTGCACCTAGTGGGCGAATGCGTCCTAGTTCTAAGCCAATGCCAGCACGTTTACTTGCATACTTGGCCATCATTTCACCAGCAGCAAAGATACTGTCTAGTGTGTCATCGGACGATATAAGTACACAACTACTAAATTGTTTAGTAGTTGTACCAAGACCAGCAAGAACGGGGGTAGCCAATGTGAAATGCCCTTCACTAGCGCATTCATAATATTCTTTAACATATTTTAGTCTCTTATCTTTTGGTTCATTATGGAATGCAGTGGCGGCTGCGATTGCATAACGTACTTGAGGTGTCTCAAAGATTTGACCAGTAGCACGGTTCTGAACTAAGTACTTTTCTGCAAGTTGTGCGATAGCCGCGTAGGTATAATTTTCGTCCTTGCTATGGTCAATGAATAAGTCAATTATATCCCACTCATCTTCTGTATACCATTGTAATAGTTCTGGGGTATACATACCCAAGTCAGTGTTCTTCTTTACAATCTCGTATAGTCTTGGTGGTGAATATGTACCATATACTTCTTTACGTAGCATTGATACCTTTTGGCGTCCTGCTACATATTGATAATTGACGTTGTTAATATCTGGGTTTTCTGTTTCATCAATCAAGTCAACCATTGCTTTAAGCAATAGTTCGTCAATTGTTTCGGTTGTCATGCCATCATGTAACTCAATTTGTGCTTTGATTTCTATCATACTAGGAGATACATTTTCTATCCCCTTGCATCCGTAACTAACTTGTCTTTGTATCTTTGAAATATCTAGAGGGACACTAGTCCCATCACGTTTAATTACGTTGATGTTATTCATTATCTTTTACCTTAAATTTTTGTTTTTATTTTGTCTAAACTGACCGTGCGCTTGATGTTAAAATCGTGTGATGATATACTTAGTACCATGTTTGGGTAGTAATTCATCACATATTTTGCGTTATCAACTAGGACTATGACCACATCATCGCCCAAACTGTTAGTTGCTTCTGCTATTTCAACACATTCTACACCTAGTAATAACAAAGTATAACACATTCCTAGTGCTCTTGCAACCTCACAATAGGAGTTTTCTACCAAAAGTTCCCAAGGATCGGGCCAACTTTCACTGTCAAGTAGGTGTAAATGGTGCGTGACTAATGGGGCATGTTGCCACCATTTATCTATCTCTACGCACATGTTTTCTAAATCAGAGTTTTCTAATTGTACTCTTAGTTCATACCAGCTACTGAGTCTGGCTTCATAGTTGAGTTGAAATACATTCATCACTAGTACTTATCAGTAGTTAAAGTGTTGGTATATTATTGAGTTGTCATTGCACCAGGTGTCGTAAAGTTACTAGTATATCTTGCGATACCCATAGTGATTCTAATTTCATCCATATATCCGTTAAACGAACGTGCGCCACCTGTGAAATAAGGATAATATCCAATATACATACCACCTGTTTGTGTCGTTATACTTACACTACTTGAAGTTGTTTGAACACTATTACCATTTAAATATAATGTCCATGTTGATCCATTTCGTACTATTGCTACATGATTCCAAGCATTAATGTTTGGAACTACACCACTTGTATTCAATGCAACACTCCAGGTGTTTGATGCGGCAGAGGCTGCAAACGCAATAGTATTATTAGTTTCAATATATAATGCCCATCCGTTTTTGTCTGCTGAACCATTAGTGTAATGTATCAAAGGTTGGTAACCAGCACTAACTGTTAAGAAGTAAACCCAAAGTTCAACAGTAAAATTACCTGCGTTAAAATCACCCACTGATTGGTCAGAGAGTTTTAGTGCTTGAGGACTAGTACCGGAGAAATAAATACTACCTGTACTATTATTTTTAATGTTAGGAACAACTTGCGGATATACGTTTGTACCTGTACCATTAACAGGTATCAAATCTGTTTTAGTACTTGAATCAATTACTCCTGCACTTGATCCAGTTAATAATACAGCGGCACCTGTTGTTGCATTTGTTAACGGTGCCGCTGATGGATAGAACCCATTACTATATAATGCATTACCCACGGTTACACGAACATCTGTTAAGTATCCATTAAAACCAGTATCAGTACTAATACCACTAAATCCAACTACTCTGAATGGTAAAGTGCCGCCGTCCATGCTTACTGAAAAACTTGTGGTCGTGCCTGCAAGCACACCATTGACAAAGCTAGTAAGTGTTGTACCATTTCTTACAAAAGCAACATGTGCCCAAGTATATAATGGGATATTTATTGAACTAACTGCAATGAATGCACTAGAACTGTAATTGTATACTGACATTCCTATAAAATAATTGCTACCTGATTGGTTATAACTTGGTGCAATAACCCAACCATTTGTAGTGAAAGTGCCTAAAGGAACTGTATTACCCATCATACGTGTAGTTGTAGTAGAACTTAAATTATACATCCAGAATTCAATAGTAAAGTTACCTGTACCAAAAGTAATTGCAGTGGTTGAGTTAACATTATAGTATGAAGCACCGTCAAAAAACATACTGCCACTAGCAATTGCCACAGAATAAGGAACACCGGCTGTTGACGATAAAGAGACAAATGGATTATAAGTTCTTATTTTAGGTGCACCTGCCGTTGTAATTGCAAGACCACTAGTACTATTGTCAATGAAAGATGGTGATTGACAAGTCAACACAGCAGTGCCTGATACTGCCGTCAATGGTGTTGTGCTTGGGGTGAAATATGTTGTGCCCGTAGTTGTACCTGTGTATAGAGCAGAGTTTTTAACATATCTTGTATTGGATAGATACCCGCTGTAGTTTACACTGACATCAGGACGTCTGCCTATTAAAACTATTGCTGCGGTACTGATCCAGCCCGAATACGTTGCCTGATTGTCTAGTACGCCGTTAATGAATAGCTGAATATTGTTTGATCCTGACCCATTCCTAACTAATGCGATATGAGTCCATTTGCCTATAGGAACTGTTATAGAACCTTGTAATTTGTTGCCAGTGTTTTGGTCATCTATGTATATAGTACCATTCGGCAGTAGGCTAGGTGCTAGATAACCAGGACTCTGTGGTGCCCATAATTTTGCATCATAGCTACCTGGATATGCTATTACAAAAGCCCAGGTTTCCCAAGTCCAAGTAGTTGGAGTTTGATCCGGTGCAGAAGACGATGCGATTGTCAAATAGTCAGTACTACCGTTAAAGTAAGTACTATATGATAGCGGTGCCACAGTGTGGCTTCCAAATGGATTGTAGGCTTTTATTCTAGGTGTGCCTGCAGCAGTAATTGCATAACTAGTAGTACTATTGTCAATAAATCTATTATCTTGACATGTTAACAATGTAGTTCCTGCAATAAAAGTTAATGGTGTTGTTGACGGGGCAAATGTTGATGAATATAGTGCGGTACCGGTCACAATACGAACGTTGCTGATATATCCATTCCAATAACTGGTTGCGCTTGCACCAATACCCGAACCATAATAACCAATTGTGACTGCATATCCACTACCTGTTGTTGTTCCGCTATTTGTGCCACTAGCTATAGAAACTCCGTTAATCCACACGGTGAAAGTAGTACCACTTCTTGTTACTGCAATATGTGTCCAAGTATAGTTTGGAACTGAGCCGCCACTTAACCAAGTAAGAGATTCACTGAAGGGCTGCCAATCAAAATAAAGAACGTTACTTGCAACATATATCAGCCACTGGTCCCCTGCTCCAGCTCCGCCTTGAGTCCACATTCCTATAATAGCTGACAAGGTGGCTGATGTTGTGTAGGGGAATACCCATACTTCAATCGTAAAATTAACGCCGGTTGTGGCAAAGTTCATTGTGTTAGTATTGGATACAGACAAGTAGTCTGTGGTACCATTGAACAATGTACTCCATCCATTTTCACTATAAGGACTAAAACTTCCAGTTAACGCTCTACCACTCCTTCCAATAGGAAAGTTATATGGTCCACTATCTAATGCACTTGTATTTGTACTTGCACCATTATACTGTAATGTTAATAATTGTGAATAAGGTGTTTGTGTATTAGGGCTAGTAGGTGGAATAAACACCGTAGTTGGTACAGTTGTTGCACTTGTGTTATATGCTGTGGGTATATTATTTACTACCACGTGTAAATCAGATATATAACCATAAAATGCGACGGTACCTACAGTTCCATATCCAATTAAATAACTACTATTGTTTGGTGTAAATGTTCTAGAACCATATCCTTGCAACACTCCATTAATAAAAGTTCTCCAGTTGTTACTACCATCTCTAGTTACTACTACATGATTCCATGCGAGTGGTGTACATGTACCTGTACTATTGCTTATACCAGCGGTACCATATTGCCCAGGCTGTATAGTTCCGTTGAGGCTTACCATTAAAATAGCCAAGTTACCTGAGCCAGCTGTAAATAAACTTTGGTTATTGACTGTAATATTGGTTGGATAAATCCACATTTCGACTGATAACTGTTGGGAACCAAAATTTAATGCGCTAATCGTACCTGATATGTAAGTACTTGAACTACCAGTAAAATATCCACTACCATAAGTTGAATATGTTGACGGTACAGTAAATGGTACATTTTGTGCAATTGCAGGAGAACCGGTTAGTGTGATTGCAAATGCATTACTTGATGTATCAATAAATCTATTACTATTAGCAGTGAAGACACTGATTGTACCAGTACCAACTGATGTTGTTAACGGAGTTGCACTTGGTGTAAAGTTTGATGTATATAAACCAACACCTTTCGTAATACGAACATTACTTAAGTAACCGTTATATTGAAAGCTAACTGTACTAGCAGTATCGTAACCGATAATTAATGTAGTTGCACCTGACACAGGTACTGAAATTGCAGTTGGACCTGCAGAAAGTACACCGTTAACATAAATTGACATGTTACCTGAATTAACGCTCCACGCGACATGATTCCAAGTGTTAAGCGAATAGATATTAGTGGCTGTAGCTAATCCAGAGCCAGGATAAGCTGGACCTGAGTTAATCTGATTTGTAGGACCAAATCCATAACCCCATGCAGGGCTACTACCGTTAACACCAAACATAAACAGTCGGGTAGCATTACCTGAAGCAGGCTGAGTTAATGAATAGAACCAACATTCAATAGTCCAAGAGCCACCTGAAAAATCAAACTGTGAAGATGAAGGGAATGTTAATTTATCACCAGTATTAAAGTAGATACTGTAATATCCACCCATATATGGATTAAAAATATCATTTCTTGCATCAGCAGTTGCAAGTTGTAATGCATTGTTTAGCCCAGCATCACTGATAAAGGGTGTAGTACTTGGGCTGTTTACCCCACTAAGTGGATTAGGAGCAAGTACACTATTCCAGTTAGCCTTAACTAACAAAGACACATAGCTGAAATAAGTTTCTTTTAAATATGCAAAAACTGTATATCCAATAAAACCTAATGCTTTGCTTGCTGCTGATGCGATACTTGCAATCATTGGCATGATTAGTACCCCTTAAGCAAATTGAACACGTGCTGCAAGAACCGTGTATGTTGATGTTGCTGTTTTAATAACACTGAATGTATAACTATCAATTGAGTTTGCGTTTCCGTAACTAGGAGCAGTACCACCTTGCCATTTAGTTAATGCAGGGGCTGCACCATCTACTTGAATACCTGAAACATAATACCCAGTTGAACCGTTAGTAAACATTAACGCTACAGTGACACTTTGTCCCACACTTAGTAAGTTATTTAATGCATTAAAATCACCACCACGAATATTAACAATAATGTTACCTGTACTACTAGCAGTAACATAGAATACAGTTTGTGATGTTACGTTATAGTTAAATACTCCGAACAATGCAGTAGATGACAAGTTGACTGTTTCAGCAATATTAGTCAATGACAATGACATTGCTGAAGTTGTTCCTGGCATTGTTGTTGTGCCAACAACGTTTAAGTTTTGTAAGTTGAATACGTTTGCAGTTGGTGCAATTGCTTTTTCAATCCATGCTGGTGTTGCACCAGCAAGAGTCATAAACTGATAAGTTCTATTAGTTGCGGTATTCACCCATTCATCACCTGCGTTAGGGTTTGAAGGTTGAATGGGTGACTGATAAAACTTTTGCGTATTCTTAAATGACATTGTTTCCTCTTACGCTTGAGCTTCTGTCCAAGATAAACGAACTGAAATGTTACTTGCTGATGAACCAATGTTCTGTGCCAAAATAGTAATAACGTCAGGACCGTCTGGGTAAATGTTAACGTTACCTGCAGAGTTACCACCTGACAAAATACTTGTACCCATATCACGAACTAATGACAAGTCAACTGTAGATGTTGTATAGTTTGTTGAACCACCTGACGTGTTAACGAAGAAACCATAAACAGCTTCACCACCGGCAACCGTAGTTGTAGTTGAGTGATAGTCAATATATTGCGCCAAGCTAGAACCACCTACGCTAGTCCATGCTGTGTTTGTACTAGGTGTTCCATTTAAGATCAATGAGATATAGAATGGACCATTAGCATAAACGTCCATCTGACGTAGAACCAACTGCATGCGGTTGACTAATTCACGAGTACCTAACGTACTTGCTCCAATACCACCGCTTACGCTTGGTGAGATACGAATTGCTGCAACCGCATACGTTGTGCTAGTACCAACTGCAAGAGCACTTGTAATAGCTTTCGTGAAAACGTAGGCTTTATCATCGTCAAAACGTCCGTCCATGATAACACTAGTACCCCAGTGACTGATTGTACTTGCAAAGTTAGGAGCATGTAGTTCGACTGAAACAGGTGATGTACTTGAATATGTGAATGCAGTACCTGTGTTTGCTAATGGAGCAAATACACAACTAACACTTGAACCGCTTGCGTATGGAGCAGGACTTACTGTTACACTTGTGTTTGAAACAAATGAAACTACTGTTGTGTTTGGTTGTAAACCTGTACCAATAACTTGCTGACCAACTTGAACACCAGTTGTACTTGCAAAAGTAATAGTTGGGTTACCTGCAGTAATTGTAGTTGCACTTAAACCAGTGTTACCTGCTTGACCACGAGTTAAACCAGTAAATGATGTTGATGTTAAACCAGTATAGTTAACATATTCATATGCACTTGCACCGCGAATCAATAAGATACCTGCACTTGGGAAACCAGTTGTACTTGCAACGTTAACAGTTGAGTCACCTGAATTAACAGTTGATGTGATTAGTGTATAAGGTGAGAATGTGTTTGTTTCATAACGTGCTGGTAAGTTACCAGAACGCATATATGCTCTATCGTTAACGTTGTTGTTTGCTAGTTTATGACCATAGAAGATTGAACCGTCAATTGTTCTAAAGCCCCAACGTATTGCACCAGCGCCATACCATGTATAGTCTAAGTAGAACATTTGCATTTTAGTCAAGTCCATATTAAAGCCTGAAGGTCCTGTACCGTCAAACTTATCAATGATCCAACTACTTTGTGCTGTTTTTGTATCAACTGTTTTTGTAATTAATACTTGAGCGCCAGTAACACCTCTGTATGAAGGTGAAATTGTCATTGATGTATCACTACTAATAGTAACAACACGATAACTCATACCCTTGATAACAATAAAATCGTTAGGGCTTAGTTGTTTACTGAATGTAGTTGTTACACCGTTCAATGTAACACCAGATACTGTTGAGCTACCGTTTGTTACACTTGCGAAACCATCTAATTGATATGTACTACTTCTACGTACTGCCCATAATGTTTGACCATCAAACTCAAAGAAAATACCGTTTTGTTGGTCAAACATACCAACACGAGTTGATGCACCATACCAGCTATTTGCACTAACAATTGGTAAACCACTTGCTGGTGTTGCACTTGGTGCTGTTAGTGCGGTATATGTAAATTGATATGCGTTTAATACTGATGTTACAACGAATGTACCGTTATATGCTGTTTCGTTACACCCTGTAACTTGTATACTAATACCAACGTTGACGTTGTGTTGTAATTTTGATGTTACTGTAACTGTAGTACCTGAACTAGAAATTTGATCTAGTAACAAACTTGGTTTCAAAATAGTACCAGTACTCATTTGAATACCTTTACCAGATTGATAACGGAAGTAACGACGGGTCTGACGAATCAATTGTTGATTGTGACTTGCAGCATTGGTACTAAAGAAAACACCACCGTCATATGGTCTATGTATTGCGTTACCCTGTGGGCGTACATAAAGAATACCACCTGTAACTGTTAAACCACTTGCAGTCGATGTTGAATAGAATGTGAATGCTGTTGGGCTAGTGACTGTTGCAACGATCCAACTACCGTTTGGTGGGTTAGTACCAGTAATACCAGTAACTGCAATCTCATTACCTACAACTAATCCGTGTGGTACACTTGTTACAACTGCAATAGCGTTACCTGTACCAGGAGTAAATGTTGCACTACCTGTTGCACCAATGCTTGCGTTACTATATACTGAACCTTGGAACACTGCACTTGGTGTTGCACTGTTATAGATAGAACCAGTTGTACCAGTAAAGATGTTACGACCTGTATATGTGATTGCTGAACTGTTGCTTGAATCTGCTTGGAACAATCCTTCAGCACCGTTAAACAATGTATCTTGTACATAGATTGGAACACCGGCACCTGGGTTAGCTGTTGTTGAAATAGTATATGTTCTTGAACCGTTAACAGCTTGAATATCAGTAATTATTAATGGGTTGAAAACTGAATAATAACCATAAGGACGATTGTTAATCATCGCCAATGATTCCCACTTAGTAGCCTGAGTAGAATACTCAAAGTCAGTATCAATTAACGCCTGTGGTGTACTAGTACGCAATTTACCAACTGGGTCTGTAAATTCTTCACTTGGTTTGAATGTTTCGTTAATTTCTTCAACAAGAATACTAATCTTGTCCGTACTTGCTTGACTTGCAGTGTTATAAGTAAACACAATTGTTGTTTGTGGAACGTTGTTTACTATTGTGTTTGTATAGCTTGTTGCAACTAATGTTGGGTCGCTGAAGTTAAACAACACTGTGTTACGTGTAACGTTGGTAATCAATAACAACTGTTCTTGACGAATCCATTTGTTGTTAATCACTAACGTCTTTGTAGACGGTGTGAATGTATAGTTTTCTTGTATTACGTGCTTTGCCATTATTTAATCTCCGAGTGCGACTGTATTCGCTGAATATGGGTATTTTCTAACCTGTTGTGTTCTACTAGTGTTTACTAAAGTGACTACTGCAACATCTCCTGAATCAGGTGCGTTATATATAATCAAATTACCACTACTAACTCTGTATCCTCTGCTGGAATCAAATTCAGCGTACCAAGGAAATTTTTGTTCTTTTACATAAGGAACTAATAACTGCCCGTTAATTACAACTTGAATATCTTTTGAATCCACTATAGTATTTATGCTGCCTGTGTTCACCGTCAAGGGAAATACGGTAGTTGCGCCGTCAAAATAATTGCTAATATCATCTAGTAGATAGGGAGGTTCAATACCACCTGCATAAAGTGAGGATATTGAGACATTGTTTGCTACAAAGTCTGTTCCTGATGATTTGACGACGGTTAATGCCATTTTTGAGCCTTATTGTATATTTATGCGTTGAATGAACCAGAACTGTTGAATGTATGAATCCATGTAGTTGATGCCCCTGAACCAGTTGAAGTTACTGTTCCACCGGAGCCTAATTGTGTAGCATTTACATAAGAAATAATGACAACACCCGATCCGCCGTTACCTGCTGCGGCACTAGCTGCACCTGCACCGCCGCCACCACCTGTGTTTTGTGTTGCATTGCCACCAGGTGAACCTGAACCGATACCGGCACCAACGCCACCACCTCCATTTCCTGCGGCTCCGCCTGCAGGTCCATATCCAGCAGCGCCACCGCCTCCAGCAAGATAATATGTAGTTGAAACTAATTGACCTGAAGTTGAGCCGGTAATTGGATTAGCAATACCAACACCGCCTGCACCGTTGACGCTACCTGTACCATTACCACCAGCGCCACCAGCTCCTCCTCCACCACCGCCTTGAGAATTCCATACACCGTTCTGATATCCTGAACCTCCATTATTTCCCTGACCACTGGTTCCTAAACCATAATTTCCATATGTAGTTCCGTTGGAACCACCGGCTATCCCAGCACCACCGCCACCAGAGCCACCGGGTTGTCCATTAGTGTTAGGTGATGAAGTACCATTAGCTGTGGATCCACCGCCGCCGCCACCTACCGCAGTAACTGGTGTTGAAAATGAAACAGCACTATTTGATCCATTGTTTCCAGTTAATGTTGCTGTGGATGTCCCACCTGCACCAACTGTAACTGTATATGAGTTTTGCTGTGTAACTATTATCGTTCCTGTTAAATATCCACCTGCGCCGCCACCGCCTGCTCCTGAATATCCACCGTTTGTTGTACCAGACCCTCCGCCAGCAACAATTACATAAGTTACATAGTATGATTGAGTCAAATATCTAATCATTACTATACCAGAACCACCTGTAGCTCCGCTTATTGGTCCTCCGCCCGCGCCACCGCCACCTGTGTTTGGAGTGCCGGTGGTAATAGCAGAGTTTGAAGTTGACCAACTTCCTCCACCACCTAAACCACCTGCACCACCTGTAGCAGGACCAGTAACGCCACCGCCACCTCCACCCGCATAATATGCAGGTCCATTAAAATTTGAAATTAAATAACCATTACCACCTGCGCCGCCTGAACTAGCTGCTGTACCTGCTGCAGCGGCGCCGCCTCCACCTCCACCTTGACCATAAGTACTACTATCACCGTTACCATTACCACCGTTATTACCTTGTCCACTAGTACCACTACCACCTGTATTAGCTCCGTTACTACTGACACTATTTGAGCCTCCACCGCCACTACCACCAGTCTTAGCAGCGCCACCATAATCTCTGTTTGCACCACCAGAACCGCCAACTGCGGTATAGCCTAATGCTGAACTATTACTTCCAGAAGCACCTGGACCTCCACCTGAACTTGAGTTTACGCCGCCGCTAGCTGCGCCAGCACCAACAGTTATTGTATATGTTGTCAATGGTGTTAATGCAACACCACTACCGTTTGCTGTTTTACTACCATCATTTGAACCATACAATAATAAACCACCGGCTCCACCTCCACCTCCGCCGTTTTGTCCGCCACCACCTCCACCTGCAACAATTAAAACCTCAGCGGTCAAACCTGCTAATGGAGTAAATGTTCCACTTGATGTAAAAACATGATAGGTGTATAAACCGTTTGTACCGATAATACCGGCAGAACTAGTTGCTTTGTTGCTACCAGACCCTATCATTCTAATTCCAAGAATAAATGACGTTGAATTACCCGCAGTATCTACTATTTTAATTAATGGATAGAAGTATGAATCATATTTAATTGGTGTGTAGGTACCTGAGATTAATCCGCCTGTACTTATTGATAACCCTGAAGGAAGTGATCCTGAAACTAGGGAATATGTTAAAGAATATCCACCTGGACTTGTCGCAGTTAATTGATAACTAGGTGTAGTTGAAACTGGAATTTCAATATAGGTTTGGTTAGTTATCGGAGGACGAGAATCATTATATTGAGTGATAGGGTATCTAATAATCACAACTCCGGAACCGCCAATATATGGACCACCATTGCCCCCACCACCGCCGCCTCCGCCGGTATTAGTTACTCCAGGACCATATGTGTTGGTGCCACCGGTACTGCTATATATACCAGAAGAACTTCCGCCACCTCCAACCGTAGATGCACCTCCGCCACCTCCACCCGACCCGCCGGCTCCTCCTCCTCCTCCATATCCATTAACGCCGCCTCCGCCGCCGCCTCCTGCATAATATGAAGCTAACCCACTAATAGCGTAGCTAAGACCATTACCTCCTGCAGGAGTATATACACCACTGTCAGGTGTACCAACAGAACCTGCACCGCCACCACCACCACCGCCAGCACCTAAACCTACACCACCGCCATTACCACCGTTATTACCTTGACCAGTAGTACCGCCGCTACCTGGTGACCATGCACCTGCTCCGCCGCCCCCGCCTGATCCACCGGTAATAGCATTTGAGTTCCCATCACGACTAGCGCCGCCTGCTCCGCCAAGTGCAACAAAATTTATTGAACCACCCACAACTGAACTATTTCCACCACTACCCGCGACCGCTGCACTACCGATAGAACCGCCCGCTCCTACTGTAATAGTATACGTTCCAGCAGATAGTGATTGTGCTGAGCCGTTTGCTGTTTTTGGAGTTTCAGATCCGTAATAAAGAAGACCACCAGCACCACCGCCTCCGCCTTGACTGGCGCCTCCGCCGCCACCGGCAACTATTAAAATTTCTACATTAGTAAGTGCCGCTCCTAGTACAAATGATGAACTAGAATTAAAGACATGACACTGATAGTTTGTACCAGAAGAAGTAGTATATGTGTATATAGTACCACCTGTGGCAGGAATTACGTTAGTAACCGTAATGGGAGGAGATTTAGTGTGAACAATCTGTGAAATGATAGAACCAAGTCTGCTCATAAATTATCCGTAGGTACCGAGTTGTCCTATAACTGTCCAAGTACTACTCATATAAATTAATGAGAACGTAACTAATTCAACTCTACTTGCTGTGGGGGTAGGGGCTAATGCATTAGCCCATTTAATAGTTTGTGGTGTTCCGTTAATTTGTACCGCGTTTGGATAATAAGGAGTTGATCCTTGAACTAATATTAATGCAACTGATATAGTTCTATTATTAGTTGTAGGTACATTCGTAAAGTTTGCAGTAAAATTTGATGCAATACTTGTATGATAGAATGTAGTTCCTGTGCTTGTGTCATGTGTTACAATACTAGTTGCACCAGTGATTGCAGTAGAAACAACTTCGGCTGTTTGAGCCTGTGTTGTATATCCACTCAAGTTTGCATTAGTAAATGCAGTACCTAATGTACCAGTCAATGTACCTGAGGCAACGATGTTATTTGACGAGGTAACGTTTCCAGCAACAGTGATATTACCCGTAACGGTTAAATTAGTTATTGTATAACTATTTGACGAATCTAATGAGTAGGGTTCAATAAGTGTTTGTGCCATAATGGTATTTATCGTGTTAAAACTTGACTAGCTGGTACACTGAAGGCACCAGTGTAGCGAGCGTATCCTTTAGTAATTCTCAAATCGTCAATATAACCATTTAAGTAATATGGGGTACTCATTCCACCCACTGCGATACCGTTTTGATTTAATGTGTATCCGCTAGGTGTTCCTGTTACTGTTACTGTTCCAGCAACACCATTCACATACAATCTCATTGTACCACTTTGTCTTACCACTGTAACATAATACCATGTGCCGGTTGACGGTGACCAAGGAATTGAACTAGTAAAACCGCCACTTGAGTGCGTGTTGAATACTAATGTTGATGAAGTATATCCAAAGAACCACTTGTCGTTAGTACTAGAACCAACAGCATCACTTTGACAAACTGGTTGAATATTAGTCAATGCATTCAAATAAATCCACGCTTCAATTGTGAAATCACCAACACCAAATGCATATAATGGATTACTTGGAGAATAAAAATATTGTGATGATCCACTAAAACTCAAACTACTGCTTCCATACTTTTTAATACTAGTGCTTAACCCAGCAGTACCAGCACCTACTAAGTTATTTGTGCTATGTGCGTCAGTAATTCCACCGTTGTTGAAGTTTAATAACAATGTTGACGGTTGTGAAATTGTTGTAGGTGCTGATGTTAATGCAGATGTAGGTGGAGCGAAGTTGCTGATGTAAATGGCCACGTTGGGAGTTACTCTTACATCACTGATGTATCCAGCAATCATATTTGATGTACTTCCTTGCTCACCTATAACATAAGTACTGGCTTGACCAGTACTTGATGATGAAATTGATGTTGGGGTGGAAATCAGATTACCATTCAAAAATAATCTGGCAGTTCCGCCAGAAATACTCAAGGCAGTATGATTCCACGCATTAAGCGTTAGAGTAGATGAGGCAGTTATTGTTGTACTACCGTTGTAGTTGTATATCACAAGAGCAGAACTTGTATAATATAAAGACCAATCAGTTGTACTACTAGTTGCAACACGTCTTGACAATATACCCGCTTGTCCAACAAATGATGTTGGATATACCCATGCTTCAACCGTATAGTTTGCGCTAGAAGGCCAATCCAATGGATTTCCAACTGTTGATATTGTTAGATAATCTGTAGTACCGTTAAAATAACAACTACCACCATTAATAGATGGATTGTATGCTACTGGTGTTGTGATAGTATACTGTGAACCGAATGGGTTAATTGTAGCTACTCTAATTGTTCCAGTACTAGTAATTGCGTATGAGTTAGTTGAAAGGTCAACTATCTTATTTGTTTGACATGTTAGTAACAATGTTGTTGCGATAGCTGTTAAAGGTGTAGTAGGTATTGCAAAGGAACTAGAATACAATGCTGTAGTATTTAGGATTCTAAGACTGCTCACATAACCATAATATATATTGGTTGTTGAATTAAACTGACCCATGTAAAGACTTGATAATGTACCGGTTCTGTTGGTTAGTGTAGTAGTACCTGTAAGAGTTTGTGCAACACCGTTAACATACAAACTTATAGAGCTACTATTTACAGATAAAGCGATATGATACCAAGTATTAATTGACATAACAGTATTACCTGTTACTGTTTTAATAGCACCGTCATACCAATAAAAAGATAACACACCACTGGCTATTGGTCCAAAAGCCCAATAATCACTGGTCGATGAAGTAGTAAAATCACCAATCAATGGAGAAGAGTTACCAGTCGTTGATGTAGGTAACTGTGTCATGTATATAAAACACTCAATAGTAAAAGTTGTTTGTGTTGCTGGAATACTAGCACCGGTTATAGTTAGATAGTTACCACTGCCACCAAAGTATGTACTATAATATGTTGGGATAACATTCATACTTTGAAAAGGACTGAATGCTTGAATACTAGGTGCTCCTGAAGTAGTTATAGCCAATAGACTACTTGAGTTATCAATAAATCTATTTGATTGGCAGGTCAATATTGCTGTATTTGATATTGTAGTTAATGGTGTAGTACTTGGGGTAAAGTTGCTGGTGTAGAGGGCTGTATTTTTAAGTATACGTAAGTTTGAGATGTATCCAGTCCAATCGTTATTTCCTGTTTCGCCGCCAGCAATTAATAAACCTGTACCTGCAAAATTTCTGTTATCAGTAAAAGAACCATCTAAAACACCATTAATATACAGGCTACAACTTTGTGAACCAGTGCGAACAAACGCAAAATGTGTCCAAACATTATTGTTTATAGTTGTAGTTGATGTGTATAACAAAGTTCCAGAAGTTGTTATAGCAAATTTATTTGCGCTGGTGACCGTTAGTGAGATACCGTCAGTTCCAGCTGAAGTTCTATTTGAACATATGAGGTTATAACTACCAGAAGTACTAATAGGGTAGAACCATCCTTCAATTGTACATGAGGTAGTACCTAGTGTTAACGTTGAAGATGATAAAGAAAAATAATCTGTACTACCATTGAAGTAATTACTCCAACCGTTTTGACTATATGGACTAAAGTTACCTTGAGAGGGGTTTCCTACGGTAGTTATTACATTATTGAATATGCTGTTATCGGCAATTGCTGTGTTGGTTGAACCACCATTATATTGTAATGTCAATAAACTTGTATTAGTTACTGCTGCTAGTGGTTGATATGTTGGGGCAAAGTTATTAGTGTATAATGCAGAGCCAACAACGACACGAAAATCTGAGATGTATCCAACAAGATAGTTAGCTGCAGCCTGTGATCCAATATATAATTGTCCAGTATTATAATTAGTACTATCAGAATACGTACCCACACTTAATCCATTGATATACGCAGTAAGAGTAGTTCCGTTTCTAACCAGTGCAATATGTGCCCATTGACCTATCATTGCGGTTGATGCAACATTTATAACCTGTGTAGCACCTATCCAAATACCAAAATAATTACCTGAATTGTTATAGACGAAACAACGTAAAACAGATCCAGTGGAACCATATGCAAAGCAAGTATAATATGCACCTCCAGTTGGTGCTGTTGGTATATTAACCCAAAATTCAAAAGTAAAGTTTCCTGAACCAGGTAAAACAGTTGATGATGGTAAGTTGATTGTATCACTACTACCGTTAAAGTATGTTGTACCAAGATTACTTAAGTTAGATACCGTTGATGTTGTTTGTGTGAACGGGTAAGTGTTGTTAACTACTTTAGGAGTACCGTTTATTGTAAGTGTGGCTGCATTAGTACTTGCATCAATAATAGCGTTACCTTGACAAGTCAACAATGTTGTATTTGTTATTGCTGTTAACGGTGTAGTACTTGGGGTAAAGTTTGTTGTGTATAAGCCCGTGCCATTCACAACCCTCATATTACTAATATAGCCTTGGAACCAGTTAGTTGGGCTTGTATTAACATTTCGTCCAATCAATGCTGGTTGGCTTGTACCAAAACTGTTTGTATATGTAGTTGACCCAACCGATACACCATTGATGTACATTGTCATTGTACCAGCTGTTCTTGATACTGCAATATGATACCATTGATTCAAAGACAAGTTACTTGATGATGTTAAAACTGAACTACTATTTGTATATACGTTAAGTTGACCGCTTGTATTATTAAAACCAAAAGAAAAACCAACAGTATCTGACCCCGAACTTCTGTTATCAATAAACGCCGCAGTCTGAAATGACCCAGTTGGGTATACCCAACATTCAACTGTAAAGTTTCCTGTCCCATATCCAAATGCTGAACTTGATGCTAACGACAAATAGTCAGTGCTGCCGTTGAAGTAAACACTATAACCAGTATTCACTGTAACACTAGTTGGTGCGGCAAAGGGAGTTGCAGATGATATTGCGGGAGAACCTGAGTTTGCAGTCATTGCAAATGAGTTTACTGACTTATCAACATAATTTTGAGATTGACAAACTAAAAATTGTGTATTGGCTATTGCAGTTAAAGGACTAGTAGGTACAGTAATAGTAGTTAGTGTTGGATCATATACGTTTGAACCAATAACTATTCTTAAGTTTGAGATTAGTCCAGGGAGATAATGACTACTAGAATCAGCGTGATAGCCAATAAAATTAGTTTGAACACTAAGTGTCAATGTTGAAGCTACGGCTCCTGTACTTGAGCGGGTGCCATTTAAGAACACAGTAACAGTTCCAGATGAATTTCTAGTCACTGCAACATGGTACCATGTGCCCGGAATCATAGTGGGTACTGTAAATTGCTGGTTTGCAACACCATTATCCAGTTGAACAACAGTTGCACTAGTCAAACGAAGATTAAGGGCATTAGTTTGGTTTGCTGTACCGAGTAAAGGATAAAAACTTGAAAACGCAGTATTATTTAAAAAGAAGAAACATTCAATGGTGAATGCGCCCGAGCCTATTGCAAAGCCATTTCCATACTTATATGCATCAGTGCTTCCATTGAATGACATACTATAGTACCCATCACTATAATACGGTGAGGCATACGTTGGTTTTGGATTACCATTTAATGTTAACTGAAAATTGTTAGTGCTTGCATCGGCGATGAACGGTGTGTTGTTTGCTTCACCAGTCAACACCATAGTTGTGTTTGAGAAATATGTATCATTTACAATTAACGTAATTGTTATTGTTTGTGTTGTGGGTTGATTTGCTGCGTCATAAACGATAACATTGACTGTGTATGTTGTTAGCGTAGTAAGAGGAACAGTAAGTGACCCGCTAATCAAACCGGTTGAACTTAATGATAATCCTGCAGGTAACGTATTTGGTGTTTGTAATGCATATGTCAATGGTGCATTACCTGTTGCTTGTAACTGAATACTGACTGATTGGATAGTTGCTTGAGAATACGATGTAAATGTCCAAGTAGGGAAACCTGAAACTTGTATGCCGGGAACCAATGCTGCTGCGCCACCGGTGCTTGAATATATTACTAATGTGTAAACACCTGAACTTTGTGCGCTAGGAATTGTAAAAGCAAGGCGTCCAGTATCTACTACTGTATATGATCCAATTTGTACATTACCCAAATAAACTGTATATGTTGCTGTACTAGAGAACCCAGTTCCATACACAACTACAATTGCACCGGGTGCTACCGCATTTTGTCCGGTCAAAATATTATAGCTGCCATCAGTAGGTTGCCATCCAGTCAATGCAGGGATTTGTAAAACACTTTGATTGAATTGGTCTCTTGCTGACAATGTACCAAAACCATCACCAGCACGTTTGCCTCTGATACCACCGTTATACATTAACTGATTACCTCATAGCTGCATGTTGCTTCTAATATGTTTGCTGCACTTGCAGTTAATCGCAATACGTCACCTTCATTCAAATATAACATTGCTGTTCTATCAATAGGTGTAAATGTTGCATTGACTGGTACACTGACATTATATGAAATACGATATGGCGTAGATGATCTATAAACATCTACTGTAATAGTTGCCGCACTAGCGCCAACGTTACTAATAGTTAATGTGTTGACTTTATATACTTGGCTACTACTTGAACTATTAGTTACAATTGCTGTAGCAGATGTTGTAACCTGCTGAACTGCTAGTGTACCTGTAATTGTTTGTACGTTTACTATATTTGGTGCTGACATGTTATCCTCCGAATACCATGCCTAGAGCAATGGCTTTTCCGTTTGTTGCTACGGGTACACTATTCTGTGTGATATTAGTTGCATTCAATGTATTAGTTGAAGTGTTGAATGTTAAATTAGTAGATGCTCCTAGAGCACCGTTGTTATTAATTTGAACCTGTGAATTTGAACCCGCAGCTAAAGAAGTATTAATTGCAGGACCAAATGTCATAACTTCAATAGGTGCAGTATTTGCAGGAGCAGTTGAAAATGTTATTGTTGTACCAAGCAGTGAATATGTTGATTTCTGTTGTACTACACCGCCTGTTGTTACTAAGGTAAAATTCTTTGATGTAGGTGCTTGGCTTAACGTAAAGTTAACGGTAGAACCGTCGCCGGTAAATGTATCTAATACCAAACCAGTTATTACACTTGCAGGTGCCGCAACCATAGTTCTTACTTCTATGATTGCACCTACGAATGGTGCACCTGTTAAAGTTAGAACATTATTTGTTAATGTAAAAGATGTTTTTTGTTGGAATACGCCATCAATATTAACTGTTATTAAGTTTATGTTAACTGGGGTTACACTCAATGTAAAAGCAAGTGTAACACCGTCACTCGTAAATGTATCAACATTTACACTCATGGTAGGTTGAGAGGCGGCACTTCTAGTCCAACTGTTGGTTGTCGAGGTATATGTATAATATATACCGTTAAGTATCGCTACTTGACCGTTAATTGGACTACTTGGAAATGACATTTTTTACCTTATTATGTATTTATGACTACCCAACTAGTGGTATCTTCATCCCAACGATAATCTTTGCCGTCTGTTGGATATGGGGTAGGGCTAGTCCATATCCAATTTGTTTCAGCACTGATCGTCCAACTTGGGAAAGGTTTAGGTGGATAGAATACATCATTTACTGGATCGTATGTATATCCTATACCAGCATAATTTCCACGTAGTGCTACGCCACCGTCTGGGTTACCATCGGATCCATAGTGTACATTTCCTCTAGTATTGTAACTAGTTTGAATAAATGTTTTGGGGTCTCCAAATAAACCCGTATCTATAACGTCTTGTTCAATGACAAGTACTTGTTTAACAATGTTGTTTTCATCTATTTGTGCATAATGACTCATTTTTATTTCCTTTAGAATTTTATTGTTCCTGATCCGGTGAATAATATACCAATGTATCCACCTGATGCAGCATAAATTGTATATGTTCCTGTTAATGTAGGAGCCGAAGACGTAGTTGGATAAGATATTATTACTGCACCACTGCCACCACTGCTGCCAGCACAACCGCCACCTCCAGTATTGGTTGCACCTTGTGCTGTTGCGGCATTGATGGCGTGTGTGGTATCTGGTACAGAACCTGACCCAGTGGCGCCACCGCCACCAAAGCCACCTTTGTTGCCAGTTTGTCCCAAGTTGCCGCCCGCGCC
>Ga0208874_1000089_pt1 | contig 33476 bp, 40 predicted proteins | sample CryBogCBH10Oct08_FD_184604 | JGI IMG/M metagenome (GOLD analysis project Ga0208874, IMG submission 184604) | Freshwater microbial communities from Crystal Bog, Wisconsin, USA - CBH10Oct08 (SPAdes) (version 2) | ecosystem: Environmental > Aquatic > Freshwater > Lake | place: Crystal Bog... | reverse complement strand
TCGCGTAAATAGTTGTAGCGCATCCAAGAACTTTGCGCCTGCTTCACGGCCGTGAAGCAGGCGCAAAGTTCTTGGATGCGCTACAACTATTTACGCGACTGGTCAATATTGGCGATGCCAAATCGCTGGCAACTCATCCTGCGTCGACCACCCACAGACAACTCTCACCTGAAGAGTTAGTCAAAGCAGGCGTTCCTGAAGACGCGGTGCGCTTGTCTATCGGCATTGAGCACATTGATGACTTGTTGACCGATTTAGACCAGGCATTGAGTGCTACCTGATACTTAGTTGCGAAATAGATCAAAGCAATCATGTGTCAGCTTCTAGGGCTTAACTGCTCCACCCCGATTGATGCGAGATTCAGCTTCACGGGGTTTTGCAAACGCGGGGGGATTACCAGCCATGCCAATCTATAACGTCACCGTGACCCTTAAAGGCCGTTGCTCAATTGATGTTCCCGCCAGGAATGCTGCGAGTGCCGAGGATCAAGTTCATGGCATGGTCATCGACCACCTCATCAATCGATGTGAGTTCCACAAAGGCATCACAGTCGAGTCTGTTGAGGAGGTCAGGCTGCCAGACTATGTGTTGGACTATCCCGAAGAAGTCAACAAGACTCAGTCAGGCTGTCGTATTGAATTGCTGAAGCGATGCCACAAATGACTTGGCTTCTGACAAGGCCCAGACTACCTTCTCACGAGATACCTCGTCACCTTGATAGTCGGCTACTAAGCGTAAGTCTTCAACTTTATTGATTGACTTACCTAACTCAATCGGCAGAAGCCCTGTTTTTACCAAATGCAAGCTGAAAGATGAGATCAAGCCAGCATGGGTTTTTATCTTATTCAGATCCGTGACTGGGCCTGTTGCCAAAAGAGCTCCTCTAGCTGCATCAAACATTGCATAGTAGGCTCTATTGCAAGCACTATCCATGTCACCTAATGCGAGCAGAGCCTCAGAGGACTTTAGGGCAACTACGGCCTTATCGAATAGGTCACTGGCTTTCAAAGGATGACACCTTCAGCTTGGATATTTTTTAGCAACATGGGATTTGAATAGCGCTCTGGATGTTCCCACTGAGAGCGCCAAATCGGCAATGGCTGAATTCTGATGCCAGTATCCAGTAGGACTTCGTAAGCAAGGTCGGCCATGGAGAATTTGGTATCGATGAACTCGCCACTTTCGCCAGGGAGGATGACAGCAACATCGGCATCGCTTTGATCAGAGTGTGTTCCTCTGGCTCTACTTCCAAAAAGAAGTAGCTGCTCGACCTGAAAATGCTGCCCAAGCTTTTCTTTAAAAGCCGTTGTGGCTTGTTGTGTCTGATGGTCAAGTGCATTGAAGTTCACAAAGGAATTATGCTGAATTTCACCCGGCAGAGCAAGGCAACAGCTTGCCATCAATCCCTCATCCCTTGAAGAAGATCAATATTCATTTCAGGGGCTAGAGTGGAGCTGTAGAACTTCTCAACCATCTCCACCGAGGTTCGAGCGTTGCGTGCCAAGGTCAGCAGATCTATCTTGCGGCCATAAAGTAGCCTAAAAGTGATTGCGGTATGACGCAGGCTGTATAGCGTTCGAGCGCTGCCATTCGATTTGTTGTCACCCACTCCAGCCAAGGTCAGGCAGTGCTTGAATTGCCAGCCTAAAAACTCTAATGCCTTGCCCCTGTTAGCCATTTCGGGCAAGAACAAATAGTCTTCATCACGACCCAATCCCCGAGCTTTGTGCGCGGCCAATAGTTGCTCATAGACGCCAACGGCTGGTTGCATGGTCACGATGGGAGTGTTGTGCTTTTTGCTTTCCGGCAGATTCAAGCGCAGATAGATGTGCTTGCCCCGAATGACCGTGTCATGCTTGTGCTGCAGATTTTTGATGTCGCTCGGTCGTATGAAGCTGTTGACCATAAAACGGATAAGCCAATATAAGTCGCCACTGATTAGTGCATAGCGATCAACAAGGTCTTGCCCACGCTTGCTAGCTATGCTGGTCTTAACGGAAAAGCGCTGGCCAATGGACCTCTTTGCTGCTTGAAGCAACTGTCTATATTCATCGACTGTGAAGCTGCCACGTGGTTTGTTTTTTACTTTGATTTCAGGCGCTTTGGGAACGCTTGAGATGAGGTTCACCGTGTGAGCGTAGGTGAGAATTTTTCTGGTCGCCACAACGTGCTGCTGGATCGTCGTGGGAGTCAGTCCTTGATGACTGAGCTTTTGAACGAAGTTGCACAGCTGGGAGTAGTTGATCCTGGCCAGCTCCAATGTGCCAAAGTAGGGCAAGATGGTTTTCTGCAGTCTGTTTTGGAAAATTCGCAGACTGGCTGACGTTAGCTCACCACGATCAACCCGGCTTTGCTGCTGTGCCAAGGTGGCAGCAACAACGTCAGCAAATAGAGCGGGCTTGTCTACCCGCTTGATGACTTGTTCGCCGTACAACTCAGCTGTCTTGATGTGGAAGAACTGCTTGGCAGCACTGATAGCTGCTTGCTTGTTAGCGGTCCTCAGGCTCTGCGTATAGGTCTTGCCTTTGAGAAAGCAACGTACCTGCCAATAACTGCTGGCATTCGTTAGAAAGATGCGTAGTTTGCTGGGGTAGTTGGCTATGGGCGACACAGTGGCCGGTATGGGAGCCGTGCGGTGTCGGCTGCTGTGAAATTCGCTGTCGTTTGCTGCTGAAAAGTTCCTGACTACCTGCATGCTGCAAGCATATTTGTAGCTAACTTGGTTGGGCAACCGAAGCGTGGGAACTCAGTAAGTTCACCGTTGCCTCAACTTCGCCACGGTCCAGCCAATAGATGCCACGATATTCCACGGTTAAAAACAATCAAAAACTGTGTAGAAATCGCAACAAAGCCCACGATTTTGTAGCGTACCGAAAGGTTAGCTACAAATCAGCGCAAGGGGTTGGTGTTTTTATTGGGGAGGATAAGACGTAGGGTTGGCAGGATGATGGCACGGTGCGATACGTGCCCCTACGTTGACGCTTTACCAGACTAAGCTACACCCCGATTGTGTAGGTTGCTCACCAATTCAAAGGCCCACTCGAGTGGGCCTTTTTTAAGGGAATGTCCCTTTTATGATTGGTTGCGCGAGAAGGATTTGAACCTCCGACCTTTGGGTTATGAGCCCAACGAGCTACCAGACTGCTCCATCGCGCGGTAAGAGGGTTATTCTAACCTATTTTGGCGGCTTACGCCACTGTTTCGGTGTTTGTTTCTGTAGAAACTTCGGCGCGGTCGACCAATTCAACCAAGGCCATGGGCGCATTGTCACCCACGCGGTAACCCATTTTCAGGATGCGGGTGTAGCCGCCGGGACGGGCATTGAAACGGGGGCCCAAGTCGTTGAACAACTTGGTCACGCTGTCACGGTCACGCAGGCGGTTGAAGGCCAAACGGCGATTTGCCAGGGTCGCTTCTTTGCTGAGGGTGATCATGGGTTCGATCACGCGACGCAATTCTTTGGCCTTGGGCAAAGTGGTTTTGATGACTTCGTGTTCGATCAACGAGTTCATCATGTTGCGGAGCATGGCGAGGCGGTGCTCGCTGGTGCGGTTCAGTTTGCGGAGTCCGTGTCCGTGACGCATGGTGCTTTTCCCTTCTTTATTAAACAGCCCGCCGTATCAGGTACGGGCCGATGCACTGCCCAGCCGAAGCCGGGCGCTCAACTTCAAATTAACGCTTTTCCAAACCGGCGGGTGGCCAGCTTTCCAACTTCATGCCCAAGGTCAAACCACGTGAAGCCAAGACTTCCTTGATTTCGTTGAGTGACTTGCGACCCAAGTTAGGGGTCTTCAGCAATTCGTTCTCGGTGCGCTGAATCAGATCACCGATGTAATAGATGTTTTCTGCCTTCAAGCAGTTGGCCGAACGCACGGTCAATTCCAACTCGTCGACAGGACGCAGCAAGATCGGGTCGAAGGCCGCGCCGCCACGGGTAGCAGGCTGGTCGAAAGCGGCCAGTTCGCCACCTTCCAACTGGGCGAAAACCGCCAGCTGTTCCACCAAGATGCGGGCAGAAGAACGCACAGCGTCTTCGGCGCTGATGGCCCCGTTGGTTTCGATCTCGACGACCAATTTATCCAAATCCGTGCGCTGCTCGACGCGGGCACTTTCAACGGTGTAGCTGACACGACGCACTGGCGAGAAGGAGGCATCCAACAAGATGCGGCCAATCGACTTGCTGGGCTCATCGCCATAACGGCGGATGTTGCCAGGGACGTAACCACGGCCCTTTTCAACCTTGATTTGCATGTCCAACTTGCCGCCTTGCGACAGGGTCGCAATGACGTGGTCAGGGTTGATGATTTCGACGTCATGGGGGGTTTGGATGTCACCCGCAGTGACCACGCCTTCACCGTCTTTGCGCAGGCTCAAGGTCACTTCGTCACGGTTGTGCAGCTTGAAAACCACGCCCTTGAGATTCAACAAAATGTTGACCACGTCTTCTTGCACGCCGTCGATGGACGAGTACTCGTGCAAAACACCCGCAATCGTGACTTCAGTGGCGGCATAACCAACCATGGAAGACAACAAGACGCGGCGAATGGCGTTGCCCAGGGTGTGACCGTAGCCACGCTCAAACGGCTCCAAAGAAACTTTGGCGCGGTTCAACCCGACTTGTTCAACGGTAATGGCTTTGGGTTTCAGCAAGTTTGTTTGCATTCAATCTTCCTCTCAATACCCCCGGCTCGTTACACCGGTAAGGCTGGTGAAGCACCTCAGCCACGGGGTGACCGTGGCTCAGGAACAAAATCAATGTGATGTGATCAATGAAGATCAATCAACGCGAATACAACTCAACAATCAGAGATTCGTTGATGTCGGCAGCGAACTCGTCGCGATCCGGCACTTTCTTAAAGATGCCTTCGGCTTTTTCAGCATTCACTTCAACCCAAGCAGGCATGCCCACTTGTGCAGCCAATTGCAGGGCTTCGATGACACGGCCTTGCTTTTTGGATTTTTCGCGAACGGCCACCACATCGCCTGTTTTTACCAGATAAGACGCGATGTTGACGGACTGGCCATTCACCGTGATGGCTTTGTGCGAGACCAATTGGCGCGCTTCTGCCCGTGTGGAGCCAAAGCCCATGCGGTAGACCACGTTGTCCAAACGGCATTCCAAAATGGCCAACAAGTTAGCGCCTGTGTTGCCACGGCGGCGATCGGCTTCGGCGAAATAGCGGCGGAATTGCTTTTCAAGCACACCGTACATGCGCTTGACTTTTTGCTTTTCGCGCAATTGAAGACCGAAGTCAGACGTACGGGCACCTGAAGTGCGGCCGTGTTGACCTGGTTTCGATTCGAATTTTGACTTGTCGGCGATCGAGCGACGAGCGCTCTTCAAAAACAGGTCGGTGCCTTCACGGCGTGAGAGTTTGGCCTTGGGGCCGAGGTAACGTGCCACTTGTTTCTTCCTTTATGCATCTGCCGCAAGGCACAAAACAAGCTGTTTCATGCACTCGCGGGAGCTTGAGACCTTTGGCCCCAAGCGGTGGGCTTACAAAATTAAATACGACGACGCTTTTGAGGGCGGCAACCGTTGTGCGGGACGGGTGTCACGTCAGCGATCGATGTGATGCGGATGCCCAAAGCACCCAAAGCACGCACAGACGATTCACGGCCGGGACCGGGACCCTTGATTTCGACATCGAGGTTCTTGATGCCTTGTTCCATGGCGGCACGGCCAGCCACTTCAGACGCAACTTGAGCTGCGAAAGGCGTGGATTTACGTGAGCCCTTGAAACCTTGACCACCCGATGACGCCCACGACAAGGCGTTGCCTTGGCGATCGGTGATCGTGATGATGGTGTTGTTGAACGAGGCGTGAACGTGGGCAATACCGTCGGCGACGTTCTTGCGGACTTTCTTGCGCACACGTTGTGCTGCGGAATTAGCGGGTGACTTTGCCATGCTGTCCTCTTACTTATTTCTTCAAAGCCGCTGCGGCCTTGCGCGGACCCTTGCGAGTACGGGCGTTGGTGCGGGTGCGTTGGCCACGCATGGGCAAGCCACGGCGGTGACGGAAGCCACGGTAGCAGCCAATGTCCATCAATCGCTTGATGTTCATCGTGGTTTCACGACGCAAGTCACCTTCGATGGTGAAGAGCTCGATCTGCTCACGAATTTTTTCCAAATCGCCGTCCGTGAGGTCTTTGATTTTCTTGGAATACTCAATACCCGATGCTTCGCAAATTTTGCGAGCGCGAGTACGACCAATGCCAAAAATGGCGGTCAAACCAATTTCCGCGTGCTTATGGGGCGGAATGTTAATGCCAGCGATACGTGCCATGTGCGTCCTCTAAAACTAGTTGATCAACCTTGACGCTGTTTGTGGCGCAGATCTGTACAGATCACACGCACCACACCCTTGCGACGGATGATTTTGCAGTTGCGGCAAATTTTTTTGACCGAAGCCGAAACTTTCATATTGCTCTCCTAAAACTCTTTCGATTAATCAATCTCAACCACCCACCGTTGTCTTGAAGTTGGCCTTCTTGAGCAGCGATTCGTACTGTTGGGACATCAGGTAATTTTGCACTTGGGCCATGAAATCCATGGTCACAACCACAATGATCATCAACGAGGTGCCACCGAAGTAGAAAGGCACGTTGTATTTCAAGATCAGGAATTCAGGCAATAAACACACGAAGGTGATGTAAATCGCACCTGCAAAGGTCAAGCGCAGCAAAATTTTGTCGATGTAGCGAGCGGTTTGTTCACCGGGACGGATGCCAGGTACAAAGGCGCCGCTCTTCTTCAAGTTGTCTGCCGTTTCGCGGCTGTTGAACACCAAGGCCGTGTAGAAGAAGCAGAAGAAAATGATGGCCGCAGCGTACAACATGACATAGATGGGCTGACCGGGGGTCAAGGCGCTTGCAATGTCTTTCAGCCAACGCATGGAGTCGCCGGTACTAAACCAGCCGACCACCGTGGCGGGCAACAAAATAATGCTTGAGGCAAAAATGGGGGGGACCACGCCAGCCATGTTCAGCTTCAAAGGCAGGTAGGACGATTGGCCGCCATACACCTTGTTGCCAACCTGTCGACGGGCGTAATTAATCAAAATCTTGCGTTGTCCACGTTCAACGAAAACCACAAAGTAAGTGACGGCCACCACCAGCAAAACCACGAATATGGCCACTGGAATGGCCATCGCGCCGGTATTGACCAACTCAAGCAGGCCGCCAATGGACTTGGGCAGTCCGGAGGCGATACCGGCAAAAATCAAAATAGAGATGCCATTGCCCAAACCGCGTTCGGTGATTTGTTCGCCCAACCACATCAAAAACATGGTGCCAGCGGTCAAACTGACCATGGCGGTCATGCGGAAACCAAAGCCTGGGTTGATCACCAAACCAGCCGTGCCTTCCAACGCCACGGCAATCCCCAGCGATTGAAAAATAGCCAAGCCCAAGGTGCCATAACGGGTGTACTGGGTAATCTTGCGACGACCGGCTTCGCCTTCTTTTTTGAGCTGCTCAAACGCCGGCAACACATAACCCATCAACTGCATGATGATGGAGGCCGAGATGTAAGGCATGATGCCCAAGGCAAACACGGTGAAGCGCGACAACGCGCCACCAGAGAACATGTTGAAGAGGTTCAAAATACCGCCAGATTGGCTTTTGAACAACTGTTGCAACTGCGCCGGATCGATGCCGGGCACGGGAATGTGTGCGCCCACGCGGTAAACCACGAGCGCCAGCAACAAAAAGACCAGCCGGCGACGCAGGTCGCCAAACTTATCGGTTTTTGCCAGTGATGCGGGGGATGTAACCACGTGAACGTCTTTCTTGCGTATCGGCTTAAATGTTGGCTTTATTCAGCCAAGCTGCCGCCAGATGCTTCGATGGCCGCTTTGGCGCCGGCAGTGGCACCAATACCGATCAACTTCACCGCCTTGGTCAGGACGCCGGTTTTAACAACCTTCACGACCTTGGCCATTTCGCTGACCAGACCAGCGGCCTTGAGGCTGCCCATGTCCAGTTCGGGCAAGCCGAGCTGTTCGAGTTGACCCAATGTCACTTCGTCGTTGTACTTCAACGTGGTTGATTTGAAACCGCGTTTGGGCAAGCGACGTTGCAAAGGCATTTGACCGCCTTCAAAACCAACTTTGTGGTAGCCACCAGCGCGGGATTTTTGACCTTTGTGACCACGACCGGCGGTTTTACCCAGACCGGAGCCAATGCCACGGCCGACGCGACGCTTGGCGTGTTTGGCGCCTGCTGCGGGTTTGATGCTATTGAGTTCCATCTTGATTTCTCTCAGAGCTCTCTCAGAGCACTTTGACCAGGTAACTGATCTTGTTAATCATGCCGCGCACTTCAGGAGAATCCTTTAGTTCGCTCACGCTGTTGAGTTTGCGCAAACCCAGGCCACGCACAGTCGCGCGGTGCGACTCTTTGGTACCGATGGGGCTGCGAACCAGTTGAACCTTAACGGTTGCTTGTGTCGTCATATCGGGCTCCGTGCTTAGGAGAACAACTCTTCAACCGACTTGCCGCGCTTGGAAGCGATGTTGGCAGGGGTGGTCGAGTTCTTCAGTGCGTCAAAAGTGGCGCGAACCATGTTGTAGGGGTTGGACGAACCATGGCTCTTGGCCACGATATCGGTGATGCCCATCACTTCGAAAACAGCGCGCATGGGACCGCCCGCGATGATGCCAGTCCCTTTGGGGGCGGGTGCCATCATCACAACGGCAGCGCCGTGGTGGCCGGTCACGTTGTGGTGGATGGTGCCGTTCTTCAAAGACACATTGGTCATGTTGCGACGGGCTTCTTCCATTGCTTTTTGCACGGCAGCAGGCACTTCTTTTGATTTGCCTTTGCCCATGCCAACGCGACCATCGCCATCGCCGACCACGGTCAAGGCCGCGAAACCGAGGATACGGCCGCCCTTAACCACTTTGGTCACGCGGTTCACGGCGATCATCTTTTCGCGCATGCCGTCGTCACGACCTTCGTCTTTTACTTGGGGTGAAAATTTAGCCATTTTTGGTGTTCCCAATCAATCTGTGGTCGCTTAGAACTGCAAGCCAGCTTCGCGGGCAGCGTCGGCCAAAGCCTTGACGCGACCGTGGTAAGCGAAACCAGCGCGGTCGAAAGCCACTTTGTCAACGCCAGCGGCCTTCGCTTTTTCAGCGATGCGCTTGCCAATGACTTGAGCAGCGGTGGTGTTGCCGCCCTTGCCCGAAGCACCCAAGGTGGAACGGATTTCGGGTTCGGCGGTGGACGCACTGGCCAGCACCTTGGTGCCACAGCCAGAGATCACTTGAGCGTAAATGTGCAAGTTGGTACGGTTTACCGACAGACGCGCGACGCCTTGATTGGCAATGCGGATGCGCGTTTGACGGGCACGACGCAGACGTTGTTCTTTTTTGGTCAACATGCTGCAGCTCCTTACTTCTTCTTAGTCTCTTTGATCGTGATCTTCTCATCCGCATAACGGATGCCCTTGCCCTTGTAAGGCTCGGGAGGACGAACAGCACGGATCTCAGCGGCGATTTGACCAACGCGCTGACGGTCAGCGCCCTTGATCACGATTTCAGTTGGCGCCGGCGTGGCCACCGTAATGCCGGCAGGCATGTCGATGTTCACGGGGTGCGAATAACCAACAGCCAGGTTGAGCTTGGCGCCTTGAGCGGCGGCTTTGTAGCCCACGCCAATCAGGGTCAACTTCTTTTCGAAGCCTTTGCTCACACCGACCACCATGTTGTTCACCAGCTGACGCATGGTGCCGGACATGGCATTGGCTTCGCGAGATTCGTTCGCAGGAACGAAAGTCAACTTGCCATTGTCGTTAACCACAGTCACCAAAGCGTTTTGCGCTTGGCTCAGGGTGCCACCAGTGCCTTTGACACTGATTTTTTCTGCTTGAAGGGTCACTTCCACACCTTGTGGAATGACAACAGGGGATTTTGCTACGCGGGACATTTCAGTTATTCCTCCATGCCTCGTTTAAGCCACATAGCAGAGCACTTCGCCACCGATACCGGTAGCACGTGCTTTGCGATCGGTCATCACGCCTTGGGGCGTTGTGACGATGGCCACACCCAAGCCGTTCATGACTTGGGGAATGGCGTCGCGGCCTTTGTACACACGCAGACCAGGGCGGCTGACGCGCTCGATGCGCTCAATCACAGGGCGGCCTGCGTAGTACTTCAATGAAATTTCAAGTTCGGATTTGCCATCCACGCTCTTCACCTGGAAGCCGTCGATATAACCTTCATCCTTCAACACTTGGGCAATCGCCACCTTCACTTTGGACGAAGGGGCCGACACAGTGGCTTTGGCCACCATTTGCGCGTTGCGGATGCGAGTCAGCAAGTCAGCAATGGGATCACTCATGCTCATAATTGTTCTCCTTGCTTACCAGCTGGCCTTGGTGATACCGGGGATATCACCAGCGAATGCCAATTCACGGATCTTGGCGCGGCCCAGACCGAATTGACGGAAAGTGCCACGGGGGCGACCGGTGATTTCGCAACGGTTACGCAGACGTGTGGGGTTGGCGTTGCGAGGCATCTTTTGCAGCGCCAATCGGGCTGCATCACGCTCTTCTTCGCTGCGCTTCACATCAGATGCGATGGCCTTCAGTTCAGCGTGTTTTTTCGCGAACTTTGCCACCAACTTTTCACGCTTGAGCTCACGCTCGATCAAAGCTACTTTAGCCACAAGCCACCTCAGTTCTTGAATGGGAAACGGAAGCCTGCGAGCAGTGCTTTGCACTCTTCGTCGGTCTTAGCCGTTGTGGTGATGCTGATATTGAGACCACGCAAGGCGTCGACCTTGTCGTATTCAATTTCAGGGAAAATGATTTGTTCTTTGACGCCGATGTTGTAGTTGCCGCGGCCATCAAAAGCACGGCCGGAAATACCACGGAAGTCACGCACACGGGGCAAAGCCACGGTGACGAAACGGTCTAAGAATTCATACATCTGAACGCCACGCAAAGTCACCATGCAGCCGATGGCTTGACCTTCGCGGATTTTGAAACCCGCAATGGCTTTCTTGGCCTTGGTCACGACAGGCTTTTGGCCGGCGATTTTGGTCAAGTCGGACACGGCGTTGTCCATGACTTTCTTGTCGGACACCGCTTCACTGACACCCATATTCAGGGTGATTTTGGTCAAACGAGGCACTTGCATGGGCGACGTGTAACCGAACTTGGCGGTCAACTCGGGCGCGACTTTCTCGCGGTAATGTTGTTGCAAACGTGCCATGGTCATGCCGCCTTGATTTCTTCGCCGCTGGACTTGTAAACGCGAACGCGCTTGCCATCGGCCAATTGTTTGATGCCCACGCGATCGGCTTTGCCGGTGGCCGCGTTGAAAATCGCCACATTGGACTGGTGAATTGGCATGGTCTTTTCGATGATGCCGCCAGTGGTTCCCTTCATGGGGTTGGGCTTGGCATGCTTCTTCACGATGTTGATGCCTTCAACCACCACATGGGAGTCGTCTTTGCGCGAGGTCACTTGACCGCGCTTGCCCTTGTCGCGGCCTGCGAGCACGATGACTTGGTCACCCGTACGAATCTTGTTCATGTCGGAGTCCTCAAAGAACTTCAGGGGCCAAGGACACGATCTTCATGAACTTTTCGGTACGCAATTCACGCGTCACGGGTCCAAAGATGCGGGTGCCGATAGGCTCCAACTTGCTGTTCAGCAACACGGCTGCGTTGCCATCGAATTTGACGAGCGAGCCATCGCCACGGCGAATGCCCTTGGCAGTACGAACCACCACAGCGCTGTAAACCTCGCCTTTTTTGACGCGGCCACGTGGAGCGGCTTCTTTGATGCTCACCTTAATGATGTCGCCGACACTGGCGTAACGACGCTTGGACCCGCCCAGCACTTTGATGCAAAGGACAGATTTGGCGCCCGTGTTGTCGGCAACCTCTAACCGAGATTCTGTTTGGATCATGTCTATATTTCCCAACTTGCACCAAGCTTGGTTTGATTTCTCAAACTCGACTCAGTCAGTCTTGGGCCCGTCGTCCACACCTTGAAACCATTCCAGGGCGCTTTCGTTGAGCAGATATTCAATTAATACATCCGCAAAGAATGCGTTTGTAAAAAGCGAAGCCCTAGATTCTCTCCCAGTTTTGGGGGCTCGTCAACACCTAATTCACAAAAAAGTTCAGAAATTCTAAAAAATTTCATTACAAAGGCAAAAACACCCTCTAAAACCGAGTTCTTTCCCCTGCGGGCTAACTCCACTGGCTGCTATTAACATGTTGAACATGCCGAGCGCCCCATCTCCAACCCCCCCATCTCCAACACCCCCTTCACAACAGGCACGGACGCCTTATTTACTGGCCCTTGACCAAGGCACCAGCAGTTCACGCAGCGTGTTGTTCAATCGCCAAGGCGAGGTGGTGGCCATGGCGCAGCAGGAGTTGCCGGCTTTTTACCCCCAACCCGGCTGGGTCGAGCAAGACCCTTTACAAATATGGGCCACCCAACTTGACACAGCCCGCTTGGTGCTCCACCAAGCGGGTATCAAGGCCCGTGACGTTGCGGCCATTGGCATCACCAACCAACGCGAAACCACTTTGTTGTGGCATCGCAAAACGGGGCAACCCCTGCACAACGCCTTGGTTTGGCAGGACCGCCGCACCGAGCCTTTGTGTCAAAGCCTCCGTGAGCAGGGCTTGGCAAAACCGGTCCACGACAAAACCGGCTTGCTCATTGACGCTTATTTCTCGGCCACCAAGATCCGCTGGCTGTTGGACCACGTGCCAGGAGCCCGAGATTTGGCGAATCGAGGCGAATTGGCCTTTGGCACCGTGGACAGCTGGTTGCTTTGGCAATTGACTGGCGGCAAAGTTCACGCGACCGACGTCAGCAACGCCTCGCGCACCCTGATGTTTGATATTCACCGCAACCGCTGGGACCCCGAGCTGCTGGCGGCCTTTGACCTCCCTGCCAGCCTGCTGCCCGAGGTGCGGCCGTCCAGCAGTCACTTTGGTCTGACGCAACCCGACTGGCTGGGCGAGGCCGTACCCATTGGGGCTTTGGCAGGCGATCAACAAAGCGCGCTGTTTGGGCAAGGTTGTTTTCAAGCTGGCATGGCCAAAAATACCTACGGCACGGGTTGCTTCTTGCTGATGCACACGGGCACTCAGGCGCCCGCCTCCCGCAATGGCCTCCTCACCACCCGGGTCGTTCAGACGGCCCTTCAAAGCGCAGCTCTGGCAGAGACTCCGCCTGAATTTGCCCTTGAAGGCAGCGTTTTCGTCGGCGGTGCGGTGGTGCAGTGGCTGCGCGACGGCCTGCGCGCCATCCAAAGCAGCGCGGAGGTTCAAGCCTTGGCCGAAAGCGTGCCCGATGCGGGCGGCGTGATCATGGTGCCCGCTTTCACCGGCCTGGGCGCGCCGTATTGGAACCCCGAAGCCCGGGGCACCTTGACTGGACTCACACGGGGCACGCATTTGGGCCACATTGCCCGCGCTGCCTTGGACAGCATTGCCTTGCAAAGCACCGCACTTTTGCAAGCCATGAACCGCGACGTCAGTCAAATTACCAGCGAAGTGGGTGGCAAAAAAGGCGCCCACGAAGTCAGAGAACTCCGCGTCGACGGCGGCGCCTGTGCAAATGATTTACTGATGCAAACGCAGGCCGACCTGCTCGGCATTCCGGTGGTGCGACCCGCCGTTATCGAAACCACGGCTTTGGGCGCGGCCAATTTGGCGGGTTTGACCGTTGGCTTTTACAGTGGCTTGGAGGAGCTGCAAACCCAACACCGGATTGACCGCTGCTTTGAGCCGCGCATCAGCCGCGACCAAGCCGAGGCCAACTTGGCCCGTTGGGAACAAGCGGTGCGACAAGCCACGGCCCTTTGAGTTGACGACACCCCCGCGCTGAACGCTTCCTTCAAAAAGACCTTTACCATGAACCTTCAAGCCCCCTCAACCCCTTCAGCCCCTTCAGCCGCAACTCTGCCCGTTTTGGCCTTCATCGGCGGGGGCAATATGGCGAGCGCCATTTTGGGCGGGCTGCGCCAACAAGGTGTGGCGGCTGAACAACTCTTGGTCGTAGAACCGTTTGCGCCAGCCCGCGACGCCTTGGCTCAGCAACTGGGCATTCAAGCGCACGCCACGCCAGGCCCCTTTTTAAGCACAGCCGCCTTGGTGGTTTGGGCGGTCAAACCGCAAAATTTTCACGAAGCCACCGCCGCTGTCAAAGACCACACCGCTGAAGCCCTGCACCTGAGCGTGGCCGCGGGCATCCGCTCAGACAGTCTGGCAGATTGGTTGGGCACCGAGCGCGTGGTGCGCTGCATGCCCAACACCCCCGCCTTGGTCGGGCGAGGCATGACGGGGCTGTTTGCCCGGACCGCTGTTCAAGCGGCCGACAAAGCCCTGGTCAACCAAGTGTTGCAGGCCACGGGGCAGTTGATGTGGGTGGACCAAGAGCCCTTGCTCGACGCCGTCACCGCCCTTTCCGGCTCTGGCCCCGCTTATGTTTATTACTTCATCGAAGCCATGACGGCAGCGGGGGTGGGCATGGGCCTGAGCGCAGATCAAGCGAAAACCTTGGCCGTTGCCACCTTTGCCGGTGCGGCCCAATTGGCGGGCTCGTCCACCGAATCGCCCGAGGTGCTGCGCCAACGCGTCACCTCAAAAGGTGGCACGACCCATGCCGCACTCACGTCCATGGAAGACAGTCAAATCAAAGCCCACTTCATGGCTGCCCTTGAAAAAGCACGCGCACGCGCGGTGGAACTGGGCGATGAATTCGGCGCTTGATTAAATCAATTCGGGGGCGCCATAACCCAGCACCGTGGCGGCGAACAGAGCAAAACCCAACCAATGGTTGGCGGTAAAAGCCTTGAAACAGCCTGCTCGTTGGCGCTGGCGAATCAAGCCAAAATGCCACAACACTTGAGCCGCCGCCAGGAGCAAGCCCATGGTCAAGGCCCATTTTGGTAAAAACGGCGTCATGAGCCCCCCCCACAACGCCAAGCTCAAGCCATAAAAGGCCATGACCGCCGCCACGTCAAAACGGCCCAGTGTGATGGCGGAGGTGCGCATGCCAATCTTCAAATCATCATCGCGGTCGACCATGGCGTACTCGGTGTCGTAGGCCAGCACCCAAAAGCCATTCGCCACGACCAAGCCCAATACCAAGCCCGCCTGATCGAGCGGCACCCCGCCTGATCCGGGCGTCACGGCGCTGAACGCCATTGGAATCCCCATGCTGAAAGCCAGCCCCAAGACGGCCTGTGGCATGGCCACATGGCGTTTGGCGAAGGGATAAAGCAGCGTCACCGCCAACGCTGCCAGAGACCACAGCACGGTGTTCAAGTTGGTGCTCAGCACCAAACCAAAGGCCACCAGCGCCAACAGCGCGCCCAAAGCCAAGGCTTCGCGGCTGGAGACCGCGCCGCTGGTCACCGGCCGTTGCGCGGTGCGTTTAACGTGGCGGTCAAAGTCTTGGTCGGCCACGTCATTCACACAGCAACCAGCACTGCGCATCAAAAAAGTGCCCAGCGTGAAAACCGCCACCAAATGCCAACCTGGAAAGCCTTTTGCCGCGACCCAGAGCGCGCTCAAAGTCGGCCACAACAAGAGCAGCCAACCTGCTGGACGGTTCCACCGGATCAAACTCAAATACAAAGAAAAGCGTTCTGACATGGGATTAATGGGGCCTCAAATTCAGCTCAATTCCGACTCAATTCACGCGCAACACATGCGGTAAGGGGCACGCCATGATGGCGTTGCGCAAGGCCGCAATGGCCTCGTAACGGGTGAAGCTGCGCCGCCAAACCAAGACCACGCGGCGCATGGGCGGCTCACCGGCAAAGGGCACATAAACCAAAGGCAACGAAGCGCCCCCCGTTTGCGGTTGGAACGGTATGCTCAAACTCGGCACCAAGGTCACGCCCATCCCGGCGGCGACCATGTGTTTGATGGTTTCCAAAGAGGAGCCTTCAAAGTTTTTGCGAATGCCCTCCGGGTTACTGGAGAAGCGCGCAAACTCGGGGCAAACTTCCAACACATGGTCGCGAAAGCAATGACCCGAACCCAAGAGCAACAAGTTTTCGCGTTTTAAATCGTCTGCCGTGACCGATTCTTTTTTAGCCAAGGGATGCTGCGGTGGCGCTGCCAACCAAAAAGGCTCGTCGTAAAGTGCGGCCACAGCCAAGTTCGTGTCCGGAAAAGGCTCGGCCAAAATGGCACAGTCGATTTCACCCGCCCGCAATTGTTCGAGCAATTTGACTGTGAAGTTTTCTTGCAACATCAAGGGCATTTGCGGGTTCCGCTGCATCACTTGCTTGACCAATTCGGGCAGCAAATAAGGGCCAATCGTATAGATGACCCCCAAACGCACCGCCCCAGCCAGCGGGTCTTTGCCGCGCTTGGCAATTTCTTTGATCGCCGCGGCTTGCTCCAAAACGCTCTGGGCTTGGCGCACGATTTCATCGCCCAAAGGCGTCAAGCCGACTTCATTGGCACTGCGTTCAAACAGTTTGACCTCGAGCTCTTCTTCCAGCTTTTTGATGGCCACCGACAACGTGGGTTGCGACACCAGACAGGCATCGGCAGCACGGCCAAAATGCCTTTCGCGGGCCACCGCGACGATGTATTTGAGTTCGGTCAGGGTCATGAATTTTTCACGTTCTCACGTTCTCACACTTAGGACTTTGGAATGAAGGCTTTAACTAAGCCTTCAAATACGCTGATTTTCCACCCAACCAGCGCGCCACGTGTTGCTGGGCCAAATCGGGTGCTGTGTCCAACAGTTGGGGCGCGGCCCATTGCGCCCAATCGAGCAAGGCGGCATCTTCGGCGAGATCGGCAAAACGCAGCATTTGCGCGCCCGATTGACGGGCCCCCAAAAATTCGCCGGGCCCGCGGATGTCCAAGTCGCGGCGGGCAATTTCAAAACCATCGTGGGTCTCGGCCATGGCTTTGAGGCGCTCGCGGGCGGTCTCCCCCAAACGCCCACTGTCACCGGTGGCATACAAAAGCACACAGGCTGAGGCCGCCGCGCCGCGCCCCACTCGGCCCCGCAATTGGTGCAATTGGCTCAAACCAAAGCGCTCGGCATGCTCGATCACCATCAGCGAGGCGTTGGGCACATCCACGCCGACTTCGATCACCGTGGTGCTGACCAACACGCCCATGGCCCCCGAGGTGAAGGCGGCCATGACTTCTTTCTTGTCGGCGCTCGGCATGCGCGAGTGCAACAAACCAATGGAGACGCCCGGCAAGGACTCGCTCAAATCGGCATGGGTTTGGGTGGCGTTGCTCAAGTCAAGCGCCTCGCTTTCCTCAATAAGCGGACAGACCCAATAGACTTGTCGGCCTTGGGCCAACTGTTCGGCCATGCGCTGAATGACTTGGTCTCGGCGGCTGTCAGAAATCACCTTGGTCACGATGGGCGTCCGACCCGGCGGCAACTCATCGAGGGTCGACACATCCAAATCGGCAAAGTAACCCATCGCCAAGGTGCGCGGAATGGGGGTCGCCGTCATCATCAGCAGATGCGGTTCGCGGCCTGTGCCGTCCATCAACTTGGCTCTCAAGGCGAGGCGTTGCGCCACGCCAAAGCGGTGTTGCTCATCGATCAAAGCCAGGCCTAAATTTTTAAACTTCACCTGCTCTTGAATCACCGCATGGGTCCCAATCACCAAGGCCGCCTCGCCGGATTCAATCAAGGTCAAAGCGGCGCTGCGCTCTTTCTTTTTTTGCGCCCCCGCCAACCAAGCCACTTGATGGCCTCGGGGCGCCAACAAAGGAGAGAGCCAGCCGACCAATTTGCTGAAGTGCTGCTCTGCCAAAATTTCTGTGGGGGCCATCAAAGCGCATTGCCAACCCGCGTCGATGCAGATGGCCGCAGCCAAAGCAGCGACCACGGTTTTGCCAGAGCCCACATCGCCTTGCAGCAGGCGGTGCATGGGCGCACCCAGGGCCAGGTCTTTGGCAATTTCCTCGCTGACTCGGCGTTGTGCGGCGGTCAAACTGAAGGGCAAGACGGCCAGCAATTGTTCAACCAAGGAAAGTGACGCAACCAGGTTGTTTTTTGAAGTGGCGGACTTCAAAACAGGCGCTTTCAGCAAGGCCCGCTCGCGTTTGGCCTGCAGCTGAGAGAGCTGTTGCGCCAACAATTCTTCGGCCTTCAGGCGCTGCCAAGCGGGGTGGCTGCGGTCCTCCAAAGTGGCCATCGACACATCGGGGTTGGGATGATGCAAAAAATGCAAAGCCTGCGCCAGCGGCCAGCAATCGGGTAACGGGTGGAGAAAAGCCGCTGGCAGCGTTTCATTCAGTGCCCCGCGTTGTTCGGCCCGAGACAAACCCGTTTGCACCGCCCGCCTTAGGTAAGCTTGCGGCAAAGCCGAGGTCGTGGGGTACACGGGGGTCAAGGCTTGGGGCAATTCGCCGCCGGCCAGACGGAAGGTGGGGTGCATCATTTGGCGCCCCCAAAAACCACCTTTGATTTCACCCCGAATGCGCAAGCGCGCCCCCACCGACAAGGTCTTTTGATGGGAGGGGTAAAAACTAAAAAACCGCAACTCGCACTCACCGGTCGCGTCCTCGACGACGACCAAGAGTTGGCGACGCGGTCGCATCACCACCTCGCTCTTGACCACGGTGGCTTCAATTTGCACCACCTCGCCATCGCGGGCCGAGCGGATGGCCACGATGCGGGTTTCGTCTTCATAGCGCAACGGCAAGTGCAACGCCAAATCAATGTCGCGCGTCAACCCCAACTGGCGCAAGGCCTTCTGAGGCGGCGTCAACTTGGGGGCTGGGTTGGGCGCGGATTTGGACTCAGCGGGCACAGTGAAAGCGGACATGCGTCATTTTTACCCAGATGAAGGCCAAGTAGAGGCAAGTCAAGAGAGCGAAAACGCCGACGCCTGGCACGCTCTTGGAGGTGCAAAGCCACGTGGGGTTGGACAGCCCCGTAAAATCGCCTTTGTCTTTTAATTCTTTTCCCACCCTACTTTCCTTGGTACGGGCTTGTCCAGCCCTCAAGTTCATGAACTTCAGCCTCAGCGACTTCGACTTCAACCTGCCGCCCGAACTCATCGCCCAGCATCCCGCCGCTGAACGAAGCGGCTCTCGTTTGTTGGATGGCCGCATCGGCGTTGTCGACCGAATTTTCAACACCCTTCCCAACCTGTTGGAAGCCGGCGATCTGTTGGTTTTCAACGACACCCAAGTGATTAAAGCGCGTCTTTTTGGGGAAAAAACCAGTGGCGGCAAAGTGGAGCTCTTGGTCGAACGGGTACTGACGCCAGCCGAATCCGGCAACCATGAAGTGGTGGCGCACATGAAGGTCAGCAAGAAACCCCTGGTGGGCGGGGTGTTGAACATGGTCGGCGGCTTTAGCGCCACCCTGCTGGGGCGTTGGCCCGATGAACAAGGGGCCTTGTTTCGTTTTCGCTTCAGTGACGAGCCCCATGCCTTGATGGCGGCGCACGGCCACGTGCCGTTGCCTCCCTACATTGAACACGCCGACTCCAGCGAGGACGAATCTCGCTACCAAACTGTCTTTGCCAAGCACCCCGGCGCCGTGGCGGCGCCGACAGCCGCTTTGCATTTTGACGAGCCCTTGCTGCAAAGGCTGAAAGACCGAGGCGTTGAATCCGCCAGCGTCACCCTGCATGTCGGCGCCGGCACTTTTCAACCGGTCAAGACCGAAAATTTGAGCGACCACAAAATGCACCGCGAGTGGTTTCAAGTCCCCGCTAAAACGGCTGAGGCGATTGCCGCATGTCGCGCCCGCGGCGGTCGCGTGGTCGCCGTCGGCACCACCACGGTGCGGACCTTGGAGTCTTGGGCTTTGAACCCTGAAAAAACCAGTGGGGACACCCAAATTTTCATCACCCCCGGTTTTGAATTCAAAGTCGTCGACTCGCTCATCACCAACTTTCACTTGCCCAAAAGCACCTTGATGATGTTGGTCAGTGCCTTTGCGGGCTACGAGCCCATCAGGGCTTTGTACCGCCACGCCATCGCCGAAAAATACCGCTTCTTCAGTTATGGCGACGCCATGTTTTTGAACCGCCAAACACCAACCCCTGTTGCTCCCCATGCTTAAATTTGAACTCCTGACCACCGACGCCAACAGCCACGCCCGCCGGGGCACCTTGACGCTGAACCACGGCGTCGTTCAAACGCCCATCTTCATGCCAGTCGGCACCTACGGCACGGTTAAAGGGGTGATGCCGCGCAGCTTGGAAGAGATGGGCGCACAAATTATTCTGGGCAACACATTCCATTTGTGGATGCGCCCGGGCCTGGAAGTCATGAAAAGCTTTGGCGGGTTGCACCGCTTTGAAAAATGGCAGAAACCCATCCTCACTGATTCGGGCGGCTTTCAAGTTTGGAGCTTGGGCTCGATGCGCAAAATCAGTGAAGAAGGCGTCAAGTTTTCATCGCCGGTCAATGGCGATAAATTGTTTCTAACCCCTGAAATCAGCATGCAAATTCAAACGGTGCTGAACTCCGACATCGTCATGCAATTTGACGAATGCACGCCCTATGAAACCAAGGGCGTGTTGACCACGGAGCGCGAAGCGCGCGCCTCGATGGAGCTGTCGCGACGTTGGGCCAAACGCTGCCAAGTTGAATTTGAAAAACTTGAAAATCCCAACGCTTTGTTCGGCATTGTGCAAGGCGGGATGTTCGAGAACCTGCGAGAAGAATCACTGGCCGCCTTGGTCGAGATGGACTTCCCCGGCTACGCCGTGGGCGGCGTGAGCGTGGGCGAGCCCAAGGACGAAATGCTGCGCATCATGGCGCACACCCCGCACTTGCTGCCCGCCCACAAGCCCCGCTACTTGATGGGCGTCGGCACGCCTGAAGATTTGGTCGAAGGCGTGGCCCAAGGCGTGGACATGTTCGACTGCGTCATGCCCACGCGCAATGCCCGCAATGGGACTATTTTTACCCGCTTTGGCGACCTGAAACTGCGCAATGCGCGCCACAAAACCGACCCCCAACCGCTGGACGTCACGTGCACCTGCCATGCCTGCGCGGGCACCTCCGGTGTGGCTTGGGCCGACGGCGGTCGTGAAGGCTTCAGCCGGGCCTACTTGCACCACCTAGACCGCTGCGGCGAGATGCTGGGTCCGATGCTGACGACCGTGCACAACCTGCACTACTACCTGAATTTGATGGGCGAGATTCGGACCGCTTTGGACCAGGGTCGGTTGACTGAATTCAGAGCGCAGTTCAAATCAGACCGCGCCAGCGGCGTTTGAACGCGGCCCAAAAGTCGCCGGTGCTGGCGAAGAACCAAAGCGCAAACACCGCATTCACAGCGGCCATGCCAGCGAACACCTGCGGAATGGTCCAGCCGGCCACCAACAAAGCGCCCACACCGACCGAGCTGACGACCATGAACAAGGCATTTAATATGTTGTTCGCCGCGATGATGCGGGCACGGTGATCGGGCTGGGCTTTCTCCTGAATCAGGGCGTACAAAGGCACGCTGTAAAGCCCCACGCTCGCGCTCAGCAAAAACAAGTCCAGCACCAAGTGCCCCTGGGCAGGCACGGTTAAAAACGTCGTCAAACTTTGTAATTCACTGGCTGGTAATCCGCTGCTGACCGCGGACAAGTCCAGACTGAAAACGGTCATGCCCAGCGCCCCCAAAGGCACCAGGCCGTTGGCCGATTGGCGTTGGCTCAAACGCTCGCACATCAAGGCCCCAGCACCGACGCCCATTGAAAAAACCACCAACATCATCGAAGCCACTTGCGCGTCGCCGTGCAAGACCTCTTTGGCAAAGCTCGGAAATTGGCTCAAATAAACCGCACCAAAAAACCACATCCAGCTGATGGCCAAAAGCGACCTAAACACCAAGGGGTCTTGCCTCGCCAATAGCAAGTTGCGCCACGTTTCCGTGAAGGGGTTCCAGTTGATGGGGCTGGGCGCGGAGGTCGACAAGTCGGAGGACTTTTCAGCGTCTTCCTGGGTTTTGCCCAGGGTTGTGCTGTTGGGAATGCCTTGTGCCATCCAGCGCCCCCAGCACGCCACCAAAATGCAGGCGGCCGCACTCACCGCGACCCCTATTTCGGGCAATGTAATGAGCAATCCGCCGACCAAGTTGCCCAACAAAATCGCCACAAAAGTGCCCATCTCAACCATGCCGTTGCCGCCCACCAACTCAGCGGGCTTGAGCACTTGCGGCAGGTAGGCGTATTTGGCCGGACCAAACACCGTGGAGTGCAAGCCCATCAAAAAAACACAGGACAACAAGAGGCCTACCCAACCCATCAAAAAGCCCACTGCGGCGATCAACATGATGGCAATTTCAAGTGACTTGACCGCCCGAAAGATTTTCTCTTTGGGCAGCGCATCGGCGAATTGCCCGGCCGTGGCCGAGAACAAAAAGAACGGCAAGATGAACAAAGCCCCAATCACCAATCCGGCCAAGGCGGGCGGCAACCAGGCCACTTGCAGCTGGTAAGTGACCATCACCGTGAAGGCGAATTTAAACAAGTTGTCGTTGGCCGCACCTGAGAACTGGGTCCAAAAAAACGGCCCAAATCGCCGTTCTCGAAGCAGACCAAACTGCGTGCTCAAGAAGCGCCCCGTTCAGGCGAAGCGAAAACCGTGAGCACGCCGGTGTAACCATACAAAGAATGGCCTGCAATTTCGCCGCCTGCAAAAAAGCCCACCAAGGGCACATCGCCCAAGGCATGGCGAACGATTTGCAGCTCCGCACTGTCACCGCCAAAATGAGGGCCGCCGCGGCCTGAGCAGCTCACATAAACGGCGCCCCAGAGTGTTCGGTCGGGTTCGAGCTCTTCTCGAATTTCAGCGCAGATGCGCATCAGGTCAGCCCGGGCTGCATCGCGGTGGCGTTGGCAAAAGGTCAAGGTCATGCCTTCTTCGACCCAATGCGCCACGGCCACACCGCGCCGCGCGGGGTCCAGCCCAATGATGTGGCGCACCAAAACATCGTCGCCGAGTTGCCCCGTTCGCAATACCCGCTTGACTTGCAAATCAGGGGAATCGAGTTCGACCGGTTCGGTCAAACCCACCAACGTCGAGCGCACCACGGACAAGGCCTCTTGCACCTCGGTGGTGGGTCCGGCTGAATCGGAAAAAGTGACCTTGAGTTTCAGGTCTCGCAGCAGCACATCCAGCGCCGGCTCGTCGTCCAAGGTCAACACCAAATTGCCATCGGCCGATGTAATTTGGTGCCTGGGCGCAACGGGTTGGCAGCCTTGTGTCACCCGGGAAACCAAGCCCACTTCTTCATGAAACGCCACCCCGCTCAAACCGCCTTCAAAGGCCCCTCGAGCAGCGCCTTGGCCTTTCAAAGTGCTGTCAGAGGCGATGGCGAATTGAATGGGAACGGTGCGGCTGGCGGCCACACCGCCAAACAAATAGCCCGCTGAGGTGCGCTCGGCCAATTCGATCAGCAACTCAGACAATTCCGGTGTGTGGCCATCGGCGTGGACCAAGGCAGTGTGCGGCTCAAAGCCCAAACCCAAGGGCGCGACCCCTGAAAAAACCCGGAAGTGATGGGATGGCAAATCGCAGAGCATGACCGCCAAGCCGGGCTCGTCAAAATATTCCGCGTTGCTGGCGGCCACGCCCACCCCCACCGTTCCGCTCCAGTCTGTGACTTCGGGCAGTTCTGAGGTCCACCAGTCCAGCAGGGCTTGTGCCTGGGGCGCGTAGTGGTCGGTGATGTAGAGCAAGCCCAATGCAGGCACGCCTTCCCGCTGGGCCAATTGGGCCCGCAGTTGAGCCAGCACCAAGGCAGAGGCCATTTGCCACTGCGGATGCGTCGCGTGCCCTGTTGGGAAAGTGCTCATCAGAAAGTGCTTATAACGAAGGGGACGTTTTGACCGTATTTTTCGCGGGTGCTTTAAGGGCTTTGGCTTTGACGGCTTTGGCTTTAACCGCTTTTGCTTTAACGGTGTTTTGAGAAGCAGCTGAAGGCGGGGAAGCCGTCACCTTGGTCGATGGACGGGTCGTTTTTGGTTTCGAAGCACTTGGTTTAGACGTGCCTGGTTTCGATGGCCTTGTTTTAGATGCAGGCGTTTTGGCCGCATCAGAGGGCGCTGTTTTCAGCGGCACCTCTTTCAACACATGGGACGCAATTTGTTGGAATTGCTGGGTGACGGCACCCCACCAAGCCAAGGGGTCGACGGCGGCCTTGGGAGCTTCTGGCGTCCCTTTTTCTTGGGCCACTTCTGAGGCTTCAGGGGCTTCAGAGGCTTCAGAGGCTTCAGGGTTTTTAGGGGCTTCAGGTTCAGGAGAAGCCTCAGGCGCTTCGGTTTTAGGAGTGGGTTTCACTTGGAAGGCCGAGGCCAAATCGCCCATGCTGACGTTCATGGCGCTCAAGGTACTGAGCGTCATTTTTTGCACTTCAAGCGCTTGGATGGTGGCACTTAATGCGCGTGAGTTTTGCTCCAACCAAAACTGCACGGCCTTTAATTCTTCGATTCGCTTTTGGATGTCTTCGACATTCAGGGTGGGGGCGACCCAGCCAGCGGCCCCAGTGGAGGGGCTGGCATTTTTGCTGGCCGCTTGGGTCAGGTTTTGTAAAAAGTCAAATCCTGGGACCAGTTTCCCAAAATCAAAAGCCGAGGACTGATTGGCCGAGTTGCTCATAAAACCGCCTGTACAGTGAAGACATTCAGAGAATACAGCATGAAAACAGTCAAATCAGCGACGCAAAGTGTCTAATCAGACGCCTATGATTTAAGCCTAATTCATTCCCTCAGGAGACATCATGCTCAAACTCTGTGGCTTTTCAGCCAGCAACTATTACAACAAAGTCAAAATCGCCTTGCTGGAAAAAGGCCTGCCCTTTGAAGAAGTGCTGGCATGGATCGGCCAGACGGACATGAAGGCCACGCCTCTGGGCAAGGTGCCCTACCTGGTCACGGAACACGGCACTTTGTGTGAGTCCGAGGTCATCATGAATTACATCGAAGAGGCCTTCCCCGAACACCCCTTGTTGCCCAGCGACGCTTTTGGCAAAGCCAAAGTGCGCGAACTGGACACCTTCCTAGAACTGCACTTGGAATTGGTGGCGCGGCAACTCTATCCTCAGGCATTCTTTGGCGGAAAAGTCAGCGACGGCACCCTTGAAAAGGTTGAAGCCCAACTGACCAAAAACATCGCCGCTTTTACCCAATTGGCTCATTTCGACACCCCTTACCTGGCGGGTGAAAAGATGACCTTGGCCGACTGCGCGGCTTATGTGCATTTGCCCTTGGTCAGCAGCGCGACCAAATTGGTCTATGGCCGCGACTTTTTGGCCGACTTACCCGTTCGCGACTATTTGAAGCGTTTGGGCGAAAAGCCTTACATGACGAAAGTCAATGACGACCGAAAAGCCAACGCGGCTTTGATGATGCAACTGCGATCTGGCGCAAAATAAGCTTTCTTTTTTGATTGCCTGTCATGACACCTGCCACTTTCACCTTGGCTTATGCCTGCGTGCTCATTGCCGCTTTGTTGCCCATCGTTTGCGCGGGGATTGCCAAATCGGGCCAACACAAAGTGCCTCGACAACAAGGGGGCTACGACAACCATGAGCCCCGTGCTTGGATTGCACAACAAGGCAGCTGGCGAGCCCGGGCCAACGCCGCTCAAGAAAACAGCTTTGAGGGACTGGCCTTCTTCATCGGCGGTGTCGTGATCGCCCACCAGTTGGGCGCCGCGCAAAACGTGGTGGATGCCTTGGCGGTGGCCTACATCCTTTTCCGCATCGCCTACATCGCTTGCTACCTGAAAAATTTAGCCTCTCTGCGCAGTTTGGTTTGGGTGCTTGGGTTGGCTTGCAACATTGCGTTGCTGTTCGCAGGACGCTGAAACCATGCAAAACACCTTGGCAGACCTTGATGCCTTGGTGGCGTCAAAATTGCCCCTGGTTTTTATTGAAAGTGTAGAAGAAGGCCGCTTGGTCAACCACCTCAAAGCCATGGCCGCCTTGAGGCATGAGCACTTTTACCTGTGGACCTTGGCCGATGGCTTGCACAACCTCACCTTCAAGGAGACGCTGCCCAAGCTGGCTGATTTAAAAAGCGTTCTCTATTACCTGAAAGACACCTTAAAAAAGGGCACCGTTCTGTTGCTCGACATTCAGCATCACTTGAGTGACCCCTTGATCCTTCGCTTGATCAAAGAATTCGCTGAGGAGTCCGACAGCTTGACCAAAACCATGTTGTTGATGGGCGAGCAGCTTGAGGTACCGCATGATTTAAAACGCTTGGGCCATTGGTACATCCCGCCTTTGCCTGACCTTGAAACCATCCGAGAAATTTATTTTGAAACCGTTTTTGCTTGGCTGAGTGCCGATCACCACCGACAGTTCATCCGTCCCGGCCCCCTGGAAGACGAAATGGTCCAGGCCTTGTTGGGCCTGAATGAGGAAGACGTTCGCCGCTTGATTGCCGCGGCCGTCCGCGATGGAAAAATCAGCTCCAATGATTTGAAACTGATCCTCAACTTCAAAAAAGAAGACGCCGGGGGCGACGGCTTGGTCGAGTTTGATTTTGATGTGGCCGGTTTTGACAGTGTCGGGGGCTTGACCCAACTCAAGCACTGGCTGAGTCTGCGGCGTGAGGCCTTTTTAAACGCTCAGAAAGAAATTGAAATCGACCCCCCAAAAGGGGTTTTGTTGCTGGGCGTTCAAGGCTCAGGCAAAAGCCTGGCCGCCAAAGCCGTTGCGGGCACTTGGCATGTGCCTTTGATGCGCTTGGACTTCGGCAATTTGTACAGCAAATGGTTGGGGGAATCGGAACACAACCTCAAACACGCACTGCAGCAAGCCGAAGCCATGGCGCCTTGCGTGCTGTGGATCGACGAAATTGAAAAGGGCATTGCCAACGACGGTGACTCGGCCGATGGCGGTGTTTCCAAACGCATCTTGGGCACTTTATTAACCTGGATGGCAGAGCGAAAGGCGCGGGTTTTCATGGTCGCCACCGCCAACGATGTGTCCAAGTTACCGCCCGAGCTTTTGCGCAAAGGACGCTTCGACGAACTCTTTTTTGTCGACTTGCCGGGTGCAGGGGTGCGGCGTGACATTTTTTCAATTCATCTGAAAAAGCGAAGACTCAACCCGCGCCTCTTTGACCTGCAAGCGCTGGCCGATGCCAGCGAGGGATTTGCCGGAGCGGAAATTGAGCAGGCCGTGATTGCCGGGCTTTACCGTGCACTGGGCAATCACCAACCCCCTGCGACCCAGCACCTTTTGGACGAGTTGCACCAGACCCAACCTTTGTCCGTGTTGATGGCCGAAAAAATGACCGCCTTGCGGTCTTGGGCAGCAGGCCGAACTGTGAAAGCCGATTGAACGCCCATGCCCCTCGAATTCAAACGCTCATGGACCGATCCTGATTTGGATCAGTTTCGCAACACCGTAGTGCGCTTCATCGAGAAAGAAATGCGACCTGACGATGAAGCCGCACGCCATCGTGGCCATGTGGGTCACGAACTCTGGCGCAAGGCCGGGGCAACCGGTTTGTTGTGCATCGATATCCCAGAGATTTGGGGCGGTGTTGGGGGCGATTTCCGTCACGAAGTGGTTTTTTATGAAGAAATGAGCCGCCGCGGCTTGACCGGCATGAATGCCTCGGTACACGCCATCGTCGCTCATTATTTTTTAAACCATGGGACGGAAGCGCAAAAGAAACGCTACTTGCCAAAGATGGCGAGCGGTGAACTGGTGGGCGCCATTGCCATGACTGAACCCGGTACAGGCTCAGATTTACAAGGGATCCAAACCCGCGCCCAGCGTGAAGGCGATCAATACCTACTGAATGGCAACAAGACCTTTATTTCCAACGGCTTCTTGGCCGGTGTGGTCTTGGTGGTCTGCAAAACCGATCCCAATCGCGGGGCCGCAGGCACCTCGATTCTGATCGTTGAGACTGAAAACTGCCCTGGCTTCCGGGTGGGTCGCGTCCTCGACAAAATAGGGCTTAAAGCCCAAGACACGGCCGAACTTTTTTTTGACAACGTCAGCGTACCGGTCAACCAACTCCTAGGGGGTCAAGAAGGTCAGGGCTTTTACCAGCTCATGAGCGACTTGCCCTACGAGCGCTTGATCATTGGCGTGACGGCATTGGCGGCCATGGAAGGCGCCTTTGAACTCACACTGAACTATGTTCGAGAGCGCCAAGCCTTTGGGCAACCCATCGCCAACTTTCAAAACACCAAGTTCAAGTTGGCCGAGGTGGCGACCGAGATCAAAGTGGGTCGGGCCTTTATGGACCGGTGTGTGGAAGACTTGGTCGCTGGCAAACTGGACACCGCGACCGCCTCCATGGCCAAATTGTGGGGTTCAGAAACCCAGGGCCGCGTGATCGACACCTGTCTCCAGTTATTTGGAGGCTATGGCTATATGAACGAGTACCTGATCGCGCGCATGTACACCGACGCACGCATCCAGCGAATTTACGGGGGCACCAGTGAAATCATGAAAGAAGTGATTTCACGCGCACTCTAAAGTCATGGGATGCCTCTCTGATGACATTTCTAAAGGAAATTGAGCATGTCTGAAGCCTATATCGTGGCCTGCACCCGAACCGCAGGCGGTCGCCGCAACGGGCGTTTGTCGGGCTGGCACCCCACCGAGCTGGCCGCCCAAGTGTTGAACGATTTGGTGGACCGCGCCCAGATGGACCCCGCCTTGGTCGAAGACGTGCTGATGGGCTGTGTCAGCCAAATCGGTGAGCAAGCCACCAATGTGGGGCGCAACGCGGTGCTGGCCTCAAAATTGCCCGAATCGGTGCCTGGCACCTCGATTGATCGGCAGTGCGGCTCCTCACAACAGGCCGTTCACTTTGCCGCCCAGGCGGTGATGTCGGGCGCCATGGACATCGTGATTGCAGCCGGGGTCGAATCGATGTCCCGCGTGCCCATGTTCAGCCCCAACGCCTTGGCCCAAAAAGCCGGCATGGGCAACTACCAAAGTCCTGCCATCCTTGCGCGCTATCACAACATGGTGTTCAGTCAGTTCATGGGCGCTGAAATGATGGCCAAAAAATACGGCCTGACCAAAGACGACCTGGATCGCTATGCCCTGCTGAGCCACCAACGCGCCTTGGCCGCCACCCAGTCGGGGGCCTTTAACAACGAAATTTTGAAACTGGCGGTTCGCCACGCGGACGGCTCGGACACCGCTGAAATCCACGCCACCGATGAAGGCATCCGCGCCGACGCGACGATGGAAAGCATTCAGAGTGTCAAGTTGCTGCAAGAAGGCGGCGTCATCACCGCGGCCAATGCCAGCCAAATTTGCGACGGCGCTACGGGGGTCTTGATCGTCAACGAGCGCGGCCTTAAAACCTTGGGCGTTCAACCTTTGGCGCGCATCCACCACATGACCCTGCTTGGGCACGACCCCGTGATCATGCTCGAAGCGCCCATACCCGCCACCGAGCGCGCGCTCAAAAAAGCCGGTCTCAAAATTGAAGACATTGATTTGTATGAAGTCAACGAGGCCTTTGCCTCGGTGCCACTGGCATGGCTCAAAGCCCTGGGGGCCGACCCCGAGCGTTTGAACGTGAACGGCGGCGCCATTGCCTTGGGTCACCCCCTCGGCGCATCGGGCACCAAGCTCATGACCACCTTGGTCAACGCCTTGGCTCAGCGCGGCAAGCGCTACGGCTTGCAAACCATGTGTGAAGGCGGCGGCATGGCCAACGTGACCGTCATTGAGCGTCTTTGAACCGCATCAAAAGCAAAACACCGCAGCTTCTTGCGAAACTGCGGTGTGAAACTGGTGGCCTGGGACGGGATCGAACCATCGACACGCGGATTTTCAATCCGCTGCTCTACCAACTGAGCTACCGGGCCGTTAGAGATGGGAGTATAGCAGCTTACTCAGCCACAAAAAGTCAAGGTTTTGAAAAAACTTGCTCAGCCAAGGCAATCAACTCTTTGGCTTTGGCCACCAAATCCGTTAATTTGAAAGGCTTCATCAAGGAAGCCTGAACGCCGAGTTGGTTAAAGGACTCGTGCCCCATCAACTGGTCAATCACGTCGACGGCACCTGAAACGACAATCACGGGCATGTGGGGGTGGGTTTTGGTCAACCTGAGAATCAATTCAGCGCCGTTCATGCCAGGCATCATGAGGTCGGTGATCACCAGGTCCACTTTGATTTCAGAAATCCACGTCAAGGCCTCGAGTCCGTCGCCAGCACCGACCACGTGAAAGCCCTCGACCTCCAAAATTTCTTGGACGCCGCTTTTCAGCAGCTCATCGTCTTCAATCAAGAGAACCGTTTTCAATTCGACCTCTGCGCGTTACGGGTTTAAGAGCTCATTGACCAGCGCCACCAAGTCAGCCACCTTAAAGGGTTTTTTAATGTGGGCCGTGGCGCCGGGCACATCCAAGCTCTTCAGGCCAAATCGAGCCATCACGGCACCGGCGCTGCCAGAAGCCATCAAAACAGGCAAGTCGGGATGTGTTTCTCTGAGTTTGGCGACAAAATCAACGCCGTCCATTTTGGGCATGACCAAGTCGGAAATGACCAAATCAAACTTCGTTTCTTGGATGCTTTCCAAGGCTTCGATGCCATTGGCGGCCCCAGAAACTTGAAAGCCACTGAGCTCGAGTGCTTCCTCGATGCCTTCCCTCAGCAGGGTTTCGTCTTCCACCAGCAAAATATGTTTCATTTGGTAATCGTACCTTCAAACGCCGACTCTGCCAGGATTAGCAGGTTTCTGCACCCATTTTTTTAACGAATTGGGCCCAAATTCGTTAAACTTTCTCATCACAATCCTCTCCAGCCCTTTGCATTTATGAAATCAACTCTGCTTTCTGTCGGTCTTTCATTGATCGCACTGAGCGCTTGCAGCAGCACAGAGCCCAGCTCAGCGCAAGCCAACGCTCAAACACCTCACCGTGAATGCGTGACCACCACGGGCAGTCGACTTTGCCAAAGAGAGTCTTTCAATGAGAAAGCAGCCACACCAGAAAACGCGGGTTCCGAACGAGACTTCCTGAACATCGGAGTCACGCCGGCCGGGGTAACGCCCAGAAAAGGGGCAGGCTCTTAAGCCCAAGCCACCTCACCAGGTCTGGGATCGGGGCCTGGTTTTAACCCTGTTTTTAGTGTTCGTGTGAATGCGCAGCCGATTCGGGGGTGCTGGTGGGAAAAACCATTTCCAGTTCGCCGGCTTTTTGAAATTTCAACTTCATCTTGAGGTTGTCACCCGGCTTGATGGGGGCTTTGACGCCCAGAATCATCAGATGATAGGAACCCGGTTTCAGTTCCACTGTTTTCCCGCTGGGCAGGTCAATGGCAGCAACTTCGTTCATTTTCATGACATCGCCTTGCATGCCCATGAAGTGCAACTGCACTTGATTGGCCATGCCCGTGCTGGCCGACAGGAGTTTGTCGTCGGCCCCGGTATTGGTGATTTTTAAATAGCCCGCCGAGTTAATTTGCCCCTGCACCGTGGGCTTGACATAAGCCCCTTGAATAGAGAGCGCGCCAAACTGCGCCAGCTGTGCAGAAACGGGGTTAAGCGCCAAAAAAAGGCCCCACAAAACCAGAGCGGGCCCTGCAAAACGACGGCCTAAAGAAAAAAGACTTTTCATTCGCATCCTCTTCAATCCGGCGGATTGTAGCGAGACGCTTTGCTTTTTTAGGCCAGCAAATTGAACAAGTTGCCGATTTGGGTGTCGCTTGAGGCGTGGGTGCTGGAATTCGAATTGGAGGAATAGCCCACCGAGGCAGTGCCACCCGATTCAATCGCGCTGATGATGGATTGCCAAGTGGTCGCCGAACTGGGCGTTCCCGACGTGCTGGTGATGCCTTGGTTAGCGTCAGGGACAGCGACGTTGGGCGAGCTTGCAGCGCTTGTGCTCGTGTTGCCCAAGGCACCAGAGACAAAACTTTTTTCACTGGCAAGGGCAGCGTCTTCAATGGTTTTGATCTGCGCGGCCCAAGCACTGCCTGCCGAACTGACGCTGAGGCTGCTGGTCATCGCGCGTTCAGGCGAAGAGATTCAACAAGGTGCCTACCCCAGAGACACCGCCAGTGCTTAAGCCCACCAAACCTTGAACGGTCTTTTGCAGGGCCGAGGCTTCGTCATTCTTCTTGGGAGCTGCTGGCGTTTCTGGCAAGGTAAATGCCGTCTTAGGGGCCGTTGCTTTGGACTTGCCAGCGCCTTGCGTTTGACCCAGCATGCTCCAGGCATTGGAGGCCGAATTGATGCTGTTGATACTCATGAAGTTTCCTTTTTTCAGGCCCGTCACGGGAAGTGATTGGCCGGTGAGCGTTACAAAGCACTTTTCAGGCCAAGAGAAAAGCGGCAAGGGTTTGCCCCTTCCGTGCAGAGCCCCTAGAATTTGTAACACCCATGAGCTCCCCGCCCCTGCCCGCCGATCTGCCGCCAACGCCCCCAGCCGATTGGGCGCTGCAAGAAGCCTTGGCGCTCCACCAACAAGGTCAATGGGAGCCGGCGGCCCTGGCTTACCAAGCCATTTTGGCCAATGACCCGTTTCACTACAACGCTTTGCAGCTTTTGGGCACCTTGTGCGCGCAAATTGGGCAATTCACACCCGCCGTGACTTTGTTCGAGAAAGCCTTGGAAATTGACACGCAAAATCCAACGGTCTGGAACAACTTGGGCAATGCATTGAATGCACTGGGACAATCAACGGCCGCGTTGTCCCGCTATGACCAAGCCATCGCTTTGGCCCCCGAGGTGCCTGACTTTTATTTCAACCGCGGCAACGCCCACAAAGACATCGCACACTGGGAAGCCGCTCTAATCGACTACGCCGAGGCCCTCAGAAGGAATCCCGAATACGCACAGGCGTACAACAACCAGGGCATCATTTTTAAGCAACTTGGGCGGCTGCCTGAGGCTCAACAAAGCCACGAGTCGGCCTTAAAAAGGCATCCCCAATGGGCAGAGGCTCACAACAACTTGGGAAACGTCCTGAAAGAGGTGGGGCAGTTGAACGAGGCCTTGCACCACTACGACCAGGCCTTGGCGCTGCAACCTGCCTACGCCAATGCGCACTACAACCGGGGCTTGGTGCTGAGCGAGCTCAAGCGCCTTGAAGAAGCCAAAGAGGCCTACGAGCAGGCCATTCGATGGGGCCCGTCGCACGCCGACAGCCATTACAACCTGGGCAAGCTGCACCAAGATCAAGCTGATCTGGAAGCCGCTTTGGCTTGCTACGACCGTGCCCTGCTTTGTCGGCCAGATTTCAGCGAGGCGCACAACAACCGCGGCAACGTGCTGCAATTGCTCAAACAATGGCCAGCGGCTTTGGAAGCCTACAAGCAAGCCATTGAGTTGCAGCCCACATGGCCACAAGCGCATTACAACGCCGGCGTGGTTTTTCAAGAATTGCAGCAATGGCCCCAAGCCATCGCTTGCTTTGAACACGCCTTGGCCTTGGACGCCGACTACCCGGAGGCCTATTACAACCTCGGCGTGGTGCGACAAGAGCAAAAGCAATTGCCACAGGCGTTGGCGCTTTACGAACGTGCCCTTGCCCTTCGGCCCGATT
>Ga0208874_1000086_pt1 | contig 33727 bp, 55 predicted proteins | sample CryBogCBH10Oct08_FD_184604 | JGI IMG/M metagenome (GOLD analysis project Ga0208874, IMG submission 184604) | Freshwater microbial communities from Crystal Bog, Wisconsin, USA - CBH10Oct08 (SPAdes) (version 2) | ecosystem: Environmental > Aquatic > Freshwater > Lake | place: Crystal Bog... | reverse complement strand
AACTATGGGATTTGCTAGCACCTGAAGTTATGGTTGTTGGCACTAAATACCCAGCTCAAGCTGTAGCCGAATATGTAATGAAGATAATGTTTAACGATATTTAACGAATATTAAACTTATTTAATACCCATACCTCTAATAGATAAAAGGGTAGATAGAATATTGAACCAATAATATAAACTACAAACTTCATTCAAACTCCCATGTTTCTAATTGATATTCTAATGCAGTATTGTTACCAACTTTAGGAAGCTGAGGTGAAGTGAAATAGTAATGCCCAATGGGGGTGGGGCACAACGTAACCTTAACCCCAGCTTTCCAGAGTCGGTAGAAGAAATCTATATCATGCTTACCATGAGTTTCTTCGTTTCTAAGTGCAGGGACAGGATGCAGTGTTCCATCCTGAATCATGTATTCTCTTTCTGTGCTGAAATACGGCTTCTCTAGCTTTTTAAATATACTAGCTTTAACTAAGGTACAACCAAACCCAGTAAGGGTTACATCTCCAAAGGTAGAAACCACATGTCCTGTTTTGTTAATAGGGTAGTCACAAGTAACTATGTCAGTATCGTAGGCTAATAGTTGGTCTAAGATGTTCACAGGGAACTTTTGGTCGTCTTCTACAAACCATATGTAATCTACACCTGCCTTAAGTGCCTCCTCTACCATGTAGTTTGAACACTCAGGGATTGGCTTACCATGCGAGAAAAAAAACTTGATGTCGGTGCGTCCTTGTGTGTTTAGGAGTATGCCCTCCATAGTTCTGGAATAAACATACCCCCTACTTGGCAAACACACACCTATGCTCATTTTTTTCCTTTTATTGGTTTTTTGTATGCTTTCTTTCTCCAACCTGATAACTTCACGTCTTCAAAATATAGCTCAAAGTCTATCATCATCCGTAGCCGAAGCTACATTGATTCCTTATTTACGCTGACATTATATCAGAATCACCCATAAGAGACTGTCGTAATTTTATCTTTTCCATCTCTAACCCTAGTATTTTGGTAATGATTTCGTCTACTTTAATTATGTCTAGTTTGTTTCCGTCTAGGTATACTATGTACTCTTCTTTGTCGTATTTAAACGATATATAACCCTTAGTTTTTTTAAATGTTACAAATATTTCAGGATTTTTTACTTCTTGTTTTGCTGGCATTTTTACCCTCCATTTCATCAATTATTGTTTGTAAGTCTAATATCTCTCGCCTAAGGTCAAAGTAAGTTTCAACTTTCATTACTGTGAGTATAGGTCGGTAATTACCAGATATATGTAATAGGGGAGTTTGTGCACCACTTGCCTGTGATGTCGCCTGATTCCACCATGCCCACAGAGATACCTTTTCTTGGTTCTTACACTCGTCTACATAAGCATAGTCATTAGGTTTCCATATATCGCCTTTAAAATGCGTCATAGCTCCTGACATGGGCATTCTAGTAGCCTTAGGGTCAATATCGTAATGCCGATACATACCTGCTATTTCACGCTCTAGTCTATTGCCTTTCTGTTTCTTGCTCTGTGGGGTCTTAGCCATAGCTATACCCTTTGCTCTACTGGTGCTTCTGGGATGTCTACTACTAGAGCACCCATAGTCATAGCTGTTCCAGCAATAGATACTGAGTTTTGTATAGCTTCTTTGGTTACTCGTGTAGGGTCAATCACTCCAGCTTCTTTGAGGTCTACCAGCTTATCTGGGTTGTTTACATTCACTCCTAGTCCTTCTTTACCTTCACGAATCTTAGGCAACCACTCATCAGGATTGAGTCCAGCATTGGTTAGTAAAATACGGAATGGCTGTTCTAATGCGTTCTTTAGTATTTGAGCACCTACAGCTACAGAGTCACTACCTTTTACAGTAATAGATTTAGCTAACTTTATAAGGATTACTCCACCACCGTAAACGATTCCGTCAGCTAGTGCGGCTTTTACAGCGGCCACAGCGTCATCTACTCGGTACTTCTTCTCCTCTATCTCGGTTTCGGTAGCTCCACCAACCTTGATGACAGCAACCTTACCAGATAGTGATGCACTTCGTTCCTTTAAACTGTCTTTGTCATAGTCATTAGTAGCAATGTCTATCTGAGCTTTTAACTGAGCGATTCTATTCTCTACAGCAGTCTTGTCGCCATTTCCTTCAATAATAGTAGTATCATCTTTGGTTACAATAACTTTACGTGCAGACCCAACAACACGTAAATCTACGTTTTCAAATGTCATACCACGTTCTGAACTAATAACTTCAGCACCAGTAAGTATAGCTATATCGTTAAGCACTTCCTTACGTTTGTCACCGAATGCTGGGGCTTTGACTGCAACAGCGTTAAATACACCCTTAATCTTGTTAAGTACGAGTGTAGTGAGAGCTTCTCCCTCTACGTCCTCAGCAATGAGCAATAAGTCTTTTCTATTTGTAGCTAACTTTTCTATCAATGGTAAACAGTCTTGGAATGAAGTGATTTTCCTATCGGTGATTACAATAGCAGGGTTAGTGTAAACAGTTTCCATACGCTCTTGGTTAGTAGCCATGTATGAACTGAGGAATCCTCTATCAAACGTAAAACCTTCTACAACTTCACTTTCCATAGACAGACCTTGTCCTTCTTCTACAGTAACTACTCCGTCTTTGCCTACCCTATCAATTACATCAGCTATCAAGTCTCCAATCTCTGCATCACCTGCACTGATAGTAGCAACCTCAGCTACACGCTTCTTGTTGCCTTCAATCTGTTCGGACATACCTAACAGTTCTGCCTCTACACTCTTTGAAGCGTCCTCCAACCCTTTTCTAAGTAGCATCGGATTGTGCCCTGCAGCTATCAGCTTGTTCGCTTCGTTAAGTAAGTTGTAAGTCAAGATAGTAACAGTAGTTGTACCATCTCCTGCAACGTCATTCATCTTAGATGCGGCCTGTTTAATAAGCTCTGCACCGACACGATTGCCTAGCGTATAATCATCTACATCTTTAATGTCCACGCTCTTAGCAACAGTCACACCATCATGCGTTATAGCAGGTGAGCCGTATGCTTTGCCTATCACTACGTTTCTACCTTTTGGTCCAAATGTAGTTGATACAGCTTTGTAAAGCATGTAAGCACCTTCTAATACTCGTGCTCGTGCGTCATCGTCATAAAATACCCTTTTACCCATCTTATACCCTTTCTTTTATTTAATAGCTAAAACGTCATCTTCTAGTACCAGTATATAGTCTTTACCATCAATCTTAACGTCCGTATTAGTGTAAGACTTGTAAATGATAGTTTGACCTTCTCCTATTGTTGTTACATTGCCACCTACTCTAAGTACAGTAGCTGTCTTGGTCATTTCATTAGTTTCTGTAACATACAATCCACTGGCTGTAGTAGTTTGTTTTTCTACGTTTTCTGCAAGAATCCACTCGTTTAAAGGTTTAATTAAATCCGTCATAACGTTCCTCCATTAATTCACTATAGTTAAACTTATTCTTTAATGCTTGTTTAATGTTTACCATTTCACCTGCAAAGCCTTTAGCTTGGTCTTTATAGACTAAAACAGTCTTTGGCACTTCTATATTACCTCTGATAAATTGTTTACCTTTGTCGGTAATTCTCCAGTAACCTGACATCTTCTTAGTTAAATCCTTCTCGTTTCGCTTGGGCTCAATAAATCTCCAGTGCTTGAGAATGATGTAACTCATAGCTGTCGCATTAGCATTATATACATTTTTGAACTCTCTTTGAACATGTACCCATCCGTCCTGATTGTTCTCACCTAGATTATTTATGTAAATGAGAGATAGACAAGCATTAGAGTTGAGCTTGTATGGGTATTTTTTTACAAATCTGTGACAGCAGGGACAGTCTACACCTTTGTCCCAGTTGTCTTGTAAGTACTGCATAGCTTCAAATAACAATGTGTTCTTGTCTATATTCATTAGTCTTCTCCGTCTTGGTGTGTGCATGAGCCATCACTGCAATCGTGATGTTTCCAGCATGTAGTGTGCCCATCATCTGCAGGAGGATTAATACATTCGCATTTTCGTTCGTATGCTAGTGTTTTACCTCGTTTAGATTTAAGTCCTCCTTTACGCCCAGCTTCTCTAGCTAACTCTCGGTTAGCAAAAAAGCCTCCAGTTGTACTATTCTTGCCACCGATTGAGCCTATATTTTTGTAAAAGTCATCACCGTACTTTTCTTTGTTAGTCTTTGCGGCTTGTTTGCCGCCTAATATTGTTCCTGCCATTAGTTATCTTTCTTATTAGTTGTTTAATAATCCACCCTACTGTAAGTGTTAGTGCGATAAATATGATTAGAAAATCTATAAGTATCATTCCAACGAGTATTCTTAACCACCCCATATCGCACCTTAAAAGGGTATGTCACTTAAATTAATTGGTTCGTCCGTATACTCGTCTGTATTGCCCCAGTCATCTACTGGTGGTTTTGGTCTTTCAGCTTCAGCTTTCTTTGCTTCTACTCGTTCTCGGAGTTGTGAGCCTACCTCTTGGAACTTGTCTCGTCCAGTTGGTTCGTTTCTTAGTAGCTTTAAGATTTCATCTAGCTTATCAATGATAGTAGCGAACTTATCTTTACGGACTACCTTAGCTTGAATGCCATCCCACTTATCGTCTTCCCATAGCTCTAGAGTATCTCCGACTTCTACTGGGCCGAATGGGTAGTACTGGCTACCACTATCAGTAAGTACTTTGTATTTTTCCCATGTCTTTGTCTGGTTACTTTTCTTGTCCATGTACTGGCCTGTCTTGATAGGCTTTCCATCGTTAAGTACTTCTGTTACCTTCTCGTATTGTTTGTCCATTATTTTACTTCCTTTCTTGGGCGTCCTCGTCCTCGTCTTATGCTTACTACTTTACCAATACCTGTGTTATGGTCTACGTTGATTCTAGATACTTCTAGGAACGTGAACAAGTCATTCAGTGCATTGTTTAGGTCATTAGTTCTTTCGTCTAACTCGTCAAACAGTTCTACCATGTTATCAAGCATGAAAGTCATGTCTTTGAGTAATTTTTTGTTACTTAACATTTATGTTCTCCTTATTTCTTGCGAACCACTCTAAAGAGCAAGGCTCATCGTTAAAGAAAAAGTCATTGTATACTTTTCCCAGTTTAGTTCTTTTAGCCATCCATCCATTGTCTATTAGGTGACATGAGCAATCTGGTATCTCTCCATACTCGTTGTATGCCCTCCATGACGCATTTAGAGCCCTCCAGAAGCCTTTTACGTCACTTTCTAGTACATTGTCCCACTTGATGCTTTGGAATCGGTAACGGCCGTTATCTTTCTCAAACTCGTAAATCATTGCATCCACTAACTTTGGGTGGTCTTTCTGCAACATCATTAGGTATGTACCTAGTTGCATTCTATGTAGCTGTCCCATTTCCTTTTTAGGGTAGTTGAATGCTTTGGAGTTTACTGTCTTGTAGTCAATTAATATCTCTTTGCCTTCAATCCTGACAACATCGTCAAAATGTCCTCGTATCATGTACTCCTCGTCCTGAAGCTCTTGCTCCTGAGCGACTGAGATACCTGTTGCTTTTGTGATACCTTGAACCCAGCCATGTACAGCGTGTCCGATACCGAAGTTTCGTTGTGCTGTTCCATAGTCATCATTCAGCTCTGGTACTTTGGGTACTTTAAGCCGTCTGAATAAGAGTAAGCGTTGGCACATGCCTGCACTACTCGCACTCCAATACTCTCCATAGTCTCGTACTTCCTCCGATTTATCTTTGAGGTACTTGTTTATGTAAGGCATTAGGTAATCAGTCTGTTCCATTCAAAAACTCCTTTGCTGTTAGTTGATTACGTTCTAGACAGTTGTATACAGATTGATGAGATATACCTAGTAGCTTTGCCACTTGATATACACCCAGTTTGCTCTTGCCATCTCTCAATGGTAAATCTAGTGACAATAGCAGTAAGATATGGTCATCTAATGGACGCCTGTCCCTGATGTACTCAGCATATGTCATTTTGTCTCCTCGTAAGTTATTTCAATATGTTTAACCTTCTTTGGCTCACTCTTTGGTAAGTCCGAAGCATTTATCATAATGCTGTTAGTGTAATTCTTAATCCAATCTAGTGTTATGCTCTCTAAATCCATTATTTGCTCCTATCAAAATGTGCTATACCTGCTAGCACACTATCTATAAGCTCCTCATCTAAGCTCAATATAGCTTGCCTGAGTTGCTCTTTGAACGATTGAGGTATGTACTTTGATGATGATATTAAATCGTAATCATCAAGATACTTGTCTACAATCGTATCGTTTACTTGATTGCTCACTTTCGCTCCTTTCCGATGGACTTTGTAAGCTCATTCGTAAGTTGCTTTAGCTCCTTCTTCACGTCAATGCTTGATATATCTGTCAAAATATATTCAAGATACGATACTTTTCTGGCTAAAACAAAAACTGCTATCGCTTGAGATATCAATCCTAGTCCTAGCAGTAACTCCACTTGTCTCATAAATCCCCCATTATTATTAGTTATTAGTTGAGTAAGGGAATACTTGATGGCGACTCCCCATTGCCTTAATCCTGCACTCGCTACTCATCACGAATTGCATTACTCTAAATATAGCACAAGTATAATAGTCAATCAAGTACTTTTGATTATTTTGCATTAAATAAAATAATGGTGTATGATTCATTGCATACGAATGTATCGCACCAGCTTAAAACTAGAATGCGTCAATATCTAGTAAGCCTAGACCGACAGCTCAGTGACGAGTGACGGAATAGCAAGAGGGCAAGTAAACACTTGAGGGTAGTCACTTACTCTGTTTGCTTATGCCTCGTACTTTTACATCTTTTTTGCTCTCTTATTATTACCAGCACCAACCTCTAGTCTAGCTCTAAGTTCTGGAATAACCTGTGAAATATTTATAATAATATTATAATACTTATACTCATTAGTAACTGTTATGGTATAATGCTCCATATGGCAAGACGACTAACACTCAGGGAACAGAGGGCAATAGATAACATGAAAAACCCTAAGATTAAAACTCAAAAAGAAGCAGGACTGCTCGCAGGGTATAGTCCCAAATCAGTTGAAGTATCCATGAGTAAATTAAAAGCAAAAATGGAACGATATGGTGAGACTGGACTTGATGTACTTGATAACATTGCTCGTACTGGAACGAATGAGATAGCACGTGTCCAAGCAGGTAAGACTTTGATTGAGACTGCATATGGTAAACCTAAGAGTAACGATAAAGATACTGGAGGGAATGCTCCCATCAATATCATATTCAATAGAGTTGAACCACCTAAAAACATAATAGACGCCTAGACTTTTACATCTAGACGCCTTCATGATATAATATAGCTGTTATTAGTTAGCTACTGGAGACTCCTCACCGAGTCTCTTTTAGTTTAGAGGACATTTTGGAGTATAGTCTCCAAGCAATTTGAAATGCTCCTGTTCTCATCTTTAGCTTTTGCTCTTAATAGCTCGTACAGCTCCTTGCTTATTCTTATATGTGTATACATTATTGCTCCTTTGTTATCTCATATACGCTATCAATCTCTGATAATTCGGCTAAGTCTATACGCTCATTGTCTAGTTCATTTTGCATATAACTTAACCAATCTGTTATCTGTTGCAATTTGTCTCTTGCTAGTGGTGTATCATCGCTCATTTTATTGCTCCTTAATTAGTTTTACTTTGTAACCATCCACAGATGGAATCTCATTAGTCCAGTAGTCGAGAATCTCCAAGTCCTCGTTCTCACTGTACTCCAGCTCCTCCATCATAAACTTCTTAATACGCTCGTATTGCTCGTCCGAATCTGGGTAGTGCTCGCAAGTCCATATCACCCATTCTGGTTCGTAGTCCATCCTAGTGAATACTGTTATAAATAGTCTCATTTTGCTCTCCTTAATCTTATGTCCTCGTAATACAGCTTGTACTTGTGTAGTGCCATATTGCTCAGCTCTTTTGTACTCTTAATTGCTCTCTGTCCGAATATAGTGTTTGCTCTCAGTGTGATATAGTCGAACAACATAAGTCCGACTATTATGCCAAGTATGAATGCAATCATAGTGTTGCTCCATTCAATATCTCATCCAGCAAGTCCAGCACTTCATTAAACTCGTCCTGTACCTCATCGATGTAGTGTATATCTCCGTTCTCAGCCTCATAGCTATGCTCCAAGCTGTTAAAAGCATTGTCCTTATAGAATTGACGCTCGACTATTGCACTTGCAAGCTCGCATAAAACTTCTGTTGTTATCATAGCTCTGCCTCAAAATTGCATTCTTCATTCTCTTTTACGCAATTATATATCTTTTGCCCAAGTTCTTTACGAGCATAGTATTTTAGCAATTTTTTTACTATGCTCACTTCTGTATCGAGATATTCTGCTAACTGCTCATCATTGTATGCGTAACAGTCCTTGAAAAAATCGTCCATTTTTTGCTCGTAACCATCCAGTGCTTTATTACATAACTCCAGCCCTTGCTCTATTGTTGGCAAGTCCTCTGTTGTGAATCGATACTCGATATAGTTTGGCTCGTACTCTTGTCCTCCAAAATGTCTGGCGTCAGTACTACTCTGTACTGCTACCCAAAACTTGCCTTCAATGTCTCCAGTGTAAAATCGTCCCATCTTATTGTCCCTCCCTTAATGTTAGTTCTCGTTCTGTTTCAAGTAACTCCGATAATAAATCGACTTCACTTGAGCCGAGTTCTGATACCAATGCAAGGTATGTTTTATTATTCAGCTCGACTAGTTCACTGTTGCTTAATTCTTTATAGCTCATTCTTTTACTCCGAATACTTCATTAGTCTCCTGCATAGTATTTATTAGTCTCGTGAGTACTTGTATCTGGTCACTAGTGAGTCTCACATCTGTCTGGAGCTCCCCATTAGCGTAAAATTGTACATTCCATGTTGTCATATTATTAGTCCTTCTGGACAGTTTTAGGTGATGTCCAGCACGTGTTATTAGTTATATATCAGCTCGTAATCTTGCACGTCGTGCTCGTCCAAAAGCTGTTTATAGTCGTCCCCATAGTAACCACTGCATGAATCGATATACAGTCCTGAATCTGTTTTGATGGTGACAGTGTATATATCACCTCGAATGTATGTATCGTATGTAGCTACTTCGTCCCTGAGAGTCTCCAGCACTTGCTTAATTCTCTTTTGAGTTACTCTTTTGCCTCCGAACTCTTTTAAGATGTCCTCGTGGGTGACGTATATGTACCCCACTTGCCCACTGTCCCATCTGTCTCCGAATGGTCGAGTGCTCATCGTAATACCTGAATGGTCGTACAGATATAGTGGTAGTGAGACTACGCTCCTCTGAGAGACAAGCGACTCCATCTCATCCCAGCTCACGTTTGGCTCATCTCCAAGATTGTAGTTACGATGGAGACATAGCATAGTCCCCAAATTGTCCCACTCTCGTGGTGACTCAGCCCACTCGTCTTGCTCGAGTGTCACTACATATTTAATAGTGTTTATGTATGTTACTGGTATAGTTTTCATTATGCTCTCCCTGTTATTTTAGATTGATTATATTCTTTACTATATAGCTCCTCGACTTGCTCCGAGAATCGTTCTCTCCATGCACTTATTGCATTATTGAGCTTTGTGATATTGTTGTCCCACTCATCCCATAACTCCTCGTCCTCATCATCTGGTTCGTCACCAGCATACGAAGTTACCTCGATAGTCTGATAGTCTCCCAGCTCGTGGTAGTTATTACGAATATGTGCATAACCTGAATCACCCAGCAAGTCTCTCATGTAGTCCAGCCCAGCACTTGCCATGTCTGGATGGATGTCCACAAAGTCGAAGTAGTCACCCATTAGTTGTCCTCCTGAAGTAGGTACGCTACTTCTCGTCCGATTAGATGCTTATATGTACTCCATATCTGAGAATCTGAGAATCTCTTTTCTGATGGATGGATGGAATCGAGCCATTCTCTGATGTCATCGTAGTACACCAAAAAGAATCCATCATCGACCATACGTGAGCCAACTGTATAGTTCGACTCTCCAGCACACTTTATGTGCTCGACTTGTCCTATGAGGTTATGAAGTGAATCTCCATCATCCCAAGCGAATGTATCGAGTATATGCTCTCGAATCGCTTTTCTTACTTGTTTTGTTATTGTTGACATTTGTATGTCCTCCTTGTGTTATTAGTTATCGATATTCTTGTGAATATCTGGAGAGACTTATTCAGTCCCTCCAGTCACCCAAAAGCTATTTAATCTCTTCGAGAATCTCTGTTTTCTCCCAGTCCTCCATCTCGTCCAAGTGAAATATTAGTTCGTCCCTCGTCACCTCAGCATACATGCCCTCAAGTCCTCGTACCTTATTAGTGAGAGAGAATAGGACTCCTCCCTCTTTTGTTATCTCCGTATAATACCCCTCAGCGTCCATCTTGCTTTGGATGTACTCTGTATATTGTGCCAAGCTCAAGTATGGTTCGACTGTTATCATCTCAGCCACTCGCTCGTCCCAGTAACCGAGCTTGTCCAGTGCATCATATACTTCATCATCGTATGGAGCTTTTGGAGGTATAAAATTGCCCTCTTTATCTTTTGTGAATATACAATATTCAGTCCATAAAGTTATAAGCTCATCTTTTGTGAAGTCCTCAGAGAATCTCCGAGAAGTTCTACTGTTGTATATCTCCAATGCTATGTTATGTAGTTTTGTTATTGAATTAGACATTTGTATGTCTCCTTATTAGTTATGTTGTTATGTTGTGACTTTGTTGCCACTACCCCAATGGTATCAGAATGGTATCGATTGTCAAGCATTTTAGATTGTCATCTGTTATTGAGAGGAGTTGTCCACAGTTTATACACAGTCCGAGATTGATAGCCGAGCCCATCCATCGCACTAGTGCGTACAGTCCATACTATGTTTCTACTGATAGATAATAGAGAGAGTGAATAGATATAAGAGAATAAATGTCCTACCTCTGTTGTATATAGTAGTCACCCCTGTTACATGTATAAATCACCCCTGTTATTATAAAGAATGAGAGAGAGAGTAACAGAGAGAGAACGCCCACTCCACCCCTGATACCACCTCCACCCTAATGAATTATTAGAAATTAAGATAAATACAAATTAACAGAGACAGACAAACCTTTTTACATTAGGGTAATTTTTTTTTAGCTATGTGTAAGCCCCCCCCCTTTTTTATTTTAAAAGAAAGAGTATAATGTACAGTATATTGGGGAAATATAAAACGATTGCTACGCAATCTTTAGGGGTGAGGGTAATGCCACAGATAACTGTATACATTAAAGAAGAAGACATACCACGCTGGAAAGCTATTAAACATAAAGCCGAGTGGATTAGAAGTCATTTGAATGGGGAAAGATATGAAAAACAAACGTCTAATACAACTAAGCCTGTTAGACCTACTCAAATAAAAGAAATAACATACGAGCCTATAATACCTTTACCAGAAGTTAAAGTTATTAAGCAACGTCCTATAGACCTAACAACAATCCTAGCTAATAAGAAGATACGTTCTTGTGAACATGGGTTTGCTGTGGGTCTTTGTAAGTTTAACTGTAAGAAAGGAATGCGATGAGTTTGTATGACGATTTAGATGAAATCTTTAATGAAAAAGAAAAGCTGCTTAACTCATTTGATAAAGAAGCAGAAAACTATTTTAAAAAGATATATTTAGGATGGCAGTGTCCTATATGTAAAGAAGTATATAACCCAAGAATAATGAATTGTGTAGCAACACATAAACCTAAAAGGAGATTTAATGAGCGACCTGACGATACCATTTCACTTTGAACCGAGAGAGTATCAAAAAGATTTTTGGTTAGCAATACAAGACAAGCCAGCAGACCGAGCTGTAATAGTTTGGCCTAGACGTCATGGTAAAGACAAGACTATGGTAAATGCACTTTTACTTCAAATGCTTAAACGAGTTGCTAATTACTATTATGTGTTTCCTGAGTTTAACCAAGGACGTAAAGCATTGTGGGATAACTTAGACAGTAATGGGTTTAAGACTATGGACCACATTCCACAAGAGCTTAGAAAAAGAACTGACCAACAGCAAATGAAAATTGAACTATATAACGGTTCTATCTTTCAAATTATAGGAGCTTCTGACATTGACCGTATTGTTGGTACTAACCCAGCAGGTATTATCTTTAGTGAGTATTCACTTATGAGTCCTAACATCATTGGGTATCTATTACCGATTGTAGTTGAGAACAAAGGATTTATGTGGTTTAACTTTACACCACGTGGAGATAACCATGCACGTACGTTGTATCAACAAGCTGTTAAGAATGGGTGGTTTGTATCTTACCTTACTGCAAGAGATGCTGGACAGTTTTCAGAACAAGAATTAGAAGAAATAAAAATAGAATACAAAGGGCTATATGGAGATGAAAGATTATTCAATCAAGAGTTTTTATGTTCGTTTGATGAGCCAATTCAAGGTTCTTACTACGGTGACCTTATTACGCTGGCTGAAGAAACAGACCGCATTACAGATGTTCCTTACAGACAAGAACATCCAGTACACACTTATTGGGATTTAGGTGTTGGAGATGCTACTGGTATTTGGTTTGCACAGTTTAACGGTGACAAAGTTAATCTCATAGACTACTACGAGGGTAACGGTAAAGGACTTGACCACTACATAAAGGTATTACAAAACAAACCTTATGTGTACGGACAACACTTTGCACCACACGATATTAAGGTACGAGAGTTTGGTAGTGGGTTATCTAGGGTAGAAACAGCTAGGAACTTAGGTATAAACTTTAGAGTAGCACCTAAATTAAAAATAGAAGATGGTATAAACGCAACAAGAATATTACTTCAACGGTGTTACTTTGATAAGAAAAAATGTGAAGTAGGTTTAGCTTGTTTAAAAAATTACCATAGAAAGTATAATGAGGAAACACGTGTATTTGACAATAAACCACTTCATGATTGGAGTTCTAACGGGGCTGATGCTTTCCGTTATCTTGCAGTATCTGTCAAACAAAACCAAATAAGTGATACAGCTGTATATGATGACATACCAGATTACGCTAGGTCAGGGTTTGAAATGCGACCAAAAGAAGATACTAGTCGGTTTACACAAGGAGATGATATAGGGTTTGATTCAAATGGATTTTTAAGATAGGAGGGGATTATGACATTAGAAGAAATACAAGAGCTATGTCCTAAAGCTGAAAACATCAGCATGACATCAGACGGAACAGTGGGAATGAAGGTAGGAACGTTTGGTATGGCAGTAAACGTTTACCGAGATAAAGGCAAGCAAGAAATACGCAATCAAGTTTTAAAACTATATAGAGACCTGCTAGGAATGAATCGCACGTTAGATGACAACCAACGGAGGGCTGAAAGAAATGCAAAGGCTTGATAAGTTTTGGATACAATGGAAAGAATTAGGACAAGAGATACTTGCACATGGTGAGGATGTACAGTTTGGTCACAGCTTACTAGAGATTAAATACATGAATGGTGTGCCGTCAGTATTAGTACTTAGTAAGTCAATGAAGCGTAAGTTTCCAAGCGACCAAATAGCTAAACTTAGTATTGCACAAGAGATGGAAGCTACAGAAAACTCTACATTTACAGGTGCAAGGACTTGGACCATTACCTATGACAAAGGACATATATCACACATTTTAATTGACGAATATGGCAACAAGCTGATATAATGTGGGCTAAGTACTGAGCCTAGGCAAAGCAGGTACTCCTAATATTTAAGGGAGTATTTGTTTTGGACAAAAAACAACCAAAATTACTAAACGATATAAAAGCTGAAAAAGGCAAAGACTACGATACTGTCGTAGACCAATTAGAAGAAGCCGACCGAACTATCGGTGGTGACCCTCGTCTTCGTGGGATGTTAGCATCTCAATTTCAAACTGCCCAGAATGCTTTACGTTACATGTCGCTTGACTGGGATGAATATGAAGACCTCCTATTTGTCCAAGGCAGAACCCCTGACAATGCTAAAGTTCGTTTAAGTGAAGGCTCACTTTCTACTATTGTTATAGAGCGTGCTGGTAGAGTTATGGCTAACTTACCACAGGGTACAGTTAATGCTTTAGGTTTACAAAACCAAGGTAAAGGTCAATTAATGGACCTCGTGCTTGAAAAGTGGATATACCCTAACGCTAATTACCAGTTTGATTTAAAGACTAAGCTATACATGTGGGACATGTACTCAAACGTATATGGCTCAATGGCTATGTGTTACGACTGGACATACACACAAAACTACGTTGGACCTGATTGTTGGTTAGTTCCAATTAGAAACTTCTTTCCACAACAGGGTCGATATTCAATTCATAACTGTGACTTTGTGTTTATTTCCAACTACATTAGCCGAGAATACCTTGAGGAATTAGTTGAAGAAGGTGTAACTGATTATGACCTTGATGCTATTGCACAGGTACTTGAAAAGACTAAACGTGGTGGTACACGACCTTCTAGCTACAATGATTACTTGCGACACAACCCAATGTTTCAATACCGAAGACGAGCGGTATTTACTGACACAGGTGAAATTGAAGTTGTTACTAAGTACGAAGCTGGTGATGACGGACGCTGGATAGATTTCCTACCTGACTTTGGTAATTTAGTTATTAGAAACATTCCTAACCCACATCAAAACGGAAAGATTCCTGTAGTAGTTAAATATGCTATGCCTACACTTGATTCCATTATTGGGCTTGGTGACATGGAAAAAGGACGATACGCACAATACGCTATTGACACTGTTACAAACTTATTAGTTGATGGGCTTAAGCTACGAACCTACCCACCAATTAAAGTACTAAACGGCAATGTAGTCATGCCGACTGTTAGATTCCAGCCTGGTGCTAAGTGGCTTGTGTCTAACCCTAACGATATTAGTCACCACCAGTTCCCAGATGTAGATGGCAACAACAATCTCACATTCCAAATGCTTCAGGGCATAATGAGTAACATAACAGGTCAAACTACCACGAGAGCTAGTGGTGAATCCAATACTCCAACCGAAGGTAAAACTCCACAAGCTATTCAAGCTCAGAATGCTAGTCAATCCACACGTGATGATATTGACACTAACTTCATGGACAAAGCTATTGAAGAGCTATTTAACGGTATGATTAGCTTAATTAACGATGTAGAACACGATGAACCTATAGAACTTTACATGTTTAATGAAGAAATTGGACAAATTGCTGAGAGTTACCCAGACGTAAAAGACGCAATCAAGGTATCTAAAGACGGAAGAACTGCAAAAATTACCTTAAAACCTAGCCGAATTAAAAATGAAAAGGGCTATGTTTACAAAATTAAGGCTCGTTCTACATATAAACAAGAAAAAGAAGAGCAGCACGCACAATTAATGGAAATCCACCAAACATTGATGGCAAATCCTGGAATTATGGACGCACAATTACAGCAAGCTGGAATAAGATTTGATTATGGCGAATATTACAAAGAACTTCTGCAAACTGGTGGCATAAGAGACGTCAAACAACTACTTAAACCAATACCTCAACAAGGTCAGCAACAAATGCCAGGCCAACAACAGCAAAGCGGACCACAAGAAAGTCTACGTGAGACTATAGATATTAAAGATTTACCGCCTGCTGGAGCTGCTCAAATGGCTCAACAAGCTGGTATTAACATTAATCCAAACGACTTTTTGCAATACCAACAAGCTAAGATGCAAATGGAAACACAATCTAAGATTGCATTACAAAACGCTAAGAACGGAATGCAGGCTCCACAACAACCAGTACAACCACAAATGGGTCAAGTACCAGCTCCAGCACCAAACGCTGCTCCTATGCCCCCACAAATGGCTCAGGGACAAACTATGGGACAAGGTCCTACAAGTATAGGTGACCCAGAGATTGCACAAGCTATGGCACAAGTAAGGGCACAAATGGGAGGAAGGTAAGATGAACAAAGGACAATCAGCACTAAGGGGGAGTATGCGAGTATCGTTCGATGACACACTTTACAATCCACCTGAAGTAGTAGAAAACCAAGAAATAGAACAAGAAGAAAACAATATAATTGAAGTATATGCTTCACTTAATGACCACCCAGGATGGGTACTGATTAAAAAAGACTTTGAGAATACGATTAATTCGTATCGTTCTGGTAAACCATTACAGCAAGCAATACCTACAAAGTCACTTGAAGAAATTGGAAGACTTACCATAACCACCAATGCAATAGCAGATGAACTAGAAAAAATAATTCTAACTGTTGAAACAGCTGTAGCACAGGTAGAGGAAAAGATTAAAGATGGACGAAGAAGCCAACAAGGAAATTAAACAGGAGATAATTAATGCCCAACCTGCACAATTCCCAGATTTTAACAAAATTAACGAAAGACTTAGAGATGAAGCCAAGCATAATGTTAATCATTCCCCTATTCAGCAAGGCCCATATCTTATCTGTAGGAGTTGTACACAACAGCATACGATTGCTTGGATTGGCACGGAAAAAATGCTTGTTGGTGTTAAAGAGAATGGAGAGCCTATTTTGAAAGCAAGATAATGCCCTTCAACTCCTGTTCGTCCCAAATAGATGAGCAGGCGTTGGGGGACATCACCCCCAGGTGACGCACGAACCTTTAACAAGTGTGATTAGAAAGGAGCAGCCATGGCTGATTCAGAACAGACGCAAAACACCACCCTTGCTGGTGGAGCATCAGATTCGTCATCAGATGTAAGTTCAAATGCAAGTGCCGAAACACTACAACCATCTAACGCCAATGTCGATAATGGTATTGATGAGGGTAATAGTAATTCCGACTCCAGTGATGGGAGTGACGGTGTAGACAGTAGTGATGGGGCTCGACAAAGACCTTCTCGTGCAGAGAGGCGAATTAGCGAATTAACAAGTAAAATTAGGGAATTAGAAGATGCTTTACAACATCCCAGCAATCTCCAAGAGACGCTGTCTAATACTCAAGTAAATCCATCAAGTGTTCAGTTGCCTGACTACTCGATGATGGCAGAAGTTAGCCCAGAGCAAATCAAAGCTGACATCATTAATGCCGCATCGCAGATAGTAGACCTGAAAATGCAAACGACCGCAAAGGTTTTGGAATCTAACTTGACTAGACAACAGGCTGTTGAAAAAAGAGCTCAAGAAATAGAGAAAGCAGAACAAAAATATTCTGTACTCAACCCTAATAACGAAGATTATGATGAGGACTTGGTACATGAAATCACTGAATCATACAGTGAAATATATTCCAAAGACCCTACACTTAGTTTTACAAAGTTCCTACAACCTTTAACACGATTATTGGATTCTGCGTCAAATACAAAACCAAAAGGTGCGAATAATCAAGAAGTATCATCTAAGGGGAAGTCAGCGATTAAACCTTCTAACTCACCATCAAAGAGTCAGAAACCGTTTGAACAAATGACAGCTTCAGAGATGGAACAATACTTTGCTTCAAAGAGAGTTCGTTAAAAAATAAAGGTATAAATCAATGGCAGTATTAAATACTACTAGCTCACTATCAAACGAAGTCGCAGTTTACTACGAAAGACGTTTCCTAGAAAGAGCACGTGCTATGTTAGTACATCAAGAAGGTGCTCAGTTACGAGCCTTAGAAGGCAACGCTGGAAAGCAAGTAATCTTTAACAGATTCCGCCCACTAGCTTTAGCTACTACAGCTCTATCAACTGAAGGTACCAACCCTGCATTTGTTTCACTTGTAGACGACCAAGTTACAGTAACTTTGGCTGAATACGCAAACTCAGTACAGGTATCACGCCTCTTGGGTACAGTAGACATTGATGACCGAGACAAAGAGAAAATTGATGTTGTAGCTCAAAACATGGGTGAAACATTGGATGCTCTAGTACGAAACGCTTTGCACAGTGGTGCAACTGCTCTTACAACTGGTGCTAACCTAACAGCTGCTAACGTAGCTCAGGCTGTAGCAACTCTTAAAGAGAACAAAGCCCTAATGTACGATGGTACATTTGGATGGATTGGAAAGATTCAGCCTCAAACTGAATATGACCTAATCCTTACAACCACATGGCAAAGTGCTGCTGCATACTCAAATGTTCAAGCTCTATACGCTGGTGAAATTGGTGCACTTTACGGTGTACGTTTCTTAGTTACTAACCAAGGTTACACAACCGCTGGTACTCCAGTAACTTATGACAATTACATCCACGGACGAGAATCATTTGGTGTATACGACAACCAACTAGATGCTCCTAAGCTCTACATTGTCACTGGTGCAGATTCAAACAACCCTGCAGAACGATTCCATGTAATTTCATGGGCAGGTCAGTTCGCAAGCGTTGTCTTGAACAGCAACTGGGTCATAAATGTTGTAACTCAGGCTTCTATTTCTTAATAGAACTTCCGTTACGCATAAGGGGTAGGAGTTTAATTACTTCTACCCTTTTTAATTTAATTAAGGAGAACATATGGCAACAATTAATAAAACATCTTCCGAATCAGGAATAATGAAACCAGCTAACATAGATGGTGATGCACCAAGAGCAAAACTAATTACACAACTAACAATAGATGAGCTTTACGAAGAATTAGAATCAAAAGATTTAATAGCAATAGCTAAAGAAACTATTAAAGACATAGAACTAGAAACTCAAGTAGATGCTTTTCTAGCTATTCACCACGAAGCATTAGACGCTAACGAAGATAGAATGGCCCAAGTATTAAACATAGAACCTTGGGATGTAAGAGACCGACTTAAAGAGTTAGGTTATATATTTCCTGAAGGAGCGTAGTAAATGAATCCTAAAAATCTAGACCCATCTAGACAGATGGATTATTTAAAGATGCAAGAAAAAACCAATAATCCTAACATATCAGACCAAGAACGTAAAAAAGCTGAAGAAGTTATGTATGCTATACGTGACCAATCTAAACATCCATCAATAGCTAGACTTAGAGAAAAAATGACAGTAGCTATTCGTAATGGTGACACAGCATTAGCAGAAAAAATAGGTGAACAAGCAAAGAAAATTGACCGAAACTATCGTTTCTGATATAATGTAATGGTACAAATCACTTTGAAATCAAAGAGTTGTGCCCTTAATAAGGCATGGCTCTTTTTCTTTTATAGGAGAAAATAATGGCAGATGTAAGTTATAATTCAGTAGCGACTCCAGGGGGTAATCTACCTTATGTAGGCAATGCTGATTATCGTGGGTATTTAAATTATTTGGCAACCTCAGGTGGTGATAGTAATGCACAATCATTAATTGGTAGTAATGGTGGGTTGGGTTATGTAAATAACCAAGGACAAGTAACAGGAACTACCGACCCAAACCTTATTAATGAAAACAAAAATGCTTATAGTCAATATCAAAACTTAACTGGGACTGCAACACCTGCAACATCAACAGCTGGTTCAGGAAACGCAAGTGGGCTATCAAATACTGGTAATTCACAAATGCTTGATGCAATTACAAAAGGTGCACAGAATAATATAAACAACTTATATGGCCAACGAGATACGGCTGTAGCAAACTATGGAGTTGATACATCTAACGCAGCTAAATATTATAGCGATGAATCTAAACAAGCAGCAGACACAACTCAAGGCAACGTAAATTACTATGGTCAACAGAATGCAAATACAGCAGCTTCGCAACAACTTTCACTAGCTCAATTAGCAGACCAAATAAGAAGTGGTAATCAAAGTTTTCAAAACTCATTGGGTAATATGGGTGCAGGTAGTTCCAGTGCAGTTCAAATGGGCGAATATGCGTTTGGTAGACAAAAAGCTATGGCTCAATCAGCAATTAATTTAAATGCGGCAGAACAAACAGCATTAATTAAAAAACAAATTGATTCAGCGATTATGCAAGGCCAAGATGCACAGCAAATTGTTTCAGACCAAAAAACTCAAGGGCTTCAGACTATAAAAGAAAAGTTACAAACAGATTTAGCTAATATAGACAATGCAATAAGTACAGCTACTACACAACAAGCAAGAGATATTTTATATTACACAAGAAAAGATTTAGTTGGTACAGCATTAGACCAGTTGAACAATTTAGACCAAACAATAACTAATAGTAAACAATATTTAGCTAACGCGTTGTCTCAAGGTACTACAAATGCCAATTCTTATGCAATGACAGCATCACCTACTAAGCCACAAGCTGCAGAACAATTACCAACTCCTAACTTCAACCCAGGAGCAGGACTTTCAAACATATTTAACCAATAGGAGGAACAATGTTTCCCAGAAAACCGCTAGACAGTTCAAATCCGTTTGGTACACCTGTACCTTTGCAACCTACTCAGTTTAGTCAAAACGTTAATATTGGAAATGTCTCAAATCCTTTAAATATTAAACCTGTTTTTCAACCTCAAAATACTCAACCAGCTTTTCAACCTCAAAATACTCAACCTATTGGTTCTAACCAAGGGGTTCAAGATGTATGGACTGTTGGCAGATTAATTCATGATATAACTCATAACCCTATTACAAATGGTATAGGGTCTATTGCTAAAGACGCAGTAGCAAATGCTATAGCTATAGGTTCTGGACCAGTTGCAGGTATTACAAACTTTGGTGTGAGTGCTACAGAAGGAGCAACAGGATTACCTCAAACTAAAGGAATGACACCACAAGAATTAGTTAAATCTAACCCAACTGTAAACAATGTATATAACTGGGCAACAGATAATGGTAAATCAAACCCGTATGACCCTAAAACACAATTATTAAATGACGCTGAAATTGCTAGTTTATTTGTTGGAGGTCCATTAGATAGGGGAGTTGAAGCATTAGCAAAACCTATAATAACTAAAGCATTAATTAAACCTGCAGAATCTGCAATAACTAAATTAACAGGTAAAGCAGCAAGTCAGGCTGCAATTAAAACTGCTACAAACATAGGTACTAAAGTAGCAAAAGGAGCATTAACTGGAGGTGCATATAACTCAGCATTTGCAGGTATAGGTGCAGCAAAAGAAAACAAAGGTTATGGAGAAATAGCTAAACAAGCAGCTATGGCTTATCCTGTAGGTGCAGCATTAGGTGTAGGTGGTGAAGTATTGGGAATGGCAGGCAAAAGTGCTAAAGATGCAGTTGTAAATAAAGTTCAACAAACATTAAGCGACAAACGTGAAGGTGCTATTCAAAATATTATTAACAATATTAAAGAATCAGATAACAATGTTAATTTTGGCAAAGATTTACAAGAAAACTTAAACAAGATTTCAGGTAACGTGACGGCTGACCATTTGATGGTATATCAACTGATTAAACATGTACCAGACTTTAAACCAGAAGATATGGAAGCAGTATTTCATTATGCGGAAAACCCAGCTGAAAAATTAACTTCACAACAACAATATATTTATGACAAGTTTGTTAAACCTTTAAGAGATGCAAGAGCAAGAAGTAATAGGAGAATGGGACTTGATGATTTGGCTAACAGCTATATGCACCGTATTGCTAAAAATAAAGGTACATCATTAGAGCGAACATGGACAGGTGAAAAAGGTAGAGTTGATGAAGTAGGACCACTTACACAATCTGCACCTTCTGATAAATCACGTGTTTATAAAGTTATTACAGATGGCAAACAAAGAATTGTTGTTAGCATTAAATCTAAAACAAATGCTTTAGGAAAATCTGTAGGTGAACGTAGAGTTACAGCACACATAGACAAAAAAGCTGTTGATTTAGGTAAAGAAAAAATAAAGATTCCTACTCAGGTCAAAGAAGCGTATGACCCACTTGTAAGAGATAAACTAAATAAACTTCTCGATGATTTAGGTGTAGCACACGAACGTAAAGTTAAATTAAAAGGTGGTGAGTTTGGGCATTCTGAAGTAGAAAATCCAGTTATAAGAACAGCTGCGGCAACACCAGAAGACACTATTTTACACGAAGCTGGTCACCAAATGGACCGCAAATATGGCATTGGTAAAAGAATCTTTGGCAACAAAAATGACATGGTTCTTAAAGCTGAAATTAACAAAGCACAAAGACTTATTAATGAAGAGAAGATTAAAGCTAAACCAAATACTAAATTAATTGAGCAAATGGATGCAAAGATTAAAGAAAACGAAAAGTTTTTAAAGCATCTTGAAGAAGGACGAGCATTAGCATTAGAACGAGTACCTGGCGGACCACAAAACGTTACAAAGAGTTATAAAGCATATTTGCATAGCACCGAAGAAAAGGTAGCAGTATTATTCCAAGCATGGATGCGTTCACCTGATATATTTAAAGAGAAAGCTCCAACACTTTACAAAGAGTTTAAGCAGTTCTTAGGTGAACAAGAAACTACCAAACAAGTATTAAATATTAAACCATCTTTACAAAAAACTTGGGGTATTGTTGGTAGACCGCAATTACAACAAGGTGAGTTTATAGATAAAACTGGTAAAAGTTGGCAGATTCAAGAAGCTACAGCAAAAGAAATTGAACAACACACTAACACCGAGTATTACAAAAACCCTATTGTTTCAGCAGCGTTAGATTACCTAAGTACCAGAAGTACTGAGCGAGCCACACAATTAATCAACCAATGGAAACTAGACCCTAGTTTTAAAGATGTAGCATTAAAAATGGGTGATGGTCCAAAGCCACCTAAGTGGAGAGTTGTGGATGCACCACAGTTCCAAGGTTACTTTTTTGAGCCACACACAGCCGATATACTGGACGATTTTACAAAAGTTATGTCTAATGACCCATTAAAAGCATTTGGCATAATAAACCGTTTATTTAGAGACGCTATATTCTTTAAACCACTTACTCACCCACTTAACATTGCAGCATTCTCAGTATTTGATAGAGGACTTACAAGGTTATTAATACCATCATCGTATGGAAGATTAGTTAAAAGTGGTGTGCAAGCTATTGTATCTGTAATGAAAAAAGACGAACTATATAGAAATGAGTTACGTCATGGCAGTGCATTGCAAGCTACTAACCGAGAACTACTAACTAGAAGTATAGTTAATATGATGGACCGACAGTTTAAAGACCCTACCGTACTTCAAAAAGTAGCAGACGCACTAGGTTACGTTAATCCAATGTACCTAGGTAAAATGATTCTCAAACTTAACCATAGCGTAGCATTTAACATTGGTGACATGCTTACTTTACAGCGTGTGTTAGAAAGAAGAATGGAAGGCCAAGGGTTTGAACAAGCTATTAGAGAAACTTACAAAGTTATGCCTGATTATCGGTTGCCTGCAAGAGTATTAGGTAGTAGAAACTTAAAAAACTTTATTGGTAACCCAAACCTTTTTATATTTACACCTTATCACTATGATGTTCTTAAAGCATGGGCTAACCAAGTCAGAGACATAGTTTCAAAAGATAGTTCTATAATTAATAAAGCAGAAGCATTCGATAGATTAATTATGGCTGGATTAGTTATGTTTGTTGCTTACCCAGCTGCAGATGACCTTTCTAAAAAAATATTTGGTAAAAACGCATCAGCAATACGTTCAGGTATATTCTCATTACCGAGCGATATATATGACATGGTTGAAGGTAATAAAACACCAGCACAAGTTGCAGCTAAAAATCTTACACCTGCTATCGGTACTCAAGGTGTGATAAATGTATTAAATAACAAAGATAGTTTAGGCAGACCAATACTTAATACTTACGATATTATGAATCGTCCAGGACGTGCTGTTAAAGAAGTACCTGGTGAAATTGGAAAATACATTTCATCTATTTATTCCCCTGCACAAACTGCTCAAGAAGTAACAGGTGGTAAAGGTGGAGCGACAAAAGTAGGAGCAAGTTTCTTTAATGTACGAATTGCATCAGAAGCAAGCAAAAACTTTACAGAAACAGCAAATCTATTAAATGATGTTAAGAATGGTAATTACACAAACCTACAGTCAGCAGCCAAAGCATTAGGTGTAGATTTAAGTGCATTCCCAGAAAACTACGGACCAAATGAATACAATAAATACTTAGCTATACACCCACAAAATACTATGGACATTAATGGTAAAAAAGTACTTGTACCTTATGACCCATTAAATGACCAAGCTAAATTAAAGAACTACACAGAGGTTAATCCAAATGACCCAACACAACGTGTATTATCATTAGCTTTCTTAATTGATTACGCACGCAATCAAAAAGATTCAGGTTACCCTGCTGGACCACTATTCAAACTTAATGGTCAGGGTGTAGATACTGGTGGACGACCTGTACCTAAACCATTAGCTGCTATGGAATATGATGCACTTGTAGCAGGAGACCCACAAAAACCTGGTATGTTACAAGCTAACCCATGGCTTAAACAATACGAGCAAGATAAGATTACATTTAATTCAAATTACGAAAACAATATGAACACGTACCTTAAATCATTAGGGTATAACCAAAATGGTATTAATGATTATTGGAATAATCACCCACAAGCACCAGACCCATTATTACCAATAACACCTGATTCTAAGACGCAACAAATATTAAACATATATAATGGTATGTCAGACCCTGGCATGAAATCTTATTTCTTATCACAGAATATGGACGTCCTTAATCCTTATTTTGATAAGCAGGCACTACATATTAATCAAGTTAGATTAGCAAGTGGTCAAGAAGCACTACAAAATTATCCACAAGCTAGCGATAGAGTTACAGCTTTACTAAATGCTATGCCTAAAGGTACTGATTCAGAATCTAAAGCAGCAAGAAGCCAAATGATAAACAGCAACGCTGATGTTAGGCAATATCTTGCAGACGTTGCATTGTATGAAACATCTAAAGGTTTATCAGAAAACATGTACGTAAACCCATCTGTACCAACAGCATCACAAGGTGATTTACTTAACATGAACACAGAAACTAACCAGCGTACTATGGCAGGTATAGCTTCATTAGCTAACTACGACATAGGTAAAAATGCAGAAGGCCAATATGCTTATTTATCAGGTGGAAACTTACCATCAGGTTATACAGGAGTAGGTAAGGCAGTAGGTAGTAGCACTAAACAAAAACGTGTAATCATAAGAAAACCTAAACCTGTTCGTGTAAAAACTAACGTCAAATTAAAACGACCACCACATCAAAGAAGAATTAAAGTAAAGCGAACCAAAGTTAAAGGTTTTAAACAAAAATGATTAGACAATTATTAGAAAAAAATGGTATAATACAAGGGATTGCATCACAGCATAGCTGAGGCATCTCTATCTGAGATGTCTTTTTTAATGTAAAAGGAGAAATAAATGGCAATAACAGTTACAAACCCACAATCAATACAAGACAACACACAAAGAGTTGTTGATGTACAAAACAATACAACAGGAGATTATGAAGTATTAAATGCTACTGAATGTTCATATAGTTATTTAACTTCAGGTACATATTTTTTAAAAACTGGTCCTGGAATCTTACACACAGTATCAATTCTTGGTGCTAAAAGTACTAGTCCAATTTCTATTTATGATAGTTTAACTGGTTCAGGAACTTTAATTGCACAATTTTCTACTGGTGCTCAAGCTGTAACATTTACTTTTGATGCTAAGTTTAATACAGGTTTAACAGTAGTAGTACCATCAGGTGACACAATTACCATAACTTACCTATAGGAGTAAACCATGGCTAACACTAGCCCAATGACATATCAACAAATTATTAATGCCATACAACTACAAACGTTGAATGACCCAACTCCTCCAGCCGTAGGTTCACAGGAGTACAACATTTATGTGGGCATGATTAGAACACTAGCTATTCCTACGTGGGAAAACGAGCGTGGTGTTATTTGGGATGAACTTTGGGTAAATCAACCAAATTATTACACTATAGCTGCTACTCCTTCTACTACAACTACACCAATAAACATTCCACTTCCTAGTGATTTTAAGTTTATGTATGGTGGAACTATTTGGCTTACATACCCTGGTTCTACCAACGCTAGTGAAAACGTACGTTCTTTTAAACTACAAAAACTTCCTAATTTAGAACTTAATCCACGAAATAACCAACCAGAGTTTTATGTAACAGGTAATCCTGTAACAGGTTACAACTTAGTATTAGGTTGGTATCCACAAGTTGGTAGTGCTGAAATAGGTGCTACTATATCTTTCCGATATTACAAGTTTGCTAACATACCAGACGTAACAACTTCAGGAGTATTGCAAAACCCTTATGATATTCCTGAAATGAGCGACCCTAACTTTATTATTTACAAAGTATCTGCACAAGTTTCTGCTAACAACTTTAATACTACTCTTTACCAAATTATGGAAGACAAAGCTAATTATTCTTTATTAAACATGCGTATGGGACAAGAAATGAGTGCCAATTTCCAAGACGATTACATAAAAGATGTAGACGGATTACTTGGTTATAGTTCTTATTTGCCAAACCGTTACAATAGTGGTTTCTGGACCAACAATGGTACAGGCTACATATAGGAGGTTAAATGCCAAGTAAAACTACAAAAGTTAAAGCAGGTAACATTAAAAGTTACGAGCAAATTATTGGTGGACAAGGTAACCAGTCTAACTGGAGACCTGGTGTAATTTCATTTGTTAATGAAGACCGACTTCCTTTAGGTGCAGTTGTTCAAGCTAAAAACTTAATGATGACACAAGACGGTGTATGGGCTACACGCTGGGGTTCTAACAACTATGGAGCAGCTTATACAGGTCCAGTAACTGGAATAGTTGATTGTGCTACATTTAATACAACTACAGGTAAAGCAACAACATATATAATAATTGTTGATAATGGTATTTTAAAATATTCAAAAGATGGTGGCCCATGGACAACAGTAACAAACTCGACTACAACTACAGGAAGCGGTAATCATTTTGTATCTACTAACCAGTACACAACTACACTTGCTTCAGCTATAACAACCACTACTGCAACTACAATAACTGTAACAACAGCTTCAGCATTACCTAGTTCAAACAATTACTACATAACTATAGATAATGAACAAATGTATGTTACCTCAGGAGCTGGTACAACTACACTTACAGTTAAACGAGCAATTAATGGAACTACGGCTGCAACGCACACACAATACACATTAGTTAAATCTGGTGACCAAGTATGGACTCAAATGCTTCAATACCAAAACAAAGTATTAGTAACTAATGGTGTAGATAATTTTGGTTATGTAGACCTTACAACTTCACCATTTAGTTGGGTATCAATAAGTGCAGTAGCAGCACCAACTATTCCTGCAACAACTAACTATTCACCTACTGGTGTACCTTTAGGATTTGGTAGTGGTGTTACAACACATAACACAGCTACTACACAAAATGCCCTTAATTATTATGTAACTGCAGTAACTAAAAATGGAGAAACAGCACCAGCTGCATTTCCTACTGCATATTCTATTCCTGCACGTACCAACTGGTGGAACACAAACACTTCCACTTATTCTACATCAACATACATAAACCTTACATGGAATGCTGTTAATGACTCAAACGTAATAGGTTACAATCTTTATTTAGCAGACACTTCAGCAGGTGTAGCATATTATTTAGACAACATTGCACAACCAGGTACATATTCTGGAGGAGCTACAGTAAGTTACACAGATTATGGCGACCATGATGTAAATGATTTTATTATTGCACCCATTACAGACACTACAAATGCACCTAAGTTTAATTGGATGGCTATATCTGATAACAGATTATGGGCTATAGGTGACCCTAACAATCCTAACCGACTTTATTGGGCAGGAGCACAGCTTCAATACGCACTAGGTTTTTCACCTTTTGTTGGTGGTGGTTGGGTAGATATTAAACCTGGTACAGCAGACACGCCTAGATGGGTAGGACAATTTAGGGATGGTAAAGGTACGCCTATGACCACTATTCTATTATCAGAACCTTCAGGGTATGGTTCAGTATGGCATTGTCAATTAACGGCTCAAAACATATCTAATATACTAGTAACTGTACCGACACTTGTTCAAGCTATGCAATCGTTTGGAACTACAGCCCCTAGGAGCGTTGTACAGACCCTACAGAACGTTTACTATTTCTCACCTGGACCTGCAGGCTTTTATTCAAATGGTAGCGTACAAACGCTTTATAACGTGCTTGCTACTAATGAAATAAGTTTGGTAATTCGTCCAGACTGTAAAGAAATTACATATAGTGCAATTCCTGGTATGGCTGGTATAGAGTTTGATAAAAAAATCTTTTGGTCAGTCCCATATGGAGCTACAACTAACAATCAAATATTTGTATACGATACAGCGAAACAAAACTGGAATCCATATGCTTTTGATTTTGGTGTTAATCATTTTTTTAAGTACACAGACAATTCAGGAATCCTTAGATTACTAGCTGTACAAACTAATCCAGTAAACGGCAATTTTTTGATTGAAATAAGTTCTAGTTTTGCTGGAGATAATGGTATGCCTTTTGATACTCACATTCAAACTGGTCTTATACATGTTAGCCCAGACCACATTAAGTTTGCAAACATACAATACGCATATTGGGAATTAGGTTCACCACAAGGACAAATACAGTTAGCGTTTTCTGGTACAACTAAAAATGCACCGTTATCTAATTTAGCCACGTATTCGTATGTAGCTGGTAGTTCAGCAGACAACGTAGGATTTTCTAGTTTTGCATTTAGTACATTAGCTTTTTCAGCTGTTGCTACAGCACCATTGCAAGTTACAACATTAGCTGATAAGAAACGTGTGCGTGTAACTAAATTACTTAACAACTGGGAAGCGGAGATTCATACAAATACATTAGATGCTCAATACACATTTAACCAATTAGTAGTTAAAGGTTTTATGATACCTACACAAGACCCAAATGCTTGGATTTTAAACTAATGTGTATTTTTAACCTTATTTGTGATATAATAACTAAGAACACTCAGTACAGAGTTACAGGTGCTCCTTTGTCGGAGTACCTTTTTATTTAGGAGAAATAAATGGCAGCAGCAAATACAGATTTAGTACGAAATGCAGCACCTAATTTTGCAACCGCTTTGACTAGCTCAATGCTATCAAGTGATACAAGTATGACGGTAGCTTCAACAACAGGTTTACCAACAGGAACTGCTGTTACTTTAGTTATTGACGCAACCGACCCTGTATCTGGAGCATCTACTCCAACTCTTAAAGAAGTTGTTACAGGTGTAGTAACTACTTCAACTAATATTGGAAACCTATTACGAGGTAAAGACGGCACTACAGCACAGGCTCACACATCAAACGCTAACGTAACAATGTGGATTACTGCTAACCTATGGAATGATTTCCAAAGCTCTTACTTAGCACAGCACACTCAAGCTGGTTACCACACTGGATTATCTAACACTGGAGGAATGAATAACTCTGGTGGATTTACCACTGACTCTATTACTGTATCTGGTACAGCTACAATTCCTACATTAGGTAACACTGCAGTATCTGGAACACTATCTGTATCTGGAGCTACAACCCTTACAGGAGCTTTAACAGCTAACGGTGCTACCACTTTTAATAATGCTGTAGCAGTAACTCCGACTTCAACAACTTCTGGTGCTACTATTACTCCTACACTTACTTCAACCATGTATATCGTATCTGCATTAGCTGTAGGTGCTACGATAGCCGCTCCAACTGGTACACCAACAGATGGGCAAACATTAATAATTAGGATTCGTGATAACGGAACTAGCCAAACATTAGCATGGAACTCTGTGTACAATGTGATACAAGTCACACTTCCAACTGCTACAACAGCTAGCAACACTCACTACATTGGATGCAAATATAATGCAGCTACATCCAAATGGGATGTACTTAGCGTAGCAAGGGGTTAATAGATGGCAACCTCTGGTTCATTTTCAGGTTCAGCTTTCACTATTGGAGGTCAATCCAATAACTACATTTTTACTAACTGGCAATTAGCTGGTCAGAACACAAGTGGTAATTATTCAACCATTAACTGGCAAACATATTTTCACTTTAACGGTGCAGATGCTCAGCTAAATAATGGTTACACCAATTCCAACGCAGGTATGCTTTGGCAGAACACAGGCTTAGTACATAACTATGCAGGTGTATATACTGTTAGGGACATAGCGTTAGCTTCTGGTACGTTTACAATAGGTCATGATGCAAACGGTAACCAGACTTTAAACTTAAGTAATTCAATAGACATTTACCAAACAGGTACTTCATCTGGTTCTGGTTCATGGGCACTACCTCGTATTCCATTAGCCCCTGGTTTACTAAACATGACAGTAGACAGCATTACGACTCAATCAGCAAGATTAGGTGCAGAAATTACAAGTTATGGTCATGGTACAACTGCAAATCTTGAAATGTTCTATAAATTACATACCGATTCAGGATACACAAGTTTAGGAATACAAGCTGACGCAGCAGGATACAACTATTGGTCAGTTACAGGATTACAACCTGCTACGTTATATGACTACATCTGTAACGTAACCAACAACAATGGAGATTTCGCACAATTCTCATCACAATCATTTACAACTTTAATAAATAATTCAATGCTAACAATGGATGTATTCTAAGAAAGGAACAATATGGATTATAAAAAATTAACACTTGAAAAAAAAGCTAAACCCAAAAAGGTCATGGGCAAAGTTATACCAAAGATTAAAATTAAATCAGATAAAAGACCTAAATCATTAAGGAGTTATTAAATGGCAAGTAGAGGTGTCAAACCAGCTACTAAATCGGACAAAATAATGAGTAAACGACACATTAAAGCTGGAAAAAAATTACTCAAAATGTCCGAAAAATATAACAAGAAACATATGGAAGACCACAAAGTTGAACTTATGAGGGTGAGGAAAGCAATGAAGTCAAAATATGTTACAACAAGAAGTAAATAAGAAAGGAACTCATTAATTATGGGACAACAAAGTAAGTTCGTATCAGGTGGAAAGATTGGTCAAAATATTGCACCACTTCCAAACCCATACAACGCAGAAAAAGCTGGTGGAGCAAGAAAAATATCCACAAGCAAGGGTGCATCAAGCACTGGTAAAGTAGCACGACCTGGTGACCACATGGGCACACAGAAGATTAGCACACACAACGACATAAACGCATTTACACGTGGTATTAAAAGTCGTGGACCATACGGTGGACCTTCATTCGCAAGCCTTAACCACTACGGTAAAATGGCTCGAACTGGTAACACTTCAAGTGTTTCTCAATTCCAAACTCCCTCAGGTGGCGGAATGGGTAGCACTGTAATGACACAAAAAATGTACGGTGGTTCATACAACGACCCTATGAAAAGCAACCCTGCAGGCAGCAACAAGGCTAATAGAACTGCAACAACAATACGTGGTGGTTCTAGTAAACGTGGCGGTGGTTCAAGCAAAGTAGGAAGCGGAAGCAACTTTACTGGCAAATCAGCACAAATGGCACGAGCAGGAAAAAGCAACAAAGACGGCAGTGGCTACATGGCTTCTGTTAGAAAAGGTAAGTAATATGCCAGCTAAATCTTTCAAAGGCAAAAGTATGAAACCAGGTGGTGGTGGACGATTCGCTAAGATGGTAGCATCTGGCAAATCCCCTGCACTTGCAGCATATATTGGAAGAAAAAAGTATGGAGCTAAAAAAATGGCTTCATTTTCTGCACAAGGAAAGAAAAAAGCAGGAAAAAAGTAACATGACACAGCGTGAAACTGAAAGACTAGCTATAGTGGAGGCAAATCAAAAGAATATGAGTGATAATTTAGAAGAGATTAAACAAGACATTAAAGAACTTAAAACTATGATGTATGATGTTAAACAAAACTATATTACCAAAAACACAGCTCGTTGGATTACTGGCATCATTATATCTATATTTACAGCTTTCATTTACGTGTGGGATGTTATTTTACGAGGTGGCAAATGAAAAAGTTTAATAACTGGTTAGCAATTAAAATCACATCTGGAGTAGCCACAATGTGGTGTGCATACATCTTTGCTATATTAGCCATGCTAGGATTTCCTACACATGGCAAAGCACAAGACTATGTCCAATGGATTAGCCAAACCTTTATTCAACTTACTATGCTATCTGTAATTATGGTAGGTCAAAACTTACAAACTAGAGAATCTAAAAAAAGACACGCTGAACATATAAAACACATTAATAAGATACATAAACACTTAGGAGTAAAAGAATGAAAGTAAGCACACAAGCTCCACAGATTCAGAATGCTATTCGTGGCAACACATACATTCTAAACATACCTGTATATCAGTCTGACGGTGTTACACCATTTAACTTAACAGGAGGGACAGTTTACTTTACCCTTAACAGTTCTGCTACTCCTCCAGGTGATGGTACTGATGCTTCAGCTGCTATAAAGAAACAGGTAAGTTCGTTTATCACCCCAAGTGGTGGAACGTACCCAAGCCAGGCTCAAATCCTACTTGCTAACACTGACACATCAGGTTTGAACCAAGGAACATATTACTATGACGTTCAAGTAAAGGACGCTTCAGGTAACATAATATCGCTGCAATCTAATACTTTTACAGTAATAGATGACATAACAACAAGAACAACATAAGGAGAAAAAATATGGATTCACAACCAATAGAAGCAACTATCGTAAATGATGTTGTGTCCGTAGAAATCCTAGCTGGTCATCCAGAAGGATATGTAGACGGAAACGGTGAAACTATTGTCGCCGATTTAGACGACAAAGGTAACGTAATAGGCTGGCACAAAGAACCAGCAGGAGGAGTTAACTAATGGCATCAACAGTATCATGGTCCGAATATAACGGAGCAACCCCAACAATCACAGGTTCTAGAACTGAAATGAACCTAAAGAATATAGATGACAGCACAACTGCTTACTCATCTAACCCAATCACTGCAGGTAACAACAGTTTTACTAAGTACCAATCAGCAGTACACGCAGGCACATACAACACACTATCTGCAGCTTCATACACAATGAGCGTAGCAGGTGGAAGCCTTGGAACAGGTCTAACATTAGTAGGTGGAGTTAAGACTAGTTACACAACTCCTGCAACAACAGCAAGTGGTGACTCAACAGTTACTACTTCAGCTATGACTGCAAACTTTAACTCAAGCTCAACAGGTGTAGGTACTGGAACATCTACTTACACTACAGCTGGTGGTGTATATGTAAACCCACTACGACTTCAGCTTCAAACAACTACAAGTGCAGTTCCTGGTGACACTACATCAGAAACTATCACTTACACTTGGACTGAAAGCTAATAGTAACTAAGCCTTAAATGGCAGGGAGAAAGCAATACAATGCCCCACAATGCAATAGAAGCAGAATACAAAGATGGATTCGTTCTTAACGAACAAAATCAGGATGATAAATCCTTTTACGAAGAAGGACGAAACACCTTCTATGATATTTTAAACAAGCTACCAGAAACCGAACATGGTCCTATGGTACGCTTGTCTTTGCATGTTCCAAATAAGCGTATAGACATAGATTGGACATCAGTTCCTGACAACGCTAAACCAATTAGATTTAAGACCTACGCAATAGAAAGAAACTTTGCGACAGGTGAAACATCAGACCCTATGCTACAAAAGATAGTGTTTGGTTATGAGTATTTAGACCCAAAAACAAAAATGAATGTACAGAAAGTTCAAGAAATTAAATGATTAACTTAAGAGGCAGTAACACTTTTTCAGTTGCTTCAACTAGCAACTCTCCAGGATTACCAGTAACCACAAATGCTGGTGATACTATTATAGTTGTTGCCTCAATGGCTAGTGGTGTTACCTTAACTCCATC
>Ga0208874_1000085_pt1 | contig 33939 bp, 30 predicted proteins | sample CryBogCBH10Oct08_FD_184604 | JGI IMG/M metagenome (GOLD analysis project Ga0208874, IMG submission 184604) | Freshwater microbial communities from Crystal Bog, Wisconsin, USA - CBH10Oct08 (SPAdes) (version 2) | ecosystem: Environmental > Aquatic > Freshwater > Lake | place: Crystal Bog... | reverse complement strand
CACGCCAAACTGAATGGCTTTTTGAATTTCTTCCACCGGCACGCCGTAGGTTTCTTTCATGTTGCCCCCGTATTGGCGAATGATGGCCAACAGCTCTTGGGGCACGCTGGACGAGCCATGCATGACCAAATGGGTATTGGGGATGCGGCGGTTGATTTCTTTGATGCGTTCAATCGCCAAAATATCGCCGGTGGGCTTGCGGGTGAACTTGTAGGCGCCGTGACTGGTGCCGATGGCAATGGCCAAGGCATCCAACTGCGTTTGCTTGACAAAGTCGGCCGCCTGTTCGGGGTCGGTCAACAACTGGTCGTGCGTCATCACGGCGTCGGTGCCGTGGCCGTCTTCTTTGTCGCCTTGCATGGTTTCGAGGGAGCCGAGGCAGCCCAACTCACCTTCCACGCTGACACCCAATTTGTGGGCCATGGCCACCACTTGCCGCGTCACGTCAACGTTGTACTCAAAACTCGCAATGGTCTTGCCGTCGGCTTCCAAGCTGCCGTCCATCATGACGGAGCTGAAGCCCAGGTCAATCGCGCCTTGGCAGACCGATGGGCTCTGGCCGTGGTCTTGGTGCATGACCAAAGGGATGTGCGGATAGGACTCGACGGCCGCTGAAATCAGGTGCTTGATGAACGCTTCGCCGGCGTATTTGCGCGCGCCTGCGCTGGCTTGCAAAATGACCGGCGCGCCCACTTCGTCGGCCGCAGCCATGACGGCCTGCACTTGTTCTAGGTTGTTGACGTTGAAGGCGGGAATGCCATATTGGTTGGCGGCTGCGTGGTCCAGCAGTTCGCGCATCGAAACGAGTGCCATAAAGAAAGCTCCTAAGTTAAAAATCCTTTGGGCTGGGCGGCCTTTTTCTTTTTTTATAAGCCCAGCATCAATTCCAAATTCTGTACGGCGGCACCACTGGCGCCTTTGCCCAGGTTGTCCAAACGGGCGATCAAGACCGCATGACCATGGGCGTTGTTGCCAAACACCCGCAGCTCCAATTGGTTGGTGTTGTTCAAAGCCAGCGCGTCTAATTTTTGATTGTCGGTGGCGGGCAATACGCTAACCCAGCCACCTTGCGCCACGCTGTCAGCGTAATGCCGGGCCAACGTTTGGTGCAGGTCCGCCAAGGTGGGTTTCGTGGGCAAACTCGCCAAATGCAAGGGCAATTGGACCAACATGCCTTGCTTGAAATTGCCCACGGCGGGCACAAAAACAGGGCGTGTCTTCAAGCCGGTGTAGGCCATGATTTCGGGAATGTGTTTGTGCTCTAGGCCCAAGGCATAAGCCTCAAACAAAGGCGCTTCGCCTTTTTCATAGGCTTCAATCATGGGCCGTCCACCGCCTGAGTAACCACTGACGGAGGGCAGGCAAAGGGGGGTGTCGGCGGGCAAAACGCCCGCTTCGATCAAAGGACGCAGCAGGGCAATGGCCCCTGTGGCGTAGCAGCCCGGATTGGCCACTCGCTGTGCCTGTCGAACGCGGTCCGCTTGGCCTGCAGTCAACTCTGGAAAACCATAGACCCACCCCGGGCTGACACGGTGGGCCGTTGAGGCATCAATGATTTTGGGGCCAGTTCGACCTGTTTCAGCGACGATGGCGTCCACCATGGCCACGGTTTCGCGGGCTGCGTCATCGTGCAAGCACAAAATCACCAAGTCGGCTTGGGCCAACAGCTCGCGTTTGGCTGCGGGGTCTTTGCGTTGCTCAGGCGCAATGCTGAGCACCTCAACCGCAGGCATTTTTAGCAGCCGTTCCCGAATTTGCAGGCCGGTGGTGCCCGCTTCGCCGTCGATAAAAACCTTGGCCAGAGCGGCTGATTTGGAGGAGGTCATGCGCGTCAATCTTGAAAAAGGAGGCCAATCTGATCAGCTTGTCAGGAATCTGGAAGATTGGCGCGATGCAACATGATACATTTCTGCGCTGTTTACACGCACTTTTTTCACCCTTTCCTGAGAGAGCCCTCATGAAGATTCACGAATACCAAGGCAAGGAAATCTTGCGCCAATTTGGTGTGCCCGTTCCCCGTGGCATCCCCGCTTTCACCGTTCAAGAAGCCGTTGAAGCCGCTCAAAAGCTGGGCGGCCCCGTGTGGGTCGTCAAGGCTCAAATCCACGCCGGTGGCCGTGGCAAGGGGGGTGGCGTGAAAGTGGCCAAAACCATTGACGACGTCAAACGCTTGGCTTCCGAAATTTTGGGCATGCAACTCAAAACCCATCAAACAGGCCCTGAAGGTCAAAAAGTGCGTCGCCTGTACATTGAAGACGGCGCCGACATTCAAAAAGAATATTACGTCTCGGTCGTGACCGATCGTGCCTCGCAAAAAGTGGCGTTCATCGCTTCCAGCGAAGGCGGCATGGACATTGAGGAAGTGGCGCACACCACCCCCGAAAAGATCATCACCGAATTCATTGATCCTTTGACCGGTTTGGGCGATGCCCAAGCCCGCAAAATTGCCGAATTGATTGGCATGCCCGCTGACTCCGTGGCACAAGCTGCTGATATTTTCCAAAAGTTGTATCAGTGCTACATGGCCACCGACGCTTCATTGGTTGAAATCAACCCCTTGAACCGCGACTCCAAAGGCAATGTGATTGCTCTGGACGCCAAGTTCAACTTTGACGCGAACGCCCTGTTCCGCCATCCTGAAATCGTGGCTTACCGCGATTTGGACGAAGAAGACCCCGCAGAAGTCGAAGCCTCTAAGTTTGACCTGGCTTACATCTCGCTCGATGGCAACATCGGTTGCTTGGTGAACGGTGCTGGCTTGGCCATGGCGACCATGGACACCATCAAGTTGTTCGGCGGCGAGCCCGCCAACTTCTTGGACGTGGGCGGCGGCGCCACCGCTGAAAAAGTAACCGAGGCCTTCAAAATCATGTTGGGTAACCCCAATGTGAAAGGCATTTTGGTCAACATCTTCGGCGGCATCATGAAATGCGACACCATCGCCACCGGTGTGATCACCGCTTGTAAAGCCGTGAACTTGTCGGTCCCCTTGGTGGTGCGCATGAAGGGCACCAACGAAGAGCTGGGCAAAAAACTGCTCGCCGAATCGGGTCTGCCCATCATTGCGGCCGACACCATGGCCGAAGCGGCCACCAAAATTGTCGCTGCCGTTAAGTAAGCCTGGAGAACCAACATGTCGATCTACATCAACAAAGACACCAAAGTCATTACCCAAGGCATTACCGGTAAAACGGGTCAATTTCACACTGAGAAGTGCCAAGAGTACGCCAATGGCAAAAATGCTTTCGTCGCGGGCGTGAACCCCAAAAAGGCCGGCGAATCCATTTTCAACATCCCCATTTACGCTTCCGTCAAAGAGGCGGCTACCCAAACTGGCGCCACCGTTTCGGTCATTTACGTGCCCCCAGCAGGCGCTGCTGCGGCCATCTGGGAAGCGGTTGAAGCCGACCTGGACATGGCCATTTGCATCACCGAAGGCATTCCCGTCCGCGACATGCTCGAAGTGCGCAACAAGATGAAGGCCAAAGAAGCCGCTGGCGGCAAAAAGACCTTGCTGTTGGGTCCCAACTGCCCTGGCATCATCACGCCCGAAGAAATCAAAATCGGCATCATGCCGGGTCACATTCACCGCAAAGGCCGCATTGGCGTGGTCAGCCGGTCCGGCACCTTGACCTATGAAGCGGTGGCCATGTTGACCGAAGTCGGCTTGGGTCAATCGACCGCGGTTGGCATCGGCGGCGACCCCATCAATGGCTTGAAGCACATTGATGTCATGAAGGCCTTCAACGACGATCCTGACACCGACGCGGTCATCATGATTGGCGAAATCGGTGGTCCGGATGAAGCAGAAGCCGCTTTGTGGTGCAAGGCCAATATGAAGAAACCCATCGTTGGCTTTATCGCTGGCGTGACGGCGCCTCCCGGCAAACGCATGGGCCACGCAGGGGCTTTGATCTCTGGCGGCGCCGATACGGCCGATGCCAAACTGGCTATCATGGAAGAATGCGGTTTCATCGTGACCCGCAACCCTTCCGAATTGGGCAAATTGCTCAAAGCCCAACTCAAATAAAGCTTAACCAAAGCCGAACTGAAACCAAACAGGTTTAAATATCAACTTCGCTCCTTTGAATTTATTTAACTTTGACCTGGGGTTGGCACTGCAAAGTACTGACTTCTGGTTGGGGCTACTCAAAATCATGGGCGTGAATTTGTTGATGTCCGGCGAAAACGCCGTCTCCATCGCCTTAGCCGCCCGCGATCTACCGGGTCCGCAAAGACAAAGAGCCATCTGGTTAGGGGCTCTCTTTGCGGTCATTCTGCGTGTGGTGCTCACGTTCGTTGCTGTTGAATTATTGGCCTTGCCCTATGTTCAATTGCTCGGTGGTTTGGCCTTGATCTGGATCGGCGTTCAATTGATGAATGATGAGAACGATGAAGTGGCGCACCATCACCCAGTTCATCATTTATGGGGCGCCGTTCGCATCATCTTGATCGCCGACTTGGTCATGAGCCTTGACAACGTCATTGCCGTGGCGGCAGCGGCCAAAGGAAGCCCTTTGTTGCTTATTTTGGGGTTGGTGACCAGCGCACCGATTGTGGTGCTTGGTAGCGCCATGTTGATCAAAATCATGGCGCGCTATCCAATGATCATTACCTTGGGCGCGGCGCTAATCGGTTGGGTCGCCGGTGAAACCATTTGCAACGATGGTGCCTTGTCTGCAATCCTGGCTCAATGGCAATTGCTATTACCAGAACACATTGCTTTAACCACTTTAATATCAGCAACCTGTTCAGTTTTGGTCGTTGTTTTAGGACTCACTAAACAATCTAAAACCGATATTTCCGAAAAAAAGTTATGAAAAAAGACGCTGGCTTGACCTTGATCCAACTCATGATTGTGATTGCTGCCATTGGCATCATCGGCAGCATGGCTTTTAGGGCCTTGAGCCAGCAGGGCTTTTAAGACCAGGGGTAGGGGCTACCCCATCCAAAAAAATCGCTCAGCGAGCGTTTGGTGGCCTTCTGACAGGTGCCGCGGGTGCGCGGCCTTCTATGTGTCGGAACTTGATGCGTCCCTTGCTCAAATCGTAAGGGGACAGTTCCAAAGACACCTTATCGCCTGCCAAAATCCGAATGTGATTTTTGCGCATCTTGCCCGCTGAGTAGGCAATCAATTGGTGTCCGTTTTCAAGGGTCACGCGAAAACGGGTATCGGGCAATACCTCGTTGACGACCCCCATCATCTCAATCAGTTCTTCTTTCGCCATAGCCCCTCAATGTAACACAAACGTGTTTTTTCTCTTATCTCTTTATAAGTAATATATAAAACTAGTAGTAATAGTAAGGGCTGCCATTGTCTGTGGAAAAGCCAAAATTAATCCATCAAATCAATAACTTACTCATGCTCAAGGCCTGTGTGTTTAGGTCTTCTGTTTGGGCAGTCTATTGTGAACAATTTTAGGTTTGAATCCCTTGCTGTGGATAAGGTGCTCTTTGTTCAAAAGATACCCACAGGCTTATCCCTGGTGACGCGGGGTGATGCAAAATTACGCCAGACTCGCAATTAACACGGCATTGGTGCCACCAAATGCAAATGAGTTGGACATGACGTGACGCAGGTTGTGAGTAACCCTGGCTTGGTATTGGATCAGATCAATAGAGAATTTTGGGTCTACTTCTTTGACGTGGGCCGTTGCCGGTAATTGTTGGCATTCCAAAGCCTTGACGGCAATGATGGTTTCTAGCACACCCCCTGCGCCAATCAGATGACCGTGGACCGCTTTGGTGGAACTCACCGGAACTGCATTGATTCCAAATACCTCGGCCAATGAAGCGGCTTCCGCCGCGTCGCCACTTTGAGTGCCGGTGCCATGGGCGTTGACATAACCAATGTCTTGTGGAGCCAAACCGGCGTCGCGCAGGGCATTGGTCATGGCCTTGACTTGCCCTTGTGGGTTGGGGTGGGTAATGTGTTCACTGTCGCAGTTGGTGGCGTAACCACTGAGGTAAAAGCGAGTTTGGTGTTGCCGCTTCTTTGCATGGGCTTCGGATTCCAAAATGAAAGCCCCTGCGCCCTCGCCCATCGCAAAACCATGACGGTCCTTGGCAAAGGGTCGGCAGGCTTGATGGGCATCGTTGCGGTCTTGGTGAATCGGTGAAAGCACGCGCATGGCTTGCCAGCTTGACAAAATGCCTGGCATCAACATGGATTCATGGCCACCCACAATCGCGACATCGAGCCAACCGCCCCGGATGGCGCGAACCGCTTCTCCGATGGCGACGGCTGATGAAGCGCAGGCGCAGGCATAGCCCAAGGCATGTCCTTTGACTTTCAGCGCCAATGCAATTTCCGCCACGGCCGCATTGGGCATGGTGGTTAAAACGGTTGTGGGGCGAAGTCGTTGGTGTTCGTTGTAGATCTGTCTACAAATGGATTCGAAACTGTGCGCCCCTGACATGCCACTGCCCCAAAACAGACCGGTGCGGTCGTGGTCCAGCGTTTCTAAACCCAGACCGCTGTTTTCAAAGGCCTGCTTGGCGGCAACCAGCGCCATCGCGGTGCCGCGGTCGGGTGTGATTTTGGAGGGTGTTTTGACAGCCTTGTCGTCGAAATCACAAGGCGCCACTGGAACCCATGCGGCATCTAAACCTTGCAAATTGATTTCAAAGCCACGGACGCCAGATTGGTTTTTAAGACAAGCCTCAAACAAGGATTCTGCCGAGTGACCCAGCGGGCTGATAACGCCCATGCCAGTGATACTGACTTTGAGTGCACTCATGCTGCAGGCGTTTGCAAGGCTTCTTCGACGATTTTCGTCAACTGGTTCAAACTGATGCCACTTTGTGTGGGATCCAACTTGTCTTCAGGAATGCGCAACTTGAAAGCGTCTTCTAAGGCGAAAACAAACTCCATCAATGCCAAAGAGTCGAGCCCCAAATCTTCAAGCACGGTTTCGCCGGTCATTTTGTCAGGAGAAACTTCAAATTGCTTGACCAAGATATTGACCAAGGTATCGTAAACAGGAGCTGTCATTCTGGTCTGCTGGGTTCGGTTTCGGGACGACTAAGGTTTGTCAAAAATTGCAAGGTTTCTTGAATCACTTGCTGTCGGTCATTGTCGATGCTGATCATGTGATAGCTGTTGTTAACAATGATTTTTTGTAAATGAACAGCCGATTTTAAACCAGAAGACAAAATTGTTAAATTATGTGTACTTGCCACTTCATCTTCTTGGGCATGAATGGCCAGTATTTGAGGACACGTGACCAGCGATAGGTTTTTTTTAACAAAACGGTTTAATCGATCGTTTTGTTTAAGGTGAGAAATGCCCAAATTGGCCACGCCGGCCCGTGAAATCTTGCGTTGTTCCAACTCGCGTTTGATCCAACTTCGGATGCGTTCGTTTTTGACGCCAAAGGGTGGTTTTTCTTTGTAACGCCAAAAAACGCCCAAGGGGGTATACAAGGCCACGTTGATCATGAAATGCCAAGGGGGGATGGACCAGCCGTCCTGAACCAAGGAGGTCGACAACAACACCAAGCCGTCGCAGTGAGCGTCGTTTTCCATGGCGGAGGCCAAGGCCAAAGCGGCACCGGTTGAAATACCCACCAAAAAGACCTTTTCAAAGCCTTCGGTTTTGAGAGACTCAACCTTGTTCTTGACTGCCAGAACCCAGGCTTCAAAGGGCGATGAAACGGGTTTCTTTTCATTGACATCAAAGGTGTAACCTTCAATTACAAACGAAATCACTTCGGCGCCGTTGCGTTGCAAGGGGCCTTTCAAACTCAGCAACTCGTCGGGCGTGCTGTACAAACCATGCAACAAAACGACGGCGCTTTTTTCGAGGGGCAACAAAATAAAACGATCAGTTAAAACCCAATCATTTTACTTAGCAGCGCCTTGATCGGGCTGGGTGGCCGCCTCCATTAAACCCAGCCAAAGCAGGGCTTCTTGACGGCTGTCACCACACATTTCTGCGGCGGGTTTTAAGCCCTCACAAAAAGAGGGGCGGTCAGGTTGACCAAACAACAGGCACTCGTGATGGTCGCCCAATTGGACGCAGCGGACGTTGGCCGGTTTCCCATTGGGCATGCCCGGAATGGGGCTGTTGATGGAGGGCGCTATGCAACAAGCGCCGCATGCTGGTCGACAAGACCGTGTTTCACGTGAAACAGGAGAAGGAGAAAACATCACCCTATTTTGCACCTCGTTAAAATCAGACCATGCTCTACCCAAAAGAATTTGACGTGATCGTGGTCGGCGGTGGCCATGCTGGCACCGAGGCGGCTTTGGCCGCTGCCCGGATGGGCTGCGAGACCTTGTTGTTAACCCACAACATTGAGACCCTTGGCCAGATGAGCTGCAACCCGTCGATTGGGGGTATTGGCAAAGGGCATTTGGTCAAAGAAGTTGACGCTTTGGGCGGCGCGATGGCCTTGGCCACGGATGAAGCCGGCATTCAGTTTCGCATCTTGAACAGCTCAAAGGGGCCTGCGGTGCGCGCCACACGGGCCCAAGCAGACCGCATTTTGTACAAGGCCGCCATTCGACATCGCCTTGAAAACCAGCCTCATTTGTTCTTGTTTCAGCAAGCGGTCGACGACCTGATGCTGGAAGGCGACCGCGTGGTGGGTGCTGTGACCCAAGTGGGTATTCGGTTTCGCGCTCGGGCCGTCGTGTTGACAGCCGGTACATTTTTGGACGGCAAGATCCACGTCGGTTTGCAGAACTATGCCGCGGGCAGGGCAGGCGATCCGCCGGCCGTCAGCTTGTCCGCTCGCCTGAAAGAAATGAAACTGCCGCAGGGCCGTTTAAAAACCGGAACGCCGCCCCGAATTGACGGGCGAAGCATTGATTTTTCTAAGTGCACCGAACAACCTGGCGACGGCATGCCTGGTGGCTTGCCGGGCCAGGTGCCCGTCTTTAGCTTCATGGGCAATGCGCAAATGCACCCCCAGCAGGCGCCCTGTTGGATTACCCACACCAATGCCAAGACCCATGACATTATTCGCAGTGGTTTTGACCGCAGCCCCATGTTCACGGGCAAGATCGAAGGGGTGGGGCCACGCTATTGCCCCAGCGTTGAAGACAAAATTAACCGTTTTGCCGACAAAGACAGCCACCAGATTTTCCTGGAGCCCGAGGGCCTCACCACGCACGAGTATTACCCCAACGGCATCAGCACCAGCTTGCCGTTTGACATTCAATTCGATTTGGTGCGCAGCATGCAAGGGCTGGAAAACGCGCACATTTTGCGCCCCGGTTATGCCATTGAATACGACTATTTCGATCCCCGATCGTTGAAGTCAAATTTTGAAACCCGACAAATCCAAGGTTTATTTTTCGCTGGCCAAATCAACGGGACGACCGGTTATGAAGAGGCCGCGGCCCAAGGGTTGTTTGCCGGCATCAACGCGGCTTTGCGCTGCCGCGAAGAGGGGCCTTGGTTGCCACGCCGAGACCAGGCTTACCTGGGCGTCTTGGTTGACGATTTGATTTCTCAAGGTGTCACCGAGCCTTACCGCATGTTCACCAGCCGGGCTGAATTTCGTTTGCAGCTGCGAGAGGACAACGCCGATGCGCGCTTGACCGAAGAAGGCCGACGCCTGGGCTTGGTCGATGATGTCCGCTGGGCCGCTTTTTGTCGCAAACAAGAGGCGGTTTCACGTGAAACAGAGCGGCTGAAGTCGGTTTGGGTCAATCCCCATTCTTTACCGGCCGCAGAGGCCGAGCGGGTCTTGGGCAAGGCGATTGAGCGTGAATACAACTTGGCGGATTTGTTGCGCCGACCTGGGGTCACCTACCAAGGGCTGATGTCTTTGGATGGCGGCCGCTATCAACCGCCTGAAGGGGCTGAGGCGACTTTGGCACCGGATGTGCTGGAGCAAATTGACATTGCCGCCAAGTACTCGGGCTACATCAACCGCCAACAAGAAGAGGTTGAGCGTGCCGCCCATTTTGAAGGCTTAAAACTGCCGCAAGACTTTGACTACAACCAGGTAGCGGCCTTGTCGATTGAGGTTCGTCAAAAACTCAACCGCCATAAACCCGAAACCCTGGGTCTGGCTTCTCGAATTTCGGGCGTCACACCGGCAGCGATTTCTTTGTTGTTGATTCATTTGAAAAAACGCGGCGTCAAAGGCTTTGCCAACATGGCCGTTAAAGCCACACAAGAAGCCGAAAGCGAAAACGCATGATCTCCCTGGAAGAGGGTTTAGAGGCGCTCGGCTTGGGCTTGTCAGCGGCCCAAGTGGTGCAGCTAAAAACCTATTTGGATCTGCTGCAAAAGTGGGGCAAGGTCTACAACTTAACCGCCGTGCGCGACCCCCATGAGATGTTGACGCATCACCTGCTAGACAGTTTGGCGGTGGTGGCCCCATTGGCGTCGTATGTGACCCAATGGAAAAACGAAAAACAAATCAAATCACCGCCTCAACCCCCATCGGCCCCTTTTCAGTTGATGGATGTTGGCTCGGGTGCAGGCTTGCCTGGCGTCGTGCTGGCTTTGACCTTGCCGGACATCCAGGTGGTCTGCGTGGACGCGGTGGCCAAAAAAACGGCTTTCATTCAACAGGCCGCATTGGCCTTGAATCTGCCCAACCTCAAAGCCGTGCACGCCAGGGTTGAAACCTTGCAGGGCCCTTTTGATTTGATTACCAGCCGCGCCTTTGCCAGCTTGCAAGACTTCACGCAGTGGACTCAGCAGGCGCTGGCGCCAGAGGGGGTTTGGATGGCCATGAAGGGCAAGCGCCCCGAAGAGGAGTTGGCGGCCTTGGACCCCCGGTGCGCGGCGATGTTTCACGTGGAACCGTTGGCCGTTCCCGGCCTGGATGCCGAGCGTTGTTTGGTCTGGTTGCGCCCCCCGACATCGGCAAACCGGGCCTTCACGTAAACTCTCTTCTTTGTTTTAGTCTGGGTGGAGCTCCCTTCGCTGTTTATGGCGCATATTTTTTGCATTTCTAACCAAAAAGGCGGCGTCGGCAAAACCACGACCACGGTCAATTTGGCGGCCGGATTGGCCAAAATTGGTCAACGTGTTTTGATGATTGACTTGGACCCCCAAGGCAACGCCACCATGGGTTCGGGCATCGACAAGCGATCACTCGAATTGAGCGTCTACGACGTTTTGCTGGAATCCGCCACCGTGGCCGAAGCGCGGGTGCGGGCCGAGCCCTGCGGCTACGATGTGCTGGGCTCTAACCGTGAATTGGCGGGCGCTGAAGTGGAGCTGGTCACTTTGGAGCGGCGCGAAAAACGGCTAAAAACCGCCTTGGCGTCGGTGCTGGGCGACTACGATTTTGTCTTGATTGACTGTCCCCCCTCGCTGTCGATGCTCACGTTGAATGGCTTGTGCAGCGCCCACGGCGTCATTGTGCCCATGCAATGTGAGTATTTTGCTCTGGAAGGCTTGACCGACCTGGTCAACACCATCAAACAGGTGCACGCCCATTTAAATCCGGCCTTGCAAATCATCGGCTTGTTGCGGGTCATGTTTGATCCGCGGGTCACACTGCAACAGCAGGTGAGCGCCCAGCTGAAATCGCATTTTGGCGACAAGGTCTTTAACACCGTTATTCCTCGGAATGTTCGCTTGGCCGAGGCGCCCAGTTATGGCCTGCCTGGCGTGGTGTTTGACCCCGCTGCCAAAGGCAGTCAAGCCTTTGTTGAGTTCGCTGCAGAAATGGTGTCGCGTTTAAAAACCAGCGCCCCTAAAAACTAAAGAGAAAAAGATGGTCACCAAAAAACCAAAAGGCTTGGGTCGAGGATTAGAAAACTTTTTTGGCCCCCAAACCACCCACTCCGACCCTTTGAGTTCGGTGCCAACCGACCACTTGCCCAGCAGCTTGTCGCTTGAAGAGATGGTGCCCGGCGTTTACCAACCCCGCACGCGCATGGACGAGGGCGCTTTGTATGAGTTGGCCGAAAGCATCAAAGCCCAAGGCATCATGCAGCCGATTTTGGTGCGCCCCTTGGCGGCCCCCGCCGATCAACCGGATGCGCCCCAACGCTATGAAATCATTGCCGGCGAGCGGCGTTTTCGTGCGGCGAAACTGGCCGGCTTAGAGCGAGTGCCCGTGTTGGTGCGGCATGTTGAAGACCAGGCCACCGCGGCCATGGCCCTGATTGAGAACATCCAGCGCGAAGACTTGAATCCACTGGAGGAGGCCCAAGGCCTGCAGCGGCTCATCAAAGAGTTTGGTTTAAGTCACGAACAAGCCGCCCAAGCCGTGGGCCGTTCTCGCAGTGCGGCCTCCAATTTGTTGCGCTTGTTGAATTTGGCAGAGCCGGTTCAAACCATGCTCATGGCGGGTGATGTGGACATGGGCCACGCCCGTGCGTTGTTGGCGTTGGACCGCGCCTCGCAAATTACCGCCGCGCATCAAATCGCAGCCAAAAAAATGTCGGTCCGTGAGGCCGAGGCCTTGGTCAAAAAGGTGGGCGCTGAATTCCATTTGGTGTCTCCCAAGGCCAGCGCCAAAGGCAAAGAAAAATCGCGTGATTTGAAGCGCATTGAAGAAGAGCTGTCGGATCTGTTCACGGCCGAAGTCGAGGTGCGCATCAAAAAGCGCATCAAGCGCGCGGGGCGACTTGAAGAGATGGGCGAGTTGACCGTGCAGTTCAGCTCCTTGGATGAGCTCAATGGCTTGATTGAACGCCTAAGGGCCGCTTAATCTGCGCTCAAAGCCGCTCAAAGCCTCGTATAACCTGCCCCTTGGAGATGTGAGATGTCCGCTCCTGCATTGAACCGATGGCGGCGCGATCTGCTGGGGGTCGCGGCGTGGGTGGCGTTGGGCTTTGCGGCCGCGGTGAGGGGCAATTGGTCTGAATGGGTGGCCCGCTCCGCGCAACATTATGAAGCCTGGCAGCTCGATGAATGGCCCCTGGGCCTGTTGTTGTTGGCCATCGGCTTGTGTTGGTTTGTTTGGCGTCGAATGAACGAACTTCAAGCTTTGCTGAAACAAAACCAGGTGCTGGCGCAACGCTTGATCACGGTTCAAGAAGACGAGCGCCGCGCTTTGGCGCGTGAATTGCACGATGAATTTGGCCAAGGTTGCACGGCCATTCGAATTGAAGCGCAATGTGTTCAAGGCTTGGGACAAGGCTCAGCACACCAACAAGCGATCGACGAGAGTGCTCGGCGCATCGACTCAGCAGCGCATGCGCTTTACAGCCTGGTGCAAGACCGGCTCAAGCAGCTGCGGCCCCAAGACTTAGACGGCATGGGCTTGTGGGCAGCCGTCCAGAACTTGTGTGAAAACTGGGAGCTGCAAACGGGGGTGTCATGTGCTTTTTATCCACCCAGCCCCCTGCTTCAAAATCAAATTTTGGCGATGCACCACGATGCCCTTCAAGTGGCCATTTACCGGATTGTCCAAGAGGCGTTGACCAACGTGGCGCGGCATGCACAGGCCAGTCAAGTCAAAGTCAGCGCCGTCGTTTTAGGGACATCAAAACAAAAAGCCTTGCGTTTAGAAATTCAAGACGATGGGGTCGGACTGAGCGGCCCTGCCGACGGAAATCAGGCTGGGCAAGCCCAGGGGTCCACCGGATTTGGCTTGTTGGGCATCCAAGAGCGGGCCGCCGCGTTGGGGGGGCACATGACCCTGCGGTCATTGCGTGCCTTGCGTGCCTCACGGGGGGCCAAAGACAGCGGCGCAGGCGCCCCTTCGGGTTGTTGCGTCCAAGTCACCCTGCCTTTGAAGGAGGGGGCGGCGTGATTCGTGTCTTGTTGCTGGACGACCACCCTGTGGTGCGCGACGGCTTCAAACGCTTGCTGTTGCAAACCGGTCAGATTGACGTCGTGGGAGACTTCGGTGACGCGGAACAAGCGTTGTTGGCCTGTCGCCAACAGGCACCCGATGTCGTGGTGCTCGACCTCTCTTTGGGGCCCGTTCAAGGCTTGGATTGGATGTTGACCTTGTTGCACCAACAACCTCAGACCCGGGTATTGGTCTTCAGCATGCACGATGCAGCGCCTTTGGTGAAGCGCGCGTTGAGCCTGGGCGCGTCTGGTTTTGTGAGTAAACAAGCCCAACCAGACAGTTTGGTGAGCGCTGTTTTGGCGGTGTCGCGTGGTGAGCGTTATCTGAGTGCTGATTTGGCGATGCGTGCTCAGCAACAACAGCCACAACAGCAACGGGGCCCAGGCCCCCAGTTCGACAGCAACGAAGACCTGTTGGCCACGCTGACCCCCAAAGAATGGGCTGTTTTTCGTGGTTTGGCTCAAGGCCAGTCGGTGGCGGCGATTGCCGATCAATTGGGGCTCAGCGCCAAAACGGTGTCCAACCACCAAACCACCATCAAAGAAAAACTGCGGGTTGAAACCACGGCGGCCTTGGTCCACATCGCTTTGAACCACGCGGTGTTAAATCCTTAAAGCGCCTAGGGTTTGTCCTAGACGCTTTACCCAGAAAACGGGAAGTTTTCCCTTGGTCGTTCTCCACCCGTTTCTTAGGATGCTTGGCATTCAAGGAGCGTCACTTTCAGTCCGTTTTCATTCAGTCTTCTCACCCTTCTTTCCATCACCCTGTATCGCCCCGTGCCAGGCGCATAAGCGCCGCTTGGCCGATGATGGCAATGGATTTTGCCGTGGCCGCTTGGGGCAGTCTGGGGGATGACGCGCCGGCTTTTGCCGCGTCAGCCGCGCCGGTGGTTGAAGTGATTGGCGCCACCCCCATTGACAGCATTGGCGTGCCTTTGTCCCAGTTTCCTGCCAACGCCCAGCGGCTGGGTGAGAAAGAAAACAAGACCCAAGGCACCACCAACTTGGCGGATTTGTTAAACAACAACCTGGGTTCTGTCAGCGTCAGCAACAGCACGGGCAACCCTTACCAAAACGACGTGAACTACCGTGGATTTCAAGCCACCTCGTCACTCGGCGCACCCGTCGGACTGTCTGTTTATTTGGACGGCGTGCGCATGAATGAGCCCTTTGGCTCTATCGTGAACTGGGACTTGATTCCCACCAACGCTTTGGCCAGCGTGGACCTACTTCCCGGTTCCAACCCCCTTTTTGGCTTGAACACCTTGGGGGGCGCCTTGGTGGTCAACACCAAAAATGGGCAAGACGACGCCGGTGCATCGATCACCTTGACGGGGGGATCATTCAATCGACGCGCCTTGAAGTTTGAAAACGGTTGGGTAGACGAAGCCCATGACACCGACTATTTTTTGGCGGGCAACGTCGACAAACAAAACGGGTATCGACAACACAATGGTTCTGACGTCCATCAGTTTTATGCCAAAGGCCGTTGGCATGGCCATGAGGGCAAAACGCTGATGGAGGTTTCCACCGCTTTGGCCAATACGACCCTGAAGGGCACCCAGTCGCTGCCCATGGACATGATGAACAACCCCGCTCAGTCTTACACCTGGCCGGATCGCATGGCCAATCTAATGGCGCTTTTTAATTTGAAAGGCAGCCATTGGTTTAATGGGCAAAATCAGGTGTCTGCCCAGGTTTTTTCTCGCCAATCCAACGCCTCGGGTGTGAACAGCAACGCCCAGTTGGATGATGGGTGTTTTAATGCCGACGGCGGCTTTGTGTTGGGCAGTAATGGGGTTCCTAAATGCGCCAATCAAGCCCCCAATGGCACGGCCCTCAATAGCGTGACAGGGGCCAATGCCCAAGCGCTGGGGTATGGCCGATGGACCAGCAGCATCAACACCAGCTTGGTCGAGTCCGTCACCAAACAGGCCACCCTGGGCTCGAACCTTCAATGGTCAAACTTTGACTCATTGTGGGGCCTTAACAACGCCTTCGCGCTAGGGGGTGCCTATGACCACGCCCGTTTGAGCTATACGCAAAACACCACATTGGCCAGGTTGACGAATTACCAAATCGTCGCCATTCCCAACCAGGCTTACGGCTTTACCTCGAACGGGTTGGCGCCTTCCAGCACCAACCTTCCGGCCTTCACGGGCAGCCCTGTTTTGAGTGATGTTGGCTTGAACGCGACAACGAATAACTTGAGTGCCTTCTTGACCGACACGCTCAGCCTGACTGAAAAACTCAGCGTCACGGTTTCGGGCAGTTTTAACTTTTCTAATTTGTCACAGCGTGGTGCCCACAACCAATACATGAACACCGACGGCGGCTTCAGCTGGAGCGACGACAGCGGCGCCTATTACAACCCCCTTTATGCAAATGCCTATAAGTACGCCAATTCAGGCAGCGGGGCTGCCAGCAAGGTCAACGGGGTTCCGGCGGGGGCGGTGGCGGGCCCTGAAACCAACAACTTGGATGGCAACCACCATTACAAGCGCTTTAACCCTGCTGTTGGGTTTAACTACAACTTCGACAAAGCCACCGGCCTTTTTGGTAACTACAGCCAGTCAATGCGCGCACCCACCTCGATTGAGTTGTCCTGCGCCAACCCCGCGCAGCCATGCGCTTTACCCACCGGTTTCAACGGCGACCCAGATCTGAAAGCCGTTGTCGCCAAGACCCTCGAGTTGGGAGGGCGCGGCAAGTGGGGCGGCAACACCCGTTGGAGCGCCGCGGTTTATGACTCGCGCTTGAGCAATGACATTCAGTTCATCTCCACCACCAACTCCTTGGGCTATTTCGCCAATGTCGGCGATACCGAACGACGTGGCCTTGAGCTGAGCGCCCAAACCAAGTGGGCGGCAGCGACGCTGGCCTTGAATTACGGCTGGGTGGATGCCAAGTACCGATCCGCTTTCACGACCGCGAGCGGCCAAAATGTGGTGAGTGGTGACAAGATACCGGGCATCGCCCGTCAAACCTTAAAAGCAAGGGCCACCTACGCGGTGACCCCCGACTTGTTGGCGGGCGTTAACTGGGTCGCTGCAGGCCAGCAAATAGCGCATGGCAATGAGAGCAACAAAGACCCCGCCGGCGTCGTGCCAGGGTATTCCTTGTTGAACCTGGACCTGCATTACCAAATGGGCGACCAACTCTTGCTGTCAGCCAACTTGAACAACGCCTTGAACAAACAATACGCCACCTACGGCTTGTCGGGCGCAACCAGTCTCTATACCCTGGTGACCCAGCAATTCGTCACCCCGGCCGCGCCCCGTTCCCTTTGGCTCAGCTTGACATACCGATTTGGCGGCGCCAAATCGGGCCAAGATAATGACTGAAAACCAGACTGAAAACCAGTCTGAAAAAAGGGCAAAAAAGGGCCGATTTAGCGCGGCTCGGGCAACTCGATTTTGACTTCGAGCACATCGAAGTTGTCTTGGCGCTCCAAGTTCACTTTGATGTCATTCGGGTTGATGGCCACGTATTTTGAAATGACGGCGATCAACTCGCGTTGCAGATCGGGCAAGTAGTCGGGACTGCCCGCGTTGCGACCGGTGCGTTCGTGGGCCAGGATGATTTGCAAACGCTCTTTGGCGACGCTGGCCGTTTTCTTTTTCTCACCCAGCAGAAAAGACAAAAAGGACATGGCTCAACGTCCTCCAAAGATGCGTTTGAAAAAGCCGGGCTTCACGGGTTCGGTGAAACGCAAGGGCTTTTCTTCGCCCAAGAAGCGGGCGATCACGTCTTTGTAGGCCTCAGACACATCGCTCTCTTGCAAGTGAATGGCTGGCATGCCTTGGTTGCTGGACTGCAACACGGTTTCGGATTCGGGGATCACGCCAATCAGGTCAATGCGCAAGATGTCTTTGATGTCGTCGAGCGACAACATTTGGCCGTCTTCGACGCGGTTTGGGTTGTAGCGGGTGATGAGCAAGTGCTCTTTGATGGGTTCCAAGCCTTCAATGGCGCGTTTGGTTTTTGAGCCCAACATGCCCAAAATGCGGTCCGAATCGCGCACCGAAGAGACTTCAGGATTGGTCACCAACAGCGCTTCGTCGGCAAAGTGCATGGCCATCAAGGCGCCCGTTTCAATGCCCGCCGGAGAGTCACAAACAATGTAGTCAAAGCCCATGTCGCCCAAGTCTTTCAAAACGCGCTCAACGCCTTCTTGTGTCAGGGCTTCTTTGTCGCGCGTTTGCGAGGCGGCCAAAACAAACAGGTTTTCGCATTGTTTGTCTTTAATCAGCGCTTGGTTCAAGTTCGCTTCGTTTTGAATCACATTGATCAGGTCGTACACCACGCGGCGTTCACAACCCATGATCAAGTCCAAATTGCGCAGGCCGACGTCAAAGTCGATCACAGCGGTTTTGAAGCCGCGCAACGCGAGGCCGGTGGCAAAACTGGCGCTGGTGGTGGTTTTGCCCACGCCACCTTTGCCCGACGTCACGACAACAATTTTGGCCATGTCTTTTGAGTCCTATAAAAATTAAATGGGGTTGACCAGCAACTTCTCGCCGACCAGTTTGATTTGCGTGGCCTTGCTCGCCACATCGGTGGGCAAGGCGGTTTCGAATGCACGGTAGTTGCCAGCAATGGAGACCAGTTCGGCCTCCATGCAGGTGGTAAAAATGCGTGCCTCGGTGTTGCCGCGTGCACCGGCCACCGCCCGCCCGCGCAAGGGCGCGTAGACATGAACATGGCCATCCGCAATCACTTCAGCGCCATGGCTGACCATGCCCAGCACAATGATGTCGCCGCCCCTGGCGTAAACGCGCTGGCCCGAGCGCAGCGGCTTGTCGATCACCAAGGTGCCGGTTGCAGGCACGGGCACTTCGACTTGAACCTCGACGGGCACGGCCACGGCGACTTCACGGACGACTTCGCGAACTGGGGTTGGCGCCAGTTTGCGCGCGTCGACACCCGCAATTTGCGCATCGGGCGTGTGGACCAGCCCGGCGCGTTGGGCGGCCGCTATTTGCTTTTCATGGCCGCCGCGCACCGCCATCGGCTGGACCTGGTGTTGCTTCAAGAGTTTGACCAATGCCTTGAAATCCAGCAACTCGGCACTGTTGGCAATCGCGCTCAAGTCGAGCACCAGGGGGTCGTTGGAGAAAAAATCGGGGGAGTCTTCGAGCTTGGCGCTCAGGTCGCTCATCAGCAAAGCCTGATCGGTGGTTTTGATCAACAAGGCCACCATCGTCAGGGTGGCGCTTTTGAAGTCAAAGTGGGCGCGGGCTTGGCCCGAGGGCACACCGGATTTGGACATTGTTATGAAGCTAAAAAAAGGGGCTTTTTAAGAGGCCTTAGTGTAACTTGCGGCGGCTTAGGCGGGGTGGCGAGCCAGGTGGGCTTGTGCAAATTCCACGTACCAAGGCAAGCAAGCGGCATTGGCCATCGCGTCTGGGTTGATGACCTTGCTCAGGGGCTGGCCCAGCAGTAACTTTTTGATGGGCAACTCTTGTTTTTTACCGGTCAACGTGCGCGGAATTTCAGCCACTTGGAAAATTTCATTGGGCACAAAACGCGGAGACAAAGCCTCTTTAACGGCCTGATTCAACCGCTGCTTCAAGGCGTCATCCAAGGTGACGCCGGGGCGCAAGGCCACGAACAAAGGCATGTAACTTTCGCGCCCCAGGTATTCCAAGTCCACCACCATCGAGTCCAGCACCTCGGGCAAGGCCTCTACCGCGCGGTACAACTCACTCGTTCCCATGCGCAGGCCGTGGCGGTTGATGGTGGCGTCGGAGCGGCCATAAATCACGCAACTGCCGTCGGGGTAAATGCGCAACCAATCGCCGTGTCGCCAAACACCTCCCGCGGAAGCGGGCAAGTCACCCCCACCAGGACGGCGCCCCAGACCGGCGGGGTACATGTCGAAATAGCTCGACAGATACCGTTTGTTGTCGGTGTCACCCCAAAAATAAAGCGGCATCGCAGGCAGGGGCTGGCTGCAAATGAGCTCGCCCACCTCGTCCAGCACGGGTTGACCTTGCTCGTTCCAGGATTCCACGGCGCTGCCCAACAAGCGGCATTGCATGCGGCCAGGGGTTTGCGGTAACTCTCGGTTGCCGCCAATGAAGGCGCCGGCAAAATCGGTGCCGCCCGAAATGTTGCACCACCAAATACCAGGCGTCCCGATTCGCTCGAACTGCTCGGTGCCCCAAGCTTGGGTGTCCGCAGACAAGGGGGAGCCCGTGGTGCCCAAAGCGCGCACCGACGACAAATCGCCACAGCTTTGCAAGTCGACACCGGCCTTCATGCAGTTGGCAAAAAACGCCGCACCCGCGCCAAAGAACGTGACTTGGTGCTCGGCGGCAAAGCGCCACAAGGTGCCCCAGTCAGGCGCGTCCTTGCTGCCGCCCGGATTGCCGTCAAAAATCACGCAGGTGGTGCCGCTCAGCAAGCCGCTCATTTGGGCGTTCCACATGACCCAGCCGGTGGAGCTGTACCAGTGATAGCGCTCGCCCCAGGAGTTGGGCGCGTAGCTGCAGCCCACGTCGTTGTGCAGGGATTTCAGCGTCACCGCGACCAACACCGTGCCGCCGTGCCCGTGCACGATGGGTTTCGGCATGCCGGTGGTGCCGCTGGAATAAACAATCCAAAGCGGGTGGTCAAAGGGCAGCCACTCGGGTTGGAAAGCCGCTACTTCTGCGTTGTCTGAAGCGCAAGCATCCATGAACGACAAGGTGTTGGGCAAGCTGGCGGCGGCGTCCAAATTGCCATACAACAGGGTGTGTTGAACCGAGGGCAACGCCGCTTGCAGGGCTTGCACCACAGCCAGCCGATCGTGGTCTTTGCCGGCATAGGTCACGCCGTCGCAGGCCAGCAGGATTTTGGGCTCGATCTGTTTAAAACGGTCGAGCACAGCGGCAGTGCCCATGTCGGGGGCACAGATGCTCCAAACCGCGCCCAGGCTGACGGTGGCCAAGAAGGCCACCATGGCTTCGGGAATATTGGGCAGATAAGCCGCGACGCGGTCACCCTTTACCACGCCCAATTCACGCAGGCGCAACGCCAACGAAGCCGCTTGGCGTTGCAACTCGGGCCAACTCAGTTCGCGAGTCTGCCCCTTTTCATTGGTGCTGATCAGCGCCGGAAAACCCGCGGCATGAGCCGCTTGGGTGTGGCGAAACACCTGATGCGCGTAGTTGACTTGCGCGCCCTCAAACCACACCGAACCCGGCATCGCGTTTCGGTTCAGGGCTTGGGTGTGGAGGGTGGGGGATTGCAAATCAAAGTAATCCCAACAGCTTTGCCAAAAAGCGTCCAAATCGGTGGTCGACCAGCGCCAGAGCGCGTCGTAGCTGTCAAAGGTCAGGCCACGCTCGCGGGCGAGCCAGTCTTGATAGAGGCGGATTTGGGGCTTGAAAGGGGCCTGAGAGGGAGAAGCGTTCGAGGTTTTCATGGCGGCTAGGCTATCTCAAAAAGCGGTGCGTGCTAAGGGTGTTTGTGCTGAGCGTGACAGGGCTTGTCGCAACCACTCCAAAGCGGCGCTTTGTTGGGGTCGGCGAGACCAGAGCAGGTCAACATGCACGGTGTCCATGGCGAAGGGCAGTTCACGCCAAACCAGTTGATCGGCGATGCCGGTGAACTCGATGAAGTGCTGCGGTAAAACGGTTAGCAAATCCGACGCGGCGACCACTTGGCCGGCGGTAAAAAACTGGTTCACAGTCAGCACGATGCGCCGTTCACGTCCCCAATGGCCCAGGGCCTCGTCGACAAAGCCATAAGGGCGGCCCGAAAAGCTCACCAGCAAATGGCGCGCAGCGCAATAGGCGTCCAAGGTCAAGGGCCCCGCAGCCAAGGGGTGGTGGCGGCGCATCACGCACACATAGTGGCTGTCGTACAAACGTTGGTGGTCAAAAGCCATCCCCATGCCCGCTTGATTGCGGGCCGTTAAATCGGCCATGACGGCGGGAAAGTAGCCAATGGCCATGTCGGTCACGGCGTCCTCCAGCAGGCGGCGCGGGTCGCGGGTGGTCAAGGGCAGCACGCGCAGGGTGATGCCCGGTGCCTCTTGCTCAACGATGCGCAACAACTGGGGCATCAAGGCGGTGGCGGTGGCGTCCGCCATGCTCAGGGTGAAGGCCTGGCTGGCGCTGGCAGCGTCGAACCGCACGGGCATCAGGGTGGCTTCGAGTTGTTGCAGCGTTAGACGCACTTGGGGCCAAATGTGTTGGGCATAGGGCGTGGCGGTCACGCCTTGCCCTTGGCGCACGAACAATTCGTCTTGCAAGGCATCCTTCAGTCGACGCAAGGCGTTGCTGACGGCGGGTTGGGTCAGCGCTAAATTTTGCGCGGCCCGGGTCAGGCTTTGTTCGACCATGACGGCATCAAAAACGCGCAATAAGTTGAGGTCGAGACGGTTAAACACGCAATTAAACACCCAATTCATTCAAATGATGAATGATAAGTATCATAAATATAAATTATTAAAATACCAGTATTAACCCTATGATTCGGCCATTCCAACCAAAAGAGTGCCTCTAGTTTGGATTTATAGATTTGTCAGATCCACAGAAAGTTCACCATGTCCCTTTTCACTCAAAACGCTGTGACCTCGGTCAACCGTCCTGTTTACATGGCCAACCCCGAGTCCGTGACGGCCCCCGCCGCGCTGGCACACCCTGTTTTGCGTTTGCCCAAAGCCCCCGTGGTGTTTGTCGTGGCAATTTTGGCGGCCACGCTGTTGATGTTGCCGGCGGAGTTCTTGGAAAGCGGCACGGAAGACCATTTGCTGATGGTTTGGCTGGCCGTTTGGACCGTGGCCTTCGCCGTGCTGTCTGTTTTGGCGACGCCCATTACGTTGTGGGCTCAAGACCAGATGACCGCTTTTGCGGCTTGGCAAGTGGCCCGCCAACAAGCGGCGGAAGACCGCAAACTCTGGGCGGTCGCCCTGTCAGACGCCCGCGTCATGAATGACTTGAACTGCGCCCTGTCGGCTGAATAAGACCGACAGCACGAGCTAAAGTGGTTCACAAAAAAAGCCCCTGACTCAGGGGCTTTTTTACGGGCCGATGTTGATCAAGCCAAGGCGTTCAAACGACTGGCCAAAGCTGCTTTGGTCGCGCTGAGTTCTTGGGGCAAATGGTAGGCCAGCTTGTCAAAGTGTTCGCTGTGCAACTTCAACTCGTCCAGCCATGCGGATTTGTTCAATTCGGTCACGGTTTGGAATTGGCTTTCTGAGAAGTCCAAGCCCGTCCAGTTGATTTCGTAGTAATTGGGTGTGATCCCAAACAGCGTATCGCGACCAGCCACCGTGCCCTCCAAGCGGTCGATCATCCATTTCAAGACGCGCATGTTCTCGCCATAACCAGGCCAGACAAACTGGCCGTCGGCCCCCTTGCGGAACCAGTTGGTGGTGTAAATTTTGGGCAATTTGGCGCCAGAAGCGGTCAACTTGGCACCCAAGTCCAACCAATGTTGGAAGTAGTCGCTCATGTTGTAACCACAGAAAGGCAGCATGGCGAAGGGGTCACGTCGAACCACACCTTGTTGACCAAACGCCGCCGCGGTGGTTTCAGAGCCCATGGTGGCAGCCATGTAAACGCCTTCGACCCAGTTGCGGGCCTCGGTGACCAAAGGCACCGTGGTCGAGCGGCGACCGCCAAAAATGAAGGCATCAATGGCCACGCCTGCTGGGTCGTCCCAGGCGCTGTCCAAAGCGGGGTTGTTGGTGGCGGCCACCGTGAAGCGTGCATTCGGGTGAGCGGCTTTGGCGCCGGTTTCTTTGGCGATGGCGGGCGTCCAGTCCTTGCCTTGCCAGTCAATCAGGTGAGCGGGCCATTGGCCGCTGTCTTTTTCCAGGCCTTCCCACCACACATCGCCGTCGTCGGTCAGCGCCACGTTGGTGAAAATGACGTCTTTGTTCAAGCTCGCCATGCAGTTCGGGTTGGTCACATGGTTGGTGCCGGGGGCCACGCCAAAGTAGCCGGCCTCCGGGTTAATGGCGCGCAATGTGCCGTCGGCTTGGGGCTTGATCCAAGCAATGTCGTCGCCAATCGTGGTGACTTTCCAGCCGTTGAAACCAGCGGGGGGCACCAGCATAGAGAAGTTGGTTTTGCCGCAAGCACTGGGGAAGGCCGCTGCAACGTGGTATTTTTTCCCTTTGGGATTGGTCACACCCAAAATCAGCATGTGCTCGGCCAACCAGCCGGTGCCACCGGTGGCGGTGGCTTCTGCCTTGCCCATGGTCGACGCAATGCGCAGGGCCAAGCACTTCTTGCCCAACAAAGCGTTGCCGCCGTAACCCGAACCGTAAGACCAAATTTCTCGGGTTTCGGGGTAATGAACAATGTATTTGACGGTGGGGTTGCAGGGCCAAGCCGTTGTGTCCTTTTCACCTGCGGCCAACGGCGCACCCACCGTGTGCAGGCAAGGCACAAACTCGCCGTCCACGCCCAACACGTCATAAACTGCTTTGCCCATGCGGGTCATCAAACGCTGGTTGACCGCAACATAAGCGCTGTCAGACAACTCGACGCCGATGTGCGCGATGTTCGAACCCAATGGGCCCATGCTGAAGGGCACGACATACATCGTGCGACCGGCCATGCAGCCCTCAAACAAGGGTTGCAGCGTGGCACGCATTTCAGAAGGGGCCTTCCAGTTGTTGGTCGGGCCAGCGTCTTCGGCTTTTTCGGAGCAAATGTAAGTTCGGTCTTCGACGCGGGCGACGTCGCTGGGGTCTGAGCAGGCCAAGTAGCTGTTGGCGCGCTTGGCGGGGTTCAACCGTTTGAAGGTGCCGGCATCGACCAGCTGTTGGCACAGGCGATCGTATTCTTCGACGCTGCCGTCGCACCAATGCACGGCCGCCGGTTTGCAGAGCGCCACCATGTCGGCGACCCAAGCGATCAGCTTGGGATTTTTAACGTAGGCGGGCGGATTGAGGGGCAGTCCCTGCAAAACGGGTGAGTTCATGAAAAGGCTCCAAAGTTGAAAAACGGTTTTTTCAAAAAGGACGGCCTGGGTGGGAGAGAAACGGACGGTTCCGGCTCGGTTTCGGCCGTCGTTTTTGAAAAAACGGCGTTTGGTTCAGTCGGCTAATCGTCGGCTGGGGCAGATTTTAGGAAGGACTAAGGGGTGGCGTCAATGAGATTCGTAACCGATTCGTAACCCGGGGTCTAAAAAAAAGCCCCACGCTCAGGGCATGGGGCTTTTTATAAGGGGGAGAGGGGGTTAGGCCATGAAAATGGCAATAAACGCCAACAAGAACATCAAAACGCCGCCCACGATGGGCAAGACGATGGGAATCAAAGGCACGATGGCTTCAACGGCATCGGCCGGTTGGTCATGGCTGGCATCAACAGGATGGGCGTTCGACATGGGAATTCCTCGCACAAACAAAAAACAACAGCCGTTATTCTAACCAAGCTTGGAAAGCTCGGCCATTTAAGGTCCTTTTCGCGGGTTCTCATCGGCCTAAATGGGGTTGGCACACTCTTAAAACCTCGTCACCGTAGGCGCTCAGCTTGCGTTGGCCAATCCCGCTGATCGTGGACAGCGCCGCCAAATCGCGCGGACCGAGGGTCGCGATGGCCGCCAAGGTGGCGTCATGAAAAATAACGTAGGCGGGCAAGTTGTGCGAACTCGCCACTTCGGCGCGCCAAGCCTTGAGGGCGTCAAAACAAGCGCGCGCAGCACCCGACAGGGATTCTGAGGGTTTGGCGCCGGCGCTTCTGGCGGAAGTGGAAGACGAGCCCGACGCAACCGGCCCCTCGCCTTGGCGCACCCATATGGGTTGCTCGCCGCGCAGAATGGGTCGCGCGGCGTCGACCAAATGCAAGGTGTTGTAGCCGTCGGTGTCGATGCGCAAGGCCCCAATCGCCAGCAGTTGGCGCAAAACGCTGCGCAAGCGGGTGTCGGTGTATTGAGCGCCCACGCCAAAAGTACTCAGGTGTTGGTGACCGAACTGACGCACTTTTTCAGTGGTTTTGCCCCGAAGGATGTCGCTGACATGGCCGGCACCAAAAGCCGGGCTGCCGGCTTGCTCTAAACGGTAAACAGTCGATAAAAGCTTGCGCGCTGCGTCGGTTCCGTCCCAAAGCGCAGGGGGGTTGAGGCAGTTGTCGCAGTTTTGGCAGGGCAGGCTTTCTTCCCCAAAGTAGCGCAAGAGGCGCACACGGCGGCAATCCATGGCCTCGGCCAAACCCAGCAACGCGTCCAATTTGCCGCGCATCACTTGTTTGAAGGCGTCGTTAGCGGGGCTTTCATCAATCATGCGGCGCTGGTTCACCACATCGTTCAGGCCGTAAGCCATCCAGGCGTTGGCGGGGGCCCCATCGCGGCCGGCGCGTCCGGTTTCTTGGTAATAACCCTCGATGTTCTTGGGCATGTCCAAATGGGCGACAAAGCGCACATCGGGTTTGTCGATGCCCATGCCAAAAGCAATCGTGGCCACCATGATGGTGTTTTCGTCGCGAAGAAAGCGGTCTTGGTGGGCTTGTCTGAGCGAGCCCTCCAAGCCGGCGTGATAGGGCAAGGCATTAAAACCGGCGTCGCACAAGGTTTGCGCCACCTGCTCAACGCGTTTGCGCGATTGGCAATACACCACCCCGCAATCGTGCCGACCGCGCTCTGCTTGGTGGCGGTGCTCGCATTCCAAAAAACGCAGCAGTTGCTGTGTGGCCTCGTTTTTCTCGACGATGGTGTAGCGGATGTTGGGGCGGTCAAAGCTGCTGATGAACGGCTCAGCGCTCTCGAGTTGCAAGCGCTCGACGATGTCAGCGCGGGTGATGTTGTCGGCCGTGGCGGTCAGTGCGATGCGTGGCACGTTGGGGAAGCGTTCGTGCAAAACCGTCAGTCCGCGGTATTCTGGCCGAAAGTCATGGCCCCATTGACTCACGCAGTGGGCTTCGTCAATGGCAAACAGGCTCAGCAGGCCGCGTTCGGCCAGCGACGCCATTTGCGACAAGAATCGCGGGGTGGTCAAGCGCTCGGGTGCGGCATAAAGCAGGGTGAGTTCGCCGGCCAGCAGGCGCTTTTCAACGGCTTGGGCGTCCTCCCAGGACAAGCTTGAGTTCAGGAAGGCGGCGGCAACACCCAGCTCTTCCAAGGCGCCCACTTGGTCATGCATCAAGGCAATCAAGGGGGAAACCACGATCGTGGTGCCCAGGCCGGCCCGTTGCCGAACAATGGCGGGGACTTGGTAGCAAAGCGATTTGCCGCCGCCTGTGGGCATCAATACCAAGGCATCGTGACCGGCCACCACGCGGTGGATGATGGCCTCTTGCGGTCCTCTGAATTGACCGTATCCAAATACACTTTGTAAGACCGCTCGGGCAGAAGTTTCGGCAGTGGGGTCGGCGTGGCTGAGCAAGGCAGGTCTTAAAATAGGGCGATGAACCCGATAGCCTACACCCGCGCCGCCGACTTGCCGGCCACCTTGGCCCGCCGCATCGTGATTTTGGACGGTGCCATGGGCACCATGATCCAGCGATTCAAGCTGAACGAGGCGCAATACCGCGGCGAGCGCTTTGCTGATTTCCCCAAAGACGTCAAGGGCAACAATGAGTTGTTGAGTCTGACGCGGCCCGATGTCATACAAGACATCCATGAAGGTTACTTGGCAGCGGGTGCCGATTTGATCGAAACCAACACCTTTGGCGCCACCACCATCGCCCAAGCCGATTACGACATGGCGCACTTGGCACGTGAAATGAACTTGGCGTCGGCCCGTTTGGCCCGCGCCGCCTGCGACAAATACAGCACCCCCGAGCACCCTCGCTACGTGGCTGGCGCATTGGGTCCCACCCCCAAAACCGCCAGCATCAGCCCCGATGTGAACGACCCTGCCGCCCGCAATGTCGACTTTGAGCAATTGCGCGCCGCCTACTACGAGCAGGTCGAGGCCTTGGTTGAGGGGGGCGCCGATGTGCTCTTGGTCGAAACCATTTTTGACACCTTGAACGCCAAGGCGGCCTTGTTTGCGATCGATGAATTTTTTGAGGCCAGCGGCGAGCGTCTGCCTTTGATCATCAGCGGCACCGTGACCGACGCGTCGGGCCGCATTTTGTCGGGCCAAACCGTCACCGCTTTCTGGCACAGCGTTCGCCACGCCCAGCCCTTGGCCATTGGCCTGAACTGCGCCTTGGGTGCTGCCCTGATGCGACCCTATATTCAAGAGCTGAACCGCGCCGCGCCAGACACCTTCATCAGCTGCTATCCCAACGCGGGTCTGCCCAACCCCATGAGCGACACCGGTTTTGACGAAACCCCCGCAGACACCAGCCGCTTGGTGCACGAGTTCGCCGCTGAAGGTTTGGTCAACCTGGTGGGCGGCTGCTGTGGCACCACGCCCGACCACATTGGCGCCATCGCCCAAGCCGTGAAGAAGGTGCCGACACGCGCCTTGCCCGAGCCCTCCAGGGCGCTCAACCCGGCAGGGCGCTTTGGCGCTTACCGCGAAGCCGCCTAAAATAACGGCCATCTCAAGGAGCGTTGCAGCAAGTCCGCCGAGGCTTGTCAGGCTTGAGGTGGTCACTGAATTCAACGACGCTCACCTGAACCCAGCCGTTCCACCAGGTGAGTTGCATGTCTGATACGTCCCCCGCTAATTCCTTCCAATCTGTCGCGCCGATGTTGCTCTCGGGTCTGGAGCCCGTGCGCATCGGCGAGGGCAGTTTGTTCGTCAACATCGGCGAGCGAACCAATGTGACGGGCTCCAAAGCGTTTGCCCGAATGATCTTGAATGGTCAGTTTGAGGAAGCCCTGGCCGTGGCGCGTCAGCAGGTTGAAAACGGCGCCCAGGTGATTGACATCAACATGGACGAGGCCATGCTCGACAGCCAAGCAGCCATGGTGCGCTTCTTGAATTTGGTGGCCGGTGAGCCCGACATTGCCCGCGTGCCCATCATGATTGACTCCAGCAAATGGAGCGTGATCGAAGCCGGTTTGCGCTGTGTGCAGGGCAAGGGCATCGTGAACTCGATCAGCATGAAAGAGGGTGAGGCCGAGTTCAAACGCCAAGCCAATTTATTGCGACGCTACGGTGCGGCCGCGGTGGTCATGGCGTTTGACGAAAAAGGCCAAGCCGATACGTACGCCCGCAAAATTGAAATCTGCCAGCGCGCCTACAACCTCTTGGTCAACGAAGTGGGTTTTCCTCGCGAAGACATTATTTTTGACCCGAATATTTTTGCCATTGCAACGGGCATTGAAGAGCACGACAACTATGCGGTCGACTTCATCAATGCGACGCGCTGGATCAAGCAAAACCTGCCCGGGGCCAAGGTCTCAGGCGGCGTCTCGAATGTGAGTTTCAGCTTCCGGGGAAATGACCCCGTGCGCGAAGCCATTCACACCGTCTTTTTGTACCACGCGATTCAAGCCGGCATGGACATGGGCATCGTCAACGCGGGCATGGTTGGCGTTTACGACCGCTTGGAGCCGGTCTTGCGCGAGCGCGTTGAAGATGTGGTGCTGAACCGACGGCCGAACTACCTGCCAGGCGAGCCTGAACTGAGCGCCAGCGAGCGCCTGATTGAAGTGGCCGAGTCCGCCAAAGGCGCGGCCAAAGACGACAGCAAGAAGAACGAGTGGCGCAGCGGCACCGTGGAACAACGCTTGAGCCACGCCTTGGTGAACGGCATCACCGAGTTCATCGAAGTCGACACCGAAGAGGCCTATCAAGCGATTTTGGCCAAGGGCGGCCGCCCCTTGCACGTCATCGAAGGCCCGCTCATGGACGGCATGAATGTGGTCGGCGACCTGTTCGGTCAGGGCAAGATGTTCTTGCCCCAGGTGGTCAAAAGTGCCCGCGTGATGAAGCAGGCGGTGGCTAAATTGGTGCCCTACATCGAAGAAGAAAAACGCCAGCAGTCCTTGGCCGGGCAAGACGTCAAGGCCAAGGGCAAGATCATCATCGCCACCGTCAAAGGCGATGTGCACGACATTGGCAAAAACATTGTGACCGTGGTGCTCCAGTGCAATAACTTTGAAGTCGTGAACATGGGCGTGATGGTGCCTTGCCATGAAATATTGGCGCTGGCCAAAGCCGAAGGCGCGGACATCGTGGGCCTGTCCGGTCTCATCACCCCCAGCTTAGAAGAGATGCAATACGTGGCAGCGGAAATGCAAAAAGACCCGTATTTCCGCGACCAAAAAATCCCACTGATGATTGGTGGCGCCACCACCAGCCGGGTGCACACGGCCGTCAAAATAGCCCCGCATTACGACGGTCCGGTGGTCTATGTGCCCGATGCGTCACGAAGCGTGTCGGTGGCGCAAAACCTGTTGTCTGAACAAGCGCAAAAATACATCGACGAGTTGAATGCGGACTATGAAAAAGTGCGCGTGCAGCATGCCAACCGCCAACAAACCCCGATGTGGCCTTTGGCAAAAGCCCGCGCCAATGCGACCCCCCTGGATTGGTCGACTTACCAACCCACAAAGCCCAAATTCATCGGTCGGCGCGAGATCAAAAACTTTGACTTGAGCGAATTGGCCCGGGTCATCGATTGGGGGCCTTTTTTCCAAACCTGGGATTTGGCCGGCCCCTACCCTGCCATTCTGCAAGACGAGGTGGTGGGGATTGAAGCGCAAAAGGTTTTGGCCGATGGCCAAAAAATGCTGCAAAAAATCATCGAAGGCCGCTGGTTGCAAGCCAATGCGGTGGTGGGGATTTATCCGGCGAACTCGGTCGGAGACGATCTGATTTTTTACGCCGACGAGGCCCGGACCCAAATCGCTTTGACCTGGCATGGTCTGCGCCAACAAACCGAAAAACAAACCATCGACGGCGTCACGCGCCCCAGCCGCTGCTTGGCGGACTTTGTGGCGCCTCACCACGGCTTGGCCAGTGATGTGGCCGACTATGTGGGCGTTTTTGCGGTCACCGCCGGTTTGGGGTCGGAGAAAAAAGAGGCGCAATTCACGGCGGCCCACGACGACTACTCGGCCATCTTGTTCAAGGCCTTGGCAGATCGTTTGGCCGAAGCCTTTGCCGAGTATTTGCACTGGCGTGTGCGCACCGATTTGTGGGGCTACGCGAAAGCTGAAATGGCGCAGCCCTTTTCGACAGAAGACCTGATTGCAGAGCGCTACCAAGGCATTCGCCCCGCACCGGGCTACCCTGCTTGCCCCGATCATTTGGTCAAGCGTGAGTTGTTTGATTTGTTGCAGTGCCAAGACATTGGCATGGGGCTGACCGACAGCCTGGCGATGACGCCAGCCGCCAGCGTGAGTGGCTTTTATTTGGCCCATCCTGACAGCACTTATTTCAATGTGGGCAAGATTGGCGAAGACCAACTGCATGATTTGGCCGCGCGACGCGGCATGCCCGTCGACGAACTCCGGCGCTGGTTGGCGCCGGTGCTCTGAGCTTATTGCTCTGCGAAAGCGCGCTCGATCACGAAGTCGCCGGGCTTGGTCGTGTTGCCTTCTTTGAAGCCGCGCACTTCCATCATTTGCTTCAGGTCGCGCAGCATTTCGGGGCTGCCGCAAATCATGACCCGGTCTTCAACCGGGTTCAAGGCGGGCAGACCGAGGTCGGTGGCCATTTGGCCGTTTTCAATCACGGTGGTGACGCGGCCTTGGTGTTTGTAGCTTTCGCGCGTCACGGTGGGGTAGTACTTGAGTTGTTGGCTGACCATTTCGCCCAAGAACTCGTGTTTTGGTAATTCTTGCGTGATGTAGTCGTGGTAGGCCAATTCATTGACCTGGCGCACGCCGTGAACCAGCACCACTTCCTCGAATTTTTCATAAGTTTCGGGGTCGCGGATGATGCTCAAAAAGGGCGCCACGCCGGTCCCAGTTGACAACATATACAGGCGTTTGGCAGGCAGCAGGTAGTCGATCAACAGCGTGCCGGTGGGCTTCTTACCCACAATGATGCTGTCACCCACCTGGATGTGTTGCAGGCGTGAAGTGAGCGGGCCGTCGGGGACCTTGATGCTCAAAAACTCCAAATGCTCTTCGTAATTGGCCGAGGCGATGCTGTAGGCGCGCAACAGCGGCTTGTCATTGACGCGCAGGCCAATCATGGTGAAGTGGCCGTTGGAGAAGCGCAGCGATGGGTCGCGCGTGGTGGTGAATGAGAAAAGTCGGTCGGTCCAGTGGTGCACGGACAGCACGCGTTCTTCGTTGAAAGCACTCATGAAATTTAATCGAAACTTGGAATTAAAAAAGAGACGTAAACCCCTTATTGTCCCGCATCTCGTAGGCGCTGGGTATGCGCATTGTGAGTGAGCTCAGTCAAATAAACAACTTAGCCGCCCAAATGGCGCTTCATCCCCCGAATTTTTGCTCATGCTCGGCTAAAGGACCGGTATTGGATGGCTTCGGCCAAATGGTCCATTTCGATGCGATCGGCGTTTGCCAAATCGGCAATCGTGCGGGACACGCGCAAGGCGCGGTGGACGCCGCGCGCAGACCACCCCAGCTTTTGCGCCGCCGACAGGAGCAAGCTTTGGGCTTTATCGGCCAAGGCCGTGTGCGCTTCCAAATGGGGGCCTTGCAAAGCGGCATTGGGAAGGCGTTGTCGCTGCATGGCTTTGGCTCGGGCTTGAATCACTCTTTTTTGGACTTCTTGGGATTCAGATGGAGAGGGGGTGGTGCCGCTGTTTTCAGCCCAAAGGGCCGTGAGCGGGACGGTGTTCACATGGAGGTGCAGGTCGATTCGGTCCAGCAAGGGGCCACTCAATCGGCTTTGGTAGCGGGCCACTTGTTCAGGGGTACAGCGGCAGTGTGGCGTTGTCGAGGCTGAAGGAACGGTGCGATGCGCCCCCAGCATGCCGCAGGGACAGGGGTTCATCGCTGCAATCAATTGAAATTGGGCGGGGTATTCGGCACGGTGCGCGGCGCGGGCCAAGCGAATAACGCCTGTCTCCAACGGTTCGCGCAAGGCCTCTAAGGCGGCTCTGGGGAACTCAGGCAGTTCATCTAAAAACAAGACGCCGTGGTGTGCGAGTGAAATTTCGCCAGGTTTCGGCGGTGAACCCCCGCCGACCAAGGCCACCGCACTGGCGCTGTGGTGCGGGCTGCGCGTGGGCCTGACCCCCCAGCGTTCCGGCTTGAATTGAGCCGCTAGGCTGAGCACAGCGGCGCTGCTCAGGGCCTCGTCCAGGGTCATTGGCGGGAGTAAGTCGGAAAAGCGGCTCGCCAGCATGGACTTCCCAGAACCCGGCGGCCCCACCATCAACATGCTGTGCCCACCCGCGGCGGCAATTTCGAGCGCCCGCTTGGCCCCGGCTTGGCCTTTGATGTCGGCCAAATCGCCTGCCTGCTGAGGGGGCCGACTTGGCGCTGCAGCCATGACCGACTTCAAACTGGGGTTCAAGCGCGCCCAACCGGTCACAGAGGGAGAAAGAGAAGGAGAAGGCGAAGGAGAAGGAGAAGACGCGAGCGGCGGTGCAGGGGCAAATCGCAACGCCACATCGCGCAAATGTTCGGCCCGCCAAACAGGGGTGTCGGGCACCAACGCCGCTTCTTCTGCGCTGCCCGGCGGCAGCACCCACTGCACCGCAGAACCGCTGGCGCCGGTGTTCAATGCATGAACCCCTTCATCGGCTGGCCCCCCTCTCTCCCTTGCTCCTTGCCCCCGAGTGGCAACCACCATCGCCAGGGCGCCGCGCACGGGTCTTAAGGCACCCGAAAGAGAGAGCTCGCCTGCAAACTCAAACGGACTCAGAGCGGCCGCATCGACTTGGCCACTGGCGGCCAGGATGCCCAATGCGATCGGTAGATCAAAGCGTCCGGATTCTTTGGGCAAGTCAGCGGGGGCCAGGTTGACGATGATTTTTTTGTTGTTCGGAAATACAAAACCCGAATTCACAATCGCTGAGCGAACCCGCTCGCGGGCTTCTTTGACTTCGGTGTCGGCCAACCCCACCAAGTTAAATCCAGGCAGACCGTTTGCCAGGTGCACCTCGATCAGGATGCGCGGCGCCAGTAACCCCAGCAAGGTCCGGCTGTTGACTTGGGCGTAATCGGACAAGGTGGTTTGCATTTTTTTGGTGCATCTTCAGTTCAGGGCTACACCCAACCCCCTTAAAAGCACCAATTTGGTGCCACGGCGTGGCGCGCTAGAACTCTTTTTGGGGCTGATTGGCTTTCGAATCCGCGTCGACATTTGGCACGAATTCTGCAATCACCGTTGTTTTAAATTGTTCAACTCACTCACCGGGCTCGTAAAGGAGTACACATGAAACTTGTCACTGCCATCATCAAACCGTTCAAGCTGGACGAGGTGCGTGAAGCCCTCTCTGCGATGG
>Ga0208874_1000083_pt1 | contig 34071 bp, 35 predicted proteins | sample CryBogCBH10Oct08_FD_184604 | JGI IMG/M metagenome (GOLD analysis project Ga0208874, IMG submission 184604) | Freshwater microbial communities from Crystal Bog, Wisconsin, USA - CBH10Oct08 (SPAdes) (version 2) | ecosystem: Environmental > Aquatic > Freshwater > Lake | place: Crystal Bog... | reverse complement strand
ATTGACCATGAATTATCAGAAGAATCTAGCGCTAACCATGAGCTGCATGGAATGGGGACAACTCTTACTGCCATTCACATCAACGGTGAAAATATTGAGTTATTACATATTGGAGACTCAAGGTGCTACAGATGGCGAGATAAAAAACTCACCCAACTCAGCCATGACCATACGGTGATGCAGGAGCTACTTGATCAAGGAAGACTTACACCTGAGGAAGTATTCGATCATCCTCAAAGGTCTTTACTCACACAAGTACTCATGGGCGACAGTGGGATAGACCCGATACTCAGCGTCCATGACATAAAAGATGGAGACAGATTCCTGCTTTGTAGTGATGGTTTGAGCTCTGTCCTTTCAGATTATGAGATTGCTTCAATCATTAAAAATAGTGAAGATGAGAAAGTGGTCGATAGTTTGATTGACGGCGTTCTTAAGAAGGGTGCGCCGGATAACATAACAATTTTATGGAGTGAAGTTGTGCCTGAAAAAGATGCGAGCAAAACTTTGCTTTTAGGTGCTGCGCTATGAGTAGATTATTTAACAGCCGTTACAAAATTGGCGAGATGATCGGTACTGGTGGAATGGCGGATGTTTATGTCGCAGAAGACACACGACTAAATAGAAAAGTTGCTGTAAAGATACTTCGCAGTGATTTAGCGAGAGATCCAGCATTTGTCGCACGTTTCAAGAAAGAAGCACTGGCTGCTGGCGGTCTAAGTCATCCTGGGATTGTCGCGGTTTATGACTCAGGAATCGATGGTGATGATTCTTATATTGTCATGGAGTTAGTAAGCGGGCACACCCTTCGAGACATTCTTCAATCCAATACTTCAATGCCAGAATCAAAGGCACTTGATATTGCTTGCCAAATACTCGAAGCACTTGATTATTCCCACTCAAAAGGAATTGTTCACAGAGACATTAAGCCAGGAAATATCATGATGACAAATTCTGGTCAGGTAAAAGTGATGGACTTTGGAATCGCCCGAGCTATGGATGATTACGGCGCGACAATGACAAACACGTTCAACGTCGTTGGTACAGCTCAATATTTATCGCCCGAACAAGCGACGGGCGAACCTGCTGATCAGCGAAGTGATATTTATTCAGTTGGTTGCTTGCTCTATGAATTACTTACTGGCCGCCCACCATTTTCAGGTGATACCCCAGTATCTATCGCATTCCAGCATGTTTCAGCGCCACTTATCGCCCCATCTGAAATTAATCCAGCGATAGATGAAAGCTTAGATACAGTCCTTAAGGTTGCTCTTTCAAAAGATCCTTCCCATCGATATCAAGATGCTGGGGCAATGCTTGATGACCTTCGCAGGGCAATTCGTGGTGAGCAAGTAACAACAAAAATACGGAGAGTTAAACCTAAAAGAAATTATTTTGTTGCTGGAATTTCACTTTTTGCTATTCTCGCATTAGTTGCTGCAGGTCTTTCGTTTTCGGGTAAAAAGAGCGCGACTTTTGAGCTACCCAATGTCGTGGGGCTTACGGTTGATCAAGCAAAGGCGTTGCTGCCTAACTACACAATTAATTTGCAGCAAGCACCTGATTCAAGAATCCCAGAAGGGCGAATTGCAAGCCAATTACCGCTTGCTTCAACGCGTGTGCTGCGCGGCAGTAGCGTCACATTAACTCTCTCACAAGGGCCTGGTAACACAACTGTTCCGGCATCAATTATCGGTCAGACCCTTATTAATGCTCAGGCAATTATCAGCGCCGCTGGACTTTTTGTTTCACAAACAACACCAGTTGATTCAAGTCAACCACCAGGAACAGTCTTGGCCGTCACGCCAACTCCAGGAAGCGTCTTGCCTGCAGGAAGCCCTATTCAGTTACAAATCTCAAGTGGAAGTTTGCAAGTTCCTTCTCTAGTTGGGCTCACAGGTATTCAAGCACTTGCAACACTTACTGAAGCAGGATTCTTGGTGAAGACAGTTAACGCATATGACCCAGCACAACCTGTTGGAAATGTTTTAGCGCAAGCACCTGCCGTTGGCACAACTCAAAATATTGGTTCATATGTCACCATCACGGTGAACACACAACCTAACGGTTAACTACAGCCGTCAATCCCTCCGAGCGAGCGCGAGCGCCTTTATCCCCGCACTCCTCCAGCCAATTACCCAACATCTGATGTCCGTGTTCTGTGAGTACTGACTCCGGATGAAATTGCACACCAGAAATTGGCAAAGTCTTATGTTTAATAGCCATAACAATTGCAGATTCCGTACTTCCAATAACGTCGAGATCTGCTGGCAATGTATCTGTCTCAATTGCAAGTGAGTGGTATCGAGTTGCAGTAAACGGTGTTGGCAAGTTCTCTAAAACACCACGTGATGTGTGGTGAACAAGTGAAGTCTTCCCATGAAGCAATTCAGGCGCGCGGCTTACAGTTGCGCCAAATGCGACACCGATTGCTTGATGGCCTAAGCAGACACCAAAGAGTGGAATCTTTTTCTCCGCGCAATAGCGAACAAGTTCAACGCTTATTCCTGCCTCTTCTGGAGTTCCAGGGCCCGGAGAGATCAGAACACCATCAAAGTTCTGCGCCTCTGATAGCTCCACTTCATCATTGCGCTTAACAGTTACCTCTGCGCCAAGTTGGCCAAGGTATTGCACCAAGTTATAGACAAAGGAGTCGTAGTTATCGACGACAAGAATCTTGGCGGGCATGGTCAAAGGCTATTAGGTATGTAGTAACCTTCGCTTATGCCTAAATCACGTAGTCGCAAGAAAGCCCCTGTTTACATCCCAGATGAGCTTGCCCATCTTGCGCCCGTTCCTGAAGAGAGCCCACGCTGGCTTGCCCCGCTTATGGTGGGAGCATTCCTTGCAGGCTTGATCTGGATCGTTATCTTCTACGTCAGCGGCACCCTCTACCCAGTGCCTCATATCGGTGCCTGGAACATGGTGATCGGCTTTGGATTTATCGCGGCTGGCTTCACCCTTGCCACCAAGTGGCGCTAGAAATTTTTCCCGCTTAATTACACCCTTGTAATTCTCCACATCGTGGACAAACCCTGTGGAGAAGTTAGGGCTATTCTCAGACAATTCCCAGCCAGCAGGTGGATGCTCTGAGACGAGGTGATAGAAATGAATAGTTCTTCCGCTCTTAAAGAAAGAGTCCCTGCCGTGAATAATGAAAATAGTGGAGAGTCAAAGACTCAACGCATTCTTGTTGTTGATGATGAAAGTTCCATTAGCGAACTGATTGCGACCAGCCTTCGTTTCGTTGGCTTTAATGTTCGCACCGCAGCTACTGGTTCACAAGCACTTTCTATCGCAGAGGAATTTAAACCTCACGCGCTCATTTTAGATGTGATGCTTCCAGACCAAGATGGTTTTGAAGTATGTCGCCAACTACGTCAAGACGGTCACAGCGTTGGTGTTCTCTTCCTCACAGCAAAAGACACCGTTGAAGACAAGATTGCTGGTTTAACAATCGGCGGCGATGACTACATGACTAAGCCGTTTTCACTTGAAGAGCTTGTTGCTCGTCTGCGCGCGCTGCTTCGCCGAATTGGAGTTGTTGAATCGCTTGTCGATGACGAGAAAGTCCGCTTTGCAGACCTTGAACTCGATGAGGCAACTCATGAAGTTCGCAGAGCCGGAAACCTCATTGATCTTTCCCCTACTGAGTTTCTCCTGCTTCGCTATCTCATGATCAACGCTGACCGCGTTGTAAGTAAGTCACAAATTTTGGATCACGTGTGGCAATACGACTTCCGGGGAGACGCCGGAATTGTTGAGACATATGTTTCCTACCTTCGCAAAAAAATTGATATCTACAAGCCAGAGCTCATTCACACTGTTCGTGGCGTTGGATATCGAATGCGAATGCCTGCGGTTAAGTAAACCCAAATTACTCTCCCATGGTTAAGCTAACTAAAGTTTCTGGTTGGAGTCTGCGATCAAGACTTCTACTCGCAACTTTAGTTGTTGTAGCTATTGGTATCGGAACATCAGATTTTGTCGCTCACGCCTCATTAAAGAATTATTTAATTAAACAAGTTGATACGCAATTAACTGGCGTTGCCAATGGATCCGTAGGTAGGTTAAACCGTGCCGGAATAGAACCTAACGCAAATGAAGACGATGCTAACGGCTCACCTTTTCGCATTGTGCGACCTCTGCGCGGAGTTCCTACTGAAACTTTAGTTACTCTTCTTGATTCTAATGGAAATGAATTAGGGCGCTTAGGTGGGGACATAACTAATTCCTCACAAACAATGCGTTTTAATGGTTTTACTACAGCAAAGGTAGCTGCGACTAAAGGGCTTCCTTTCACAGTAAAAGGCGTGAGAGATGGTGGGGATACACGAGCAATCGCTCAAGTGCTCCCAACGGGACTAGGTTCCATTGTTGTTGCTGTTTCACTTGCTGGTGTCGATAGAACCTTGCATGAGATGACCTGGCTCTTTCTCCTTATCAGCTTAATTATTCTTGTACTTATCGCATTTTTGTCTAGATTTATTATTCAAATAAGTTTAAGGCCGCTGAGTGAAGTAGAAGGTACTGCTGCTGCAATCGCAGCCGGTGATCTCTCCGCTCGTCTTCCAGATAACAACCCTAAGACTGAGGTTGGAAAACTCACTCGCTCTCTCAACACGATGTTATCTCGAATTGAAGAATCATTTGCTGTACGTGTTGCCTCTGAATCTAAGCTGCGTCAATTTGTGGCAGATGCAAGCCACGAACTTCGCACGCCGCTTACTGCTATCCGCGGCTTTGCTGAACTCCACCGACAAGGAGCAGTTGAAGGTGTGGAAAAGACAAAAGAACTTATAGGTCGTATCGAAAAAGAATCTATCCGTATGGGTTCACTCGTGGAAGATCTTCTGCTTCTTGCACGTATGGATGAAGCACGACCTGTCTCCATGGAGCCAGTTGATCTCACCCACGTTCTTGAAGAATGTATCGCTTCTGCCAGGGCTGCTGGGCCAGACCATCCCATTACCGCAGATATCGAGCCTGATATTTTTGTCCTCGGCGATAACAAGCGAATTCATCAAGCAATTGCTAACTTGTTAGCTAATGCTAGGACCCACACACCACTAGGAACCAAGATCACAGTAAGAGCAAAGAGTGGGAAAGATGACACTCGCGTTTCTGTCAGCGATGAAGGTACGGGATTATCACCTGCTGATCAAAAGAAAATATTCGAACGCTTTTTTAGAGCAGACCCATCACGTCAAAGAAGCTCTGGTGAGGGAAGCGGGCTTGGACTTTCAATTGTTGATGCCATCATGAAGTTACATGGGGGTTCTGTTTCTGTTGAATCTGAATTAGGCCGGGGAGCGACTTTCACACTTACTTTCCCAATCAAGGCGTAATTACTTAACGCTGAAAGTAAATTTCCCGATCACTATGTGCCCGTCTTGGGCTGAGACTCGATACCTCACACTGTATTTTCCGCTGATGGCTTGCCCAGATTTAAAGACATCCGTTACGGCAGCTCCCTTTACAACATCAATTCCAGAAGTAATAACCATCCCCATCGGATCTGTAACAAGAACATGATTAATTGCCGTTTTCCCCAAAGTAAGTAGGGGATCTTCAAACGTTAGCCTGATCTTTGAAGGCAACTTTGAAAGCACAGCATTGCGTGCCGGGTTTGATGCAATCAAAGTCGTGTGTGCAGAAGCAACTGGGATCTCGAGTGTTAAGAAAATTACTCCCATAATCGCGGAGATTATTTGTGTTTTACGCCCCAAGTTTTTTACCAAAGATTTCATTTACAGCGCTATAGACCGCCCCTGTTGTCCAAGTTGGCTGTTGGGGTTTGAGTAAATTTACCTTTCCATCTGGCGACAAATAATTCATGAGTTTAGTTGGAATGAGGTTTGAGCTTTTTGGGTTTTTAACCTCAGGATTTCCTAAATCCAGCCAGCGCCAATGTGAATCTGGACCGATTATGCCAACAATGTCAGTGTGTTGAACATCGTATGCACTTTGCTTACCTGTTTGCCAATCCATAAGACCTTTTGCAGCGCTGCCAATGGATGTATAAACACCAAAGAATTTCCAAAGCTCTGAAAGATTTCTTGCAGAACTTGTAGCAACTGTCCAGCTGTTATCACTAAACATCTTTTGGTAAGCACTAATTCTAGAGACAGAATCACGTTTTGGATCAACAGAAATTTCAACTGAAGCAAAAGTGCTAGAAAGTTTTGCAGAAGCAATGGCATCACCAATTTGGCGCATATTGACAGTGGTCATAGGGCAAATATCTGGGCAACTTGTTAAGAAATCTGTGAAAATAATTGTCTTGCCTTTGAGACTTCCCAGTGTAAAAGTTTTACCTGAAGCATCTTGAAGCGGAATATTCAAGACACTTATTGGAATCGACGCATCAAGAACAGTACCTCCGGCTTTAGCCGCGTGACCTGTAAGCGGCGGTGTGGAAGGTGAAGAAGCGTAGGCAGAGTTCATTCCAAGGCTTAAAGAAAGGGTAAATACAATAAAAAGTTTTTTCATGAGCCAGACTCCATTGCTCGAAGTGTTGCGATCCGTTCTTCTAAAGGCGGATGCGTTGAGAATAATTTTGATGTTGCACTTGAATCTAAAGGCGACTCAATCCAGATATGCGCGACTGCTGTAGAACGTTGGTGAACGACAGTGCTATCTTTTTGTAGTACTTCTAGAGCGCGCCTAAGACCTGCAGGATTTCGAGTGAATTCAACTGCTGTGACATCAGCAAGTGCTTCGCGCTTCCTTGAAATAGCAAGACGAAGTAAGAGCGCTGCAATTGGCGCAAGTATCAAAACGACAATAGAAACAACAATAGCGATTGGATTCTGATTGCTGTCATTGCTATCTCTACGGCCCCCACCCCCAAAAATCATAATTCGCATCAGAAAGTCAGTAAGGATCGCAATGGCTCCTGCAGTCGTTGCAGCAATTGCTGAAACTAAGGTGTCGCGGTTGGCAACGTGGGCGAGCTCGTGTGCCGTCACACCCTGCAACTCTTCACGGTCCATTGCGCTCAATATTCCTGTTGTAAATGCGATGACGGAGTGCTCTGGATTTCGCCCCGTTGCAAATGCATTGGGTGCGCTATCTTCAACAATTGCAACCTTTGGCATAGGAAGACCACTTGCAATACATATTTCAGAGACCAAACCATAGAGTTGCTTGTTATCAGATTCTTGAATAATTTTGGCGCCAGTCATGGTCATCACGATCTTGTCTGATGCCCAATATGAACCCCACACAGAAATAAGAGCAATACCGACCGCGAATGGGACAACACCGATCCCGGTCTTTCCAAAGTATGTAAGAAGCGCCCATGCAACAAGGCCGACTAAAAGTCCCATGCCAAAGAGCAGTTCACCACTTTTACGTTTGTTTGCGCTTTGGAGCTGACGAAAATCCATACTTAAAACTTTACCTGTGGCGCCTTACGATCTTGCGGATCATCAATTTCATAAAATGGACGCTCTTTTACTTTTGCAGCATTTACAAACATGTTTGTTGGAAAGGTCTTGATCGCGGTGTTTAGACCACGAACATTGTCGTTATAGAACTGACGCGCGAATGAAACTTTGTTTTCAGTTGATGAAAGTTCTTCTTGAAGAGCCAAAAAGTTTGATGAGGCCTTTAAATCTGGGTAATTTTCAGTGACTGCAAGCAGGCCTCGAAGTGCCTTGCTCATCTCGCCATCTGCTGCCGCAACATCTGCAACAGTGGTTGCACTTGTTGACTTCGCTCTTGCATCAACAATCGCCTGGAATGTCTTGCTTTCATGAGCTGCATAACCTTTAACGGTTTCTACTAAATTAGGAATTAAATCTGAACGGCGCTTGAGTTGAACTTCGATCTGAGCCCATGCCTCATCAACGGATACGTTCAAACGAATGAGTTTGTTCCGCGGAACGATACCGATAAATGCAAGTATCGCTATAGCGATGACGCCTGTAATAATTGAATTCATCTTTATTTACTCCGTTACTAGTAACGCACAGTGACTGGATGTAATTCTATTGCGTTTTTGATTTATGGAAGTTGAGCCAAGACTTACTTGGGGTTGGCCCACGCTGGCCTTGGTACCTGGAACCATAGAGCGCGGAACCGTAAGGATGCTCAGCAGGAGATGAGAGTTTGATGAGACAAAGCTGTCCAATCTTCATTCCTGGGAACAACTTAACTGGAAGGTTGGCAACGTTAGAAAGCTCCAAGGTTATGTGCCCAGAAAAACCAGGATCAATAAAACCTGCAGTTGAGTGAGTTAATAGACCAAGGCGACCAAGAGATGACTTTCCTTCAAGGCGACCAGCAATGTCATCAGGCAGGGTGATTACTTCGAAAGTACTGGCAAGCACAAACTCTCCCGGATGGAGAATAAAAAATTCATCATCATTGACTGCTACTTCACGAGTCAGATCTGACTGTTCAATAGATGGATCAATTACGGAATATTTATGGTTTTCAAATACACGGAAAAATCTATCCAGGCGAACATCGACACTGGAAGGTTGAATCATTGCGTCCGTAAACGGTTCGACCTTAACTCGGCCTGCTTTAACTTCTAGCGCGATATCGCGATCACTTAGTAGCACGGTCAAAACCCTATCAGCCCAGCCACAGGGTAGGTTTCATGTCGTGAACCGTCGTGGTGCTTATCTGTTGCTCATTTTTGGAGCCCTCTGCTTTTCATTCAATGGGATCGTCAGTAAGTGGCTCATGCAGGCGGGTCTGACTCCTTGGCGATTAACCCAAGTGAGATCAACAGGCGGTTTCATAGCAATGCTGATCTGGCTGCTATCTCGGGGCCGACTTTCTGAATTAAGAACCAATGTCCGCGAACTCAAGATGCTTATTCCCTTTGGTGTATTTGGGATCGCTTCCGTGCAGAGTTTCTATTTCCTCGCTATTTCAAAATTACACGTTTCTATTGCGCTCATCATTGAATTTACTGCCCCGTTTTGGATTGCATTTTATTTACGTTTTGTCCGCAAAGAGAAAGTCTCTAACACAGTCTGGATAGGACTTGCATTTGGATTCTCTGGATTAATTCTTGTTGCGCAGGTATGGCAAGGCCTCACACTCAACGGCATTGGCGTTATCGCAGCATTTGTTGATGCCTTTTCACTTGCGGCTTATTTTCTATTAGCAAGGACAATCGGTCATCAGAGAAGTGGCGACACACTCACAACATGGGGTTTTGCTGTTACGACACTTCTCTATTTAATTATTCAACCCATTTGGAATTTTCCCTGGCACATATTCACTCAAAACATCACGCTCAACGGACAATTCTCTGGTCATCAACTGCCGGGGTGGCTTCTAATTCTTTGGGTCTGCATTATGGGCACTCTGGTTCCTTACTTGTCAGTAATTATTGGAATCAAACGATTGTCGGCAACTACGGCAAGTGTGATCGGAATGTTTGAGCCAATACTCGCCGGTGTTTTCGGTTGGATACTTCTTCATGAAAAATTTACTACTATTCAACTTATAGGAGCAGTTATTGTCTTAGTGGGAATATACATTGCAAATGAACGGATTCCTGAAGGGGGCGCGAATGGATAGGTTTGATGACTTGCTTGAGGCTAATAAAGAGTTTGTTTCAAAATTCACCTCTGAAAATCTCACTGGCACTGCCGTAAAAGGATTAGCAATTGTTACGTGTATGGACTCACGTATTGATCCCCTACGTATTGTCGGCATGAGCGCGGGAGATGCAAAGATTCTCCGTAATGCTGGAGCACGTGTAACAGAGGACGTACTTCGCACACTTGTTCTTGCAACACACCTACTTGGTGTTAATCGTGTTCTAGTTATGCCACACACTGATTGCCGTATGGCCAGTACTGATGAAGCTGGCATTCATGCCGCGATTGAGAAGAAGTCTGGTGTTGATACTCGCAGCCTTGATTTTCAAACAACATCAGATCAGCGCGGAGCGCTGCTGAAGGACATCACGAAGATTGAAAGTTATCCGCTGCTTGCCCATGAGGTAAAAGTTATGGGAGCTATTTATGATGTTAAAAGTGGAACGCTTACGCCAATAAATTAGTTATCTTTAACAAAACTTTCAGCGGTATTGGTAAACGCTGGAGCCATATCTGCAAAGCGTGCAAAGTGAAGTTGCGCTGCAACAGTAATTGTTCTTGTCTGACCATTACGGTGCTTTGCGACAATCAAGTCTGCCTCACCTGATCTGCTCTGGCTGTCATACATTTCATCACGGTGGAGAAGAATGACAACGTCGGCATCTTGTTCAATAGAGCCTGATTCACGAAGGTCAGAGAGCATTGGCTTCTTATCAGAACGTTGCTCCGGAGAACGGTTGAGTTGTGAGATAGCGATGATGGGCACGTTGAGCTCTTTTGCAAGCAGCTTCAAGTTACGAGAGAACTCTGAAACTTCTTGCTGGCGGTTCTCTACTTTTTTTCCAGAAGTCATGAGCTGTAAGTAGTCGATCACAATCAATTTGAGATTATGACGCTGCTTGAGGCGACGTGCTTTAGCGCGAATTTCCATAAGTGAAAGGTTTGCTGAGTCATCAATAAACAAAGGCGCTTCTGAAATCTCACCCATGCGTTTTGCTAGGCGGCCCCACTCTTCATCTGAAAGAGAACCAGAACGAATGTTATTAAGTCCTACGCGTGCTTCTGCTGAGAGCATACGCATCGTAATTTCTGAGCGGCTCATTTCAAGTGAGAAGATCACTGATGTATCACCATTTTTAATGGATGCATGGCGGGCAATATCTAAACCAAGTGTTGACTTACCAACACCAGGACGAGCAGCAAGCACAACCATATTTCCTGCATGGAAACCATTTGTTAATGCGTCCAAATCTTTAAATCCGGTCATCACACCTTCTCTGGTGACACCAGCTGAGATTGCTTCAATCTCATCGAGGGCTGCAGGAAGAAGTTGGCTGAGTTGAATGTAATCCTCTGACATACGACTTTCGGTTACTTGATAAACCTCCGCTTGCGCAGAATCCACTGCGTCGTCAACATCGCCTTCTTCTGAGTAACCCAGTTGAACAATTTTTGTTCCAGCTTCAACTAAACGGCGAAGGATTGCCCGATCTCGAACAATGCGTGCGTAGTAACCGGCGTTAGCTGCGGTTGGTACAGATGAAATCAATGTGTGGAGATATGGCGCGCCACCTGCGCGCGCAATATCACCACGCTTTGTTAATTCGGCAACGACGGTCACTGGATCGGCAGGATCGCCACGGCCATATAAATCTAAAATTGCGTCATAAATTAATTCGTGCGCAGGGCGATAAAAATCTCGCTCTTTAATTATTTCAACTACATCTGCAATTGCATCTTTACTTAATAACATTCCACCAAGTACGGATTGTTCTGCTACTAAATCTTGTGGTGGTGTGCGCTCGAACTCAACGGCGCGAGCGCTGTTATTTCCTCTATTTGGGAGTTCTGCGATGCTCATAGGTGAATCTTGGGGGGGAGCACTGACATTGCCTATTTATGACCCGATCCTGTGTGTATCGCTGTGGGGATAACCTGTTAATCCATGTGGGTAAGGTGGGGATAACAGGTTGATAACCACGAGTGCTAAGCCTTGTTTGAGCGTGAAATCCGCCCTCTTGCTGTGTATAAAAGAAATTTGTTTTATCTCATAGAGTGAGAATTGGAGTGGGATGAGATAGAAATCTGGCCAGGAAGTTCGTGTGAACCCCTGGCCAGACAGCAATAAATGTACTGAGTTACTTACCAGCAACCACCTGAACGCTAAGAGTTGCAGCAACTTGCGCATGCAAGCTTGCCTTCACGCTATATGTACCAAGCTTCTTGATTGTTGGGGCTTTCAAACGATGACGATCGATATCAACACCGGTTGTCTGCTTGATTGCTTGAACAAGATCTTTATCAGTGACTGAACCAAAGAGTGAGCCAGTTGCTCCCACCTTTGCATTCACAGTGATTGGTGACTTCTCAAGGCTTGCCTTGATCTCACGAGCATGGTCAAGATCGCGGATCTCGCGTGCGCTACGTGCCCGGCGAATACCTTCGATCTGCTTCTCTCCGCCTTCTGACCAAGCAATTGCTTGACCACCAGGAAGAAGGAAATTACGTGCGTAACCATCTTTAACGTTTACAACATCGCCAGGTTGTCCTAGGCCATTAACTGAGCGGGTAAGAATAAGTTTCATTGTTATATCTCCCCTTATCTAGCAGTTGAGGTGTAAGGCAAAAGCGCCATTTCGCGGGAATTCTTGACCGCAGCGGCAATTGCGCGTTGATGTTGGGTGCATGCGCCGGTTACTCGGCGAGCGCGGATCTTGCCGCGATCTGAGATGAACTTACGAAGAGTTGCGATGTCCTTGTAATCGATATATTCGATCTTCTGTTGGCAGAATGAACATGGCTTCTTCTTAAACTTCTTGAGGGCCGCAGCCGACATCTTTGGCGCGGTCTTCTTCGGCTTTAGGGTCTTATTACTTCTTGCTCCCACTGTGGTGCTCCTTGTTTAGGTGCCCTGTCATTTCTGACAGGAATGGTTGGATAGTTGGTTTTATTTAGAATGGAGGTTGATCATCTGATGCTCCTGTTGCCCAGCCGCCACCGACAGGTGCTGCTGACCAAGGATCTTCAGTTGATGCAGTTTCAGAAGGTGTACTAAAGCCTCCGCCAGATGTGCCACTCTTTGTTGTCTTAGTGACCTTTGCTGTGGCGTTACGAAGTGATGGACCTACTTCGTCAACTTCCACCTCAAATACGGTTCGCTTTTCGCCTTCTTTAGTTTCATAAGAGCGTTGCTTCAAACGACCAGAAACAATAACGCGCATTCCGCGTGTTAGAGATTCTGCAACGTTCTCAGCAGCTTGACGCCAGATTTGGCAATTAAGAAAGAGGCTATCGCCATCTTTCCATTCGTTCGTTGCCTTATCGAGATAACGTGGTGTTGACGCAACGGTGAACTTTGCAACTGCAGCACCAGATGGTGTGAATCGAAGTTCAGGATCGCTCGTCAAATTACCGATCATTGTGATGTTTGTATCTCCAGCTGCCATTTTTATTCTCTCTTATTACTCTTATTAGTTAAGCGTTCAGTTGATCTGGACGTACGACTTTTGTGCGGAGCACTGCTTCGTTCAAATTGAGTTGGCGATCAAGTTCTTTGATCGCATCTGGACCACAGTGCAGATCTGCAACAGCGTAAATACCTTCTGCTTTTTTATTTATTTCGAAGGTCATGCGGCGACGGCCCCAAATATCGAGCTTGTCTACTTTGCCACCACTGTCTTTAATGATCTTGAGATATGTCTCAAGACTTGGTGCGACTGTGCGTTCTTCTAGGTCAGGATCGAGTATGACCATGATTTCATAATGACGCATGCGTTAACCCCACCTCCTCTGGACTAAAACGGTCACGGCATTTCCGCGACAGGAGGGTTACTGCTCCTTAGCGAATGCCGCAAACGGTGTTCATGGCTCGTTAAGGAAGGCTAAGGGTAACTCTTAGGGCTTAGATAGTGAAAATCGGTGCTCCTGTGCAGGAACTTCCCGTGTGGATGGAGCTGTTTTGAGCACAAAAAAGATCAGGGCAGCTATACGAATCACGCTGATCGCGGCATAGCCCCCCGCAGGCAACCCAAAGCGGCTACCAGAATATGTAGCAAGGTATTCCCAGACAGCCAAGTGATACACGATTTCAGCGCCCTGCCATATCCAAAATGCGCTTCTATCCTTCTTTTGTAGCGCGATAACTGCAAGTGGAGTCAACCACAAAATATATTGCGGTGAATAAACTTTTGATGCAAGAGTGAAAATTGCTACTTCAATAAAAGCAATTTGAGCAAGGTTTGGCACATAATCTTTTTGAAAGAGAAATATCACAAATATTGCGCTTGCCACAAGAAATAAGAGAATCGAAGCGATATTAATTGCTGGAAGAGAAATTCCAAGTAATTGGAGTGAATAATAAATAGAACCGAAATCAGCGCCTCTTGATCCATTTAGCTTAAAAAATCTCCACCAGCCCGAAGGAGTGAACAGCGCAAATGGCAGATTAATCAAAACCCATAAACCCATAGAGATGCTGAAATATCGGATTGCTGATTTAACCTGAGATCTTTTCCAGAAAATAAGAAAAGCCGGGATGAGTAGCACGATGGGAAAAAACTTCGTGGCAACAGAAATTCCCAGTGCAAGCCCGCTGTAGTCATACTTTTTCTGATCGAACCAATAAATTGCAGCAAGTGCCGTGAGAACTGCCCACATATCCCAATTAATAAATAAAGAGGCGACAACGGCTGGAGCGATTACAAAGAGATGCCAGATTCCTGGGTTCATATGCCAAACCAAAAGAGCACTTCCAACAAAAAGTAGTAGTAGTAAGAAAACATTTATCAGGTAGTAGAAATGAAAGTTTTCTAAGCCGTGAGGAGTAATTAAGGAAGTTGCCCACATAACAACACCAGTAATAGGTGGATACTCAACAGAATTTGTCGCACTGGAATATGGCCAGGTGTTATTAACAAGATCTCTTGCACCATACAAAGCTGGAATGTCGCTATAACAGGCGTGCGTATAGACATCCGGCACTACCCACGATTTGTTGTAACAGTGATCAAATTTTATAAATGAAAGCGCTCCCATAAATAAAGTAAGAAGTATGACTGCGCCTATGGCGTGCTTACTCTTCACGAGTTATTTCTTTTTTGCAGGTGTCTTTGCTGGTGCAGGATGAGGTATCGGTGTTGGAGACTGAGCCAATGCTGGGTCGAGCGTTGGTACAGCATTTTGCATTGGTACCGGATCTGTTCCACCAATATTTGCAGCAGGTGGAAATGGAAGCACAGGCTGCCCCTTTAAAGCATTCTTCATATACAGGCTCCAGATTCTTGCAGGGAAAGAACCTCCCGTGACGGCGTTCAACCCACCGATACCGTTCAAAGTTTGCGTTGCATCATCTCTAAAGAGTGCAACGGTCGTTGCAAGCTGTGGTGTGTAGCCATTAAACCAAGCGGCTGCGTTATCAGTTGTCGTTCCAGTTTTTCCTGCACTTGGGCGAGGGAAATCTGCAAGCGCTGCCGCAGCTGTTCCCTTTGTTGTCACACCTTGCAGAGCCGTCGTGAGATCTGCCATCACATTAGGATCAAAGACTTTCTGAGCTTGAACCTGAGATTGGAATAAAACACCTTGGTTATTGCCAAGCACTTCTGAAATTATGTAAGGCTTTGCATAAATTCCTTGCGCGGCAAAAGTTGCATAGGCTGTTGCAAGATCAATGACGTGCGGGCTAGCAACACCGAGTGCGACAGAAGGACCAGCAACCATCGCAACAGATTGGGGGATACCTGCTTGTCTTGCAACATCAATTACGTTTTGGGGTCCGACTTTTATCGTAAGTGGGACAAATACCGTATTGACAGAGTGGGCAGTTGCGTTCAGCAAACTTACATTAGGAAATTGTTCACTTCCGTAATTGAAAACTGAATACGGGGTCTGTGAGCCAGGATCAAAGAAAACCTGAGGAGATGTCCCGTCCCATACGGACTGCAGTGAAATTCCTTGCTGAAGTGCTGCAATAAGGGCAAATGGCTTAAAAGAAGAGCCCGCCTCGGCGATTGCTTGAGTAGCGTTATTGAGTTGGCTCTTTAAGTAATCCTGTCCACCATACATGGCAACGACTTCACCTGTACCGGGCCTAATAGAAACGAGTGCAACACGAAGATTTCCTTGTTTATCTACAGGTGTTCGTTTTGAAACTGCATCAACAGCAGCTTCTTGTGCTTGTTTCTCCAAGGTTGTCTTAACAACTAAACCACCTTGTTGCAGTTGGTCCTGAGTGAAACCAAGGGTTTGTAATTGATTTTCGACCCAAGAAATTACATAACCCTTTGGACCAGCTAATGACCCTGATGCAACCCGCGGTTGAATATCTGGAAATACTTGTTTGGCAGCTTGCTGTTTGGTGATCCAATTTTCTTTTACCATTCCATCAAGTACATATTGCCAACGAGCTTTAAGGCGCGCAAGATATTGAGGTCCATTCGCTGGATCGTAATAACCAGGGGCATTGAGCACACTTGCTAAGACAGCATCTTGAGAAATTGTTAACTGATCAACGTGCCGATTGAAGAAAACATCCGAGGCTGTTTGAACGCCATATGAGCCGCGACCAAAGTAAATTGTATTGAGGTAGTTTTCAAAAATCTGATCTTTTGATTGCTGTTGCTCAAGTTTCACAGCGATAACAATTTCTTTAATTTTTCGTTGGATACTTCTCTGTGGTGTTAAGAATGCCGTCTTTGCATATTGCTGAGTAATAGTTGATCCACCTTGCAGTGAACCTCCAAGAAGATTGTGATAAAGAGCTCGGATGATTCCCGTCGGGCTAAATGCGTGTTCGTTATAAAAGTTTTTGTCTTCTGCGGCCATAATTGCATGACGTAAATTAAGAGGAACACTTGCAAGGGGAACACTCACTCTATCTTCGGCGCCGATACGACCAATTGGAGTTCCATCTGCGTACTCAATAACTGTTGCTTGACTATTTACGTAGGCATTTGGGTCGGGAATGTGAACTGTAAAATATGCATAAACAAAAAGAAATGAAAATAGAACAAAACCGCCACCAAGTGTGAATATGGTTCCCCTGATAAACCAGGTACGAAGGTTCTCTCTATCAATCACGGTGTAAGGCTATCGTTTCGCGTAGTCCTCATCTTCAAGCGTGCGTACCTTGCGCGGCGGTTTACGGTACTTCCCATCACCCAACTTGAATGAATATATGAGGTGGTGCCACCCACAGCCTTGGCACACTTCCACGATGTAGACCCGGAATTCACCAAATTCATTCTGCATCTCATCTAATTCACCCGATGTCTTAATGCGACCTGAGTATTGGCCGAGTTGATCGCCAAATGCATAACGCAATTCCACCATCTCTTGTTTGCGGCAAACAGGGCACAAACGCTCAACACTCTCACCGTGATATTTCGCAGCACTCTTTAGGTAAGGGTCTGCGTCACAGGCATCTAGAGCAGAACTTGAGCCCTTAAAAAGTGCGACCAAGGTTGCCCGACGTTTAAGTGAATAATCAACGGCATCACGGCGACTCCACATAAGTAATAAGAATAAACCTTTCTTCTTAACTACGCTTACCTTATGCAGAAGCTGCCCACATATAAGAGGTTAAGCAGCTGGCCCTTTCGCCCTGGTAGCAAGTTGCCAGCCTTGCTCTCTATTAGATGGAGTGGACAGATTGGCGATGGAATATTCCAATCTGCTCTTGCATCCTTTGTGCTCTTCTCTCCAGAGCGCCAACCAAACGCTGTTGCAGCAGCACTTGCATTCGCAGTCGTTTTACTTCCCTACACACTTGTTGGCCCTTACGCAGGTGTCTTTCTAGATAGATTCTCCAGAAAGAAAATTGTTCAAATTGCCAACTTCATTCGCGCTATCGATCTACTCGCGATTGTATTGCTGATTAAGGGGGGCCATACCGGCATCCCCTTAACACTCCTTGTCCTCATCGCATTTGGTATTAATCGTTTAATTCTCGCTGGCCTTTCGGCAGGATTGCCACTCGTAGTTTCAAAAGATGATTTGATCTCGGCAAATGCAATGGCTGTTACTGGTGGAAGCATCGGAGTTGTTATTGGTGGTGGTATTGGAATTGGACTGAAGAAAATATTTGACCACTCTAGTAAAAGTGATATTTCAGATTCGCGTGTGCTTTTCTTCGCTATTGCTTGTTACCTAGTTGCTGCATTTGCGACTAGAAGATTTTCTCATAAACAAATTGGCCCAGCTGAGCACGAAATAACAAAAAAGATTCAAGGGTGGAGAGAGCTCCAACATGGTTTTAATATTTTAAAAATTCACCCCGATGCACTCCGAGGTATTGCTGCAACAGCTATCCAACGCGGTGGCCTGACATCACTCTTACTTAGTGGACTTCTACTTGAGCGCAATACCTTTAATCCACCAAACAATCCTGACGCCGGCCTTTCAGCTTTTGCATTTGCTTTGGCGGTTGCAGGTGTTGGAATCGGAATTGGTTCTTTGATGACACCATTATTTATTGGATATTTTGGAAGGCATCGTTGGATTCGGCTCATGATGTCAGCACCTACCCCAGTGCTATTAGTTTTTGCCCTCTACCAAAAAGAGTGGGTGCTGATCACTGCAGCATTTTTTGTTGGAATGTGTGGGCAAGCAGTAAAAGTAACGAATGACGCCCTTGTGCAATCACAAATTGCTGATGAATACCGTGGACGCGTCTTTGCATTTTATGATGTCGCAACAAACAGCATGATTGTTTCAGGAGCAGTAATTGCAGCTCTCATTCTTCCAACCAGCGGGAAATCAATCATCTTGCCTATTTTTGTCTGCGCTGTTTACCTTTTAACTTCGTTAGTACTCCTGCGCTCAGGTAAGTTTTTTATCGCGCGCCCAGTTCAATAACTCTGATGTAGCGGCATCAATTCCAAGGGGTCCACGATCTAGGCGTAATTCCAGTAAAAATGAATATGCCTCACCAACTACTGGCCCAGGTTTAATTCCAAGAATTTCCATAATTTGGCCTCCATCTAAATCAGGCCGAATTTGATCTAACTCTTCTTGCGCTTTAAGTGTTGTGATGCGCTCTTCTAAAGAGTCATAGGTAGCAGAAAGTTGTTCTGCTTTGCGCTTATTGCGGGTTGTGCAATCTGCTCTCGTGAGAACATGCAAATGTTCAAGCAGCGGGCTGGCATCACGGATATAGCGACGTACTGCTGAATCAGTCCATTCACCACTTCCGTATCCATGAAAGCGAAGATGCAAAAAGACAAGTGTGGAAACTGCTTCGATTGTGTCGCCATCAAAGCGCAGTTCTTGCAGGCGCTTTTTTGTCATCTTTGCGCCAACAACTTCGTGATGATGAAATGAAACACCGCCACCAGGAATAAGTTCCCGTGTACGAGGCTTACCAATATCGTGCATGAGAGCGGCAAGGCGAATAACCAAATCTGGTCCACCTAAGCGGGGCTCAAGTGCAATCGCCTGATCTAAAACAGTCAAAGTATGTTCATACACGTCTTTGTGGTGGTGGTGCTCATCAATTTCTAGTTTGAGTTTTGGTAGCTCAGGCAAGAAATGTTCCGCGAGGCCGGTTTCAACAAGTAAAACTAAACCAAGGCGCGGGTTAGGCGACATCAATGTTTTAGTGAATTCATCTCTAATGCGCTCTGATGAAACAATTGAAAGTCTGTCAGACATCTTGGTCATCGCTTCAATTACTTCTGGTGCAACAGTGAAACCTAGTTGGCTCATAAATCGTGCAGCACGCATCATCCGTAGTGGGTCATCAGAGAAAGAATCTTCTGGGCTGCCCGGAGTTCTTAAAACGTTCTTTGCCAAGTCTTCAACACCATTAAATAAATCAATAAATTCTGGTTTATCTCCGGTGAGCTCAAGTGCCATCGCATTCACGGTGAAATCTCTTCGTGCTAAATCACCTTCGATTGAATCACCAAAGTCAACATCCGGTTTGCGTGATGTCGAGTCATAGCTTTCAGAGCGATATGTTGTAATTTCAATTGAGTGATCATCTTTTTTTGCTGCGATCGTTCCAAATGCTGCGCCAATTTCCCACACTGCATCGGCCCATTGTTTGAGAATTTTTGTTGAGTCTTCTGGTCTTGCATTTGTTGTGAAATCTAAGTCATTTCCAAGTCGACCTAAAATCGCATCACGGACCGGTCCACCCACTAATGCCAAGGTAAATCCAGCAGACTTATATGCAGCGACAAGCGACGAGATCATGGGGGATTGCGCATCCAGAGCGGTAAGCGCTAACTCGGTCGCAATATTTTTTGGATTATTCATCTATCCCCCTTCCCAGTAGGCAAGGCTAGAGCAGTACCCTTCTCTTATGACCCCGGCACCTGGTGCGGGTGGCGAAGCGAAGCGGAAGAATCGTCGGAGACGGCGTCCAGCGGGCCCACAAACACCAACTTCTACTAATTCTGTAGCAGCAACAAGCGCTACAACATCAAATCCGCCTGCCAAAAAGTCAGAGCCTAGAAAACCTAAAAGGCATAGCACGTATGCCAAACGTGTAGATGAAGTCAGCGCTGGTGGTTTGGTCATCGATGAAACTGGAACCAAGGGCTTACTCATTGGACGTAGAGATTTAAAGGATGCAACACGGGAGCGTTTGCTCTGGTCACTTCCAAAGGGACACATTGAAGCTGGTGAAACACCAGAGATGGCTGCCATCCGTGAAGTGCATGAAGAGACTGGAATTGAAAGTGAAATCGCTAGAGAGCTAGGCGTAATTGATTTTTGGTTTATGGCTAGTGGAAAAAGAATTCATAAAACAGTCCACCATTATTTATTCCGCAAGGTGGGTGGAACCCTTGCCCCACAAATTACTGAAGTAGATGATGTTGGTTGGTTCCCGCTAGAAGAAATTGTTAACTTACTTGCCTACCCAGATGAGAAGAAACTTATTGCTAAATCTGGTGAGCTGAAAGTATGAAGCGTTTAGTCGTAGCCGCAATTGCATTCATCTTTACATTTACTGCCCTTCCTGTGGCTCAAGCACAAACAACAGTTGTACTTACCGAACCGACCCATAGAGAAATTAATGGGCAATTCGTAGATGATAATTTGGCAGCCCAACTTGGAGTCACTGGAAGGCTAGGACAAATTGTTTTTAACCCACCAAATGGAAATATACATTGGCTTATCGACCCTGCTCTTGTAGACGAAGTTACTGATATGTCCAATGGTTACAAACTGATAGATAATAAGCCAGGCGTCGGGCAACTATTTGCACAAGCATGGCTCGCTCAACTGAAACGTGACGTGGGCTTTGGACCAGTAACAGCCCTAGTTTATGGAAACCCTTCTGCCTATTTGGTAAGACAACTAAGTTCTCACAATGAAAGTTACTTGCTAACTATTTCACAAACAAAACTTGAATCTTTGCTAGAGCGCCCAGTTAGCCCTCCAATAGGGTTTGATTCTTCCTCAACTTTTCGCCTTCAAAACAGTGACGCTGCTGCAATAAAAGCAGATGCTGCAGCATTTGATGAAACAGCTGCGTATATCACAGCCTCAAAAATTGATACATATCGTTTAGCTTTAATCAAAACGTTGAATCCACTTTTATCAAAATCAAGACGCGATTACCTCATACGTGATCTCACTGCGAATGCTTATGCACTGACACATCTGGTTCGTGTAATACCGGGTAAATTTACGATCACATCAGAGAAACAAAAGTTGCCAATTACGTTAGTCAATGATTTTCCTCAAGCAATAACTGTGAACATGAATGTCTCTGCACGAAATGCGCGAATAATGGCCCACGGCGACCAAGTTGTGAACCTTCCCCCAAAATCAAAAACCCAAGTCTTTGTCTCAGTAGAAGTTTTCACTTCTGGTCGTTCAGGACTGACGATTACCCTCGCAACGAAGAGCGGAACCCAACTAGGGGATGCCGCGGTTTATCCGTTGAACATTCAAGTGATCAGCCCAATTGCTACCTGGTTAACGACTGGGGCTGCAATATTGTTATTCCTAGCTGCAAGTGTTCAAAGTATTAGACGCATCAGAAAGCGAAACAAATGAGTACAGATGATGCACTAGTGCGCTCATCTGCGACGATGGCTATTGGCACAGTCGTATCACGAGTAACTGGCTTGGTTCGAGGACTATTACTCGTAGCAGTTTTAGGAACGGCGCTACTTGGCGATACTTATAACGTCGCAAATACGATGCCAAATATTTTGTATAACTTAGTTATTGGCGGTGCGCTCACAGCAGTATTTGTTCCTCAAATGGTGCGGGCAATTCGCCAGCCTGACGGCGGCTCAGCATTTATTTCTAGGTTACTTACTGCAACCTGCGTAGTTCTTGGAACCCTTACAGTGGTGTCAGTAATCGCAGCGCCCCTTCTTGTTCGGTTATTTGCCGGAAGTTACGTTGGGAGACCTGAATTTCACCTCACCGTTTTGTTTATGCGCTACTGCTTGCCACAAATCTTCTTCATGGGTCTTTTTGCTCTTCTTGGTCAAGTAGCTAACGCAAAAGGAAAATTTGGACCAATGATGTGGGCGCCCGTTGCTAACAACATTATCGTGATCTTTGTCTTTGCCTATTTTCTTCATATCTCAAAAGGTTGGAACGCGTCGACTATTTCAGATGGTCAAGCAACTATTTTAGGTGTCGGAACAACCTTAGGTTTTGTTGCCCAGGTGGTATTTCTGATTCCAGTTATTAAAAAGACGCAGATCAAGATCCGCGCACGCTTTGATTGGAAAGATCCAGAAATTCGCAAATCACTTCACCTTGCAACATGGACGCTTGCATTTGCTGCGATCTCACAATTGAGTTATTTAGTTACGGTAAACCTTTCAACCAGTGCTGCTGTAAGAGCGGCGAAGGCTGGGATAGCAACAGGTGTGGGCTACACACCATATGGAAATGCTTTTCTTATCTTGATGCTTCCACATTCTGTAATAACAATTTCTATCGTTACTGCTCTTCTGCCAACGATGTCGGCGCATGTATTGGACAAGAATATTGAAAGTGTTCACGACCAGCTTGTCCGTGCTATTCGATTAGTCGGAATAGCCACTGTTCCAAGCGCCATTGCGTTCCTACTCTTTGGTCCGATGATTTGTCACGCACTCTTTTTTGGAATCTCACATGCCGACAGCCAATACCTGGGGTATGTATTGGCCGGCTTTTCTCTAGGTCTGCTTCCGCTGAGCATTAACCTGATAGCTCTTCGAGGCCTTAACGCTTTTGAAAATATTAAATTACAAGTCTTGAGCAACCTGATCATGAACATTATTGCAAGCGTTGCATCGGTCATTGCGGCTCTCGCACTTCCTGCTAAGTGGGTCACAGTTGGTTTAGCTATTGCTCTTACCTTGAGTTACTACTTTGGAGCTTGGACAACTGTTCGTCTCTTGCATCGTTATGGCATTTTCATTCACCTTGGTGAAATTGCTGGGCTTTATGCAAAACTCGCAGGAATCTTTGGGGTAATAGCGGTACCACTCTTCCTTGTGAGAGATCACTTGCCTGGGGGGAATGTTCTTCACCTAGTAATTGTTCTTGGAGTAAGTGGCTTGGGATACCTTGGTGTCGCCAAGCTCTTTAAGATCGATGAAGTCGGCGCCGCCTTTGGGTTGTTCTTCAAGCGAAATAGATAAGTTAAAAGATAAGGTGCGCAGATGAGCGAAAAGATTCACGACCTAGTAATTGTAGGTTCAGGACCAGCTGGCTACACCGCTGGAATCTACGCAGCAAGAGCGCAGCTTGAACCAGTTCTTTATGAAGGTTCAGTTACTGCCGGTGGCGCCCTCATGAACACAACTGAAGTAGAAAACTTTCCTGGTTTTCCTGCAGGTGTTATGGGCCCAGATCTTATGGATTCACTTAAAGCACAGTGTGAGAAATTTGGAACCAAGCTTGTTCGTGATGACATCGTAGAAATGAAACTTGATGGAGATATTAAGACCCTGACAGATGGTTCAGGAAATGTACTTCAGGCTCGCGCCGTTATTTTGGCAACAGGTTCTGCATATAAAGAAATTGGTTTAGAGAACGAAAAAAGACTTTCAGGCCGCGGAGTTTCATGGTGCGCTACCTGTGATGGTTTCTTCTTTCGTGATCACGAGATAGCAGTTGTTGGTGGAGGAGACTCCGCAATGGAGGAAGCAAGTTTCTTAACTAAGTTTGCTAAGAAAGTTGTCATTATTCACCGCCGCGATTCATTCCGTGCATCGAAGATTATGATTGAAAGAGTTTTAAGTAATCCAAAAATTGAAGTTATGTGGAATACAGAAGTTATAGATGTTTTAGGCGCGGACAATATGACTGGGCTTAAATTACGAAATACATTAGATGGCAAAGAGTCAGAACGCGCACTTACTGCGCTCTTTGTTGCAATTGGTCACCTTCCAAGAAGTGAACTACTTGCAGGGCAAGTTGATTTAGATGGTGAGGGGTATGTAAAGGTGGAATTTCCTTCAACCCGAACTAACCTTCAAGGAGTCTTCGCCTGTGGCGATCTGGTTGATCACACTTACCGGCAAGCAATCACAGCTGCAGGCACAGGATGCCAAGCAGCCCTAGATGCTGAAAAGTTTCTATCGCATCACTAGAATTACCAGGACTTTAAACTAAAAATAGGAGAAGAAAATGGGAGCAACCCAACCAGTAACAGCAGCTACTTTTGATGAAGTAGTTTTAAAAAGTACGACACCTGTACTCGTTGATTTTTGGGCAGAGTGGTGTGGCCCATGCCGCGCAGTTGGCCCAATCTTGGAAGAGATCGCAACCGAGCATGGCGCAAAGATCAAGATTGTTAAGCTCAACACAGATGAAGAAGCTTCTATTGCTATGAAGTATGGAATTACATCGATTCCAACTATGAATGTCTTTGTTGGTGGTCAAGTTGTGAAGAGCATTGTTGGGGCAAAGCCAAAGCCAGCGCTCCTTAAAGATCTCGAAGCTTTTATCTAAACTGCACATAACGTTTTATCATGACGCCCGATATCACTCAAGGTGAGTCGGGCGATCTTGTTTTACAGCTCTCTGATTATTTATTCAGGTTAGGTTATTTGCCTGCCGCCAAAAATAGTTTTGACGATGCTGTTGCTCAAGCAGTTAAAGCATTTCAACAAGCTAGAGGATTAACTATTAGCGGAGTTGTTGACGCGATCACACTTCGTTCACTTGAAGAAGCTCGGTGGAAATTAGGAGATCGCACAATTTCTCTGATCACCCCAGCAATGCGCGGAGACGATGTGGCTCAACTTCAATCACAGCTCAGTGAAATGGGATTTAACTGCGGCCGGGTTGATGGAATTTTTGGTCCCCAGACCGAGTCTGCACTGAAAGAATTTCAAAAATCTGTAGGTGTGAAAGTCGACGGGCAATGTGGTCCAGCAACAGTTATGTCGATGATGCGCTTAATGAAAATAGTTTCAGGCGGCGCTCCTATTCAATTGCGTGATGAAGTAAACCGTACTGGTAAAGGCCCGGCTCTTGCAGGAAAAGTCATTGTTTTAGATCCCGCTGGACTTCCTGAAATCTTTGATCTTGCACAACGTTTAGAGGGGCGATTAATTGCACTTGGCATCAATGTCTTTATGACCCGTAATGCCCAGACAAATCCAAGTGAGCAAGAGCGAATTGAAAGTGCCAATAGCTCAACTCCCGATCTTGTAATTTCCCTGCGTCAAGATGAATACCCGAATGAAACAGCTCATGGTGTTGCGACTTATTACTATGGCAGTGAATCACATGGGATTCACTCCATCGTCGGCGAGCGCTTTGCCAATCTTGTCCAAAGAGAAATATGTGCTCGTACTGACTTACTCAATTGCCGCACTCACGCAAAAACATGGGACATCTTGCGTCTAACAAAATCACCAACTGTTCGCATCGATCTTGGTTATCACAGCAATCCAGGAGATAGTAAAAAGATTGCTGATGCTGGATTTCGTGAAACTCTCGTTGAGGCAATGTTGATCGCAATTCAGAGGCTTTATTTGAGCGCTGAAAATGATGCAAAGACTGGAACTCTCAAAGTCTCAGATCTGCGCAGGGCTGGCTTGCGTAAATAGCGCCACTTGCTTTGCAATACCTATGGCAGAATTAGGTCATGACTTCCCCGGTTTCACGCACTCCTTCTGAAGGTAACGTCACGCGCCTTCGCACAGGAGTAGACCTCAACCTTCCAGAGCGCTTTGCTCATCGCGCGGAGTTGATGAAGGCAAGTGAAATTCGATCACTCTTTGCCGTTGCATCCCGCCCTGAAATTGTGTCACTCGCTGGCGGAATGCCCAATCTTTCAGCTCTTCCTATGGACATGATGGCAGGGGTCGTAGAAAAACTTATTGCTAACAATGGCGCTGAAGCTTTGCAATATGGAAGCGGACAAGGACATCCAAAGCTTCGCGAACAAATCTGCGAAATGATGGCACTTGAAGGAATTAAGGCTCATCCAGATGATGTGATTGTTACGACGGGTTCACAACAAGCACTTGATCTGATCTCAAGAATTTTCATTGATCCAGGTGACGTTGTATTAGTTGAAGCTCCTTCCTATGTGGGGGCGCTTGGAACATTCAAACAATATGAAGCAAGTGTCGTTCACGTTGCGATGGATGACAATGGTCTTATTCCTGAAGCGCTACGTAATGCAATTGCCGAAGTACGCGCTCGTGGCCAGAAAATTAAATTCCTTTACCTGATTCCTAATTACCAAAACCCAGCAGGTGTATTGCTGCCTGCAGAGCGTCGTATGGAAATTCTTGAAATATGCCAAAAAGAGAAAATCTTTGTGGTTGAAGATAATCCATATGGTCTCCTTGGCTTTGATAAGCCATCACCAAATGCGATGCGCGCTTCAGATTCAGAAAATGTGATTTACCTTGGATCATTTTCAAAAACTATTGCTCCAGGATTTCGCGTTGGTTGGGCTCTAGTTCCACCATCGCTAAAAGAAAAACTTGTTATTGCTTCTGAAAGCTCAATCCTCTGTCCCTCTAATTTCTCTCAATTGGCTATCAGCGGGTATTTAGCGGATCAACCATGGCGCGATCAGATTGCATCGTTTTGTAAGTTATATAAAGTGCGCAGAGATGCCATGCTTGAAAGCTTGGATGAACACTTTCCAAAGAGTGCTACATGGACAAAGCCAGGCGGCGGTTTTTATGTCTGGGTTACTTTGCCTCCAGAGATTGATACAACTGCTCTGATGCCAAAAGCGATTGTCGCAAAAGTTGCATACGTTCCAGGTACTGCTTTTTATGCTGATGGCTTTGGATCCTGGTCAATGCGCTTGGCTTATTGCTACCCAACTCCAGAGAGAATCAGAGAAGGTATCAAGGCACTTGGTGGGGTTATCAAGACCGAGATGGAAATTAAAGAACTTCAGTAATTAAATAATTTTGTGAATTCGCTCTAAGTCTTCTAAATCAGCAAATTCGATCGTAATTTTTCCTTTAGAGAGTCCAAGTTCAACGCTCACGCGAGTATCTAGTTTGTCTGCAAGCCGATTTTCAATCTCTTTAAGTCGTGGGCTTACTGACTTTGCACTCTTTGTTGGAGCGCTTTTTTCTTTTCCAGATGTCATAGCAACGATCTCTTCAACTGCGCGAACGCTCAGCCCCTCGGCAACAATGCGATTAGCAAGCTTTTCGATCTCGGCGCCATCGGTCAGAGCAAGAAGCGCGCGAGCATGGCCGGCAGACAAAATTCCTGCTGCAACTTTGCGCTGTACCGATGCTGGCAAATTAAGCAGGCGAAGAGTGTTTGTAATCGCAGGACGAGACTTACCAATCTTGATAGCAAGTTCGTCATGGGTATAACCAAAGTCGTTGAGCAAGTTTTGATACGCGGCGCCCTCTTCAAGTGGATTGAGTTGACTGCGGTGAATGTTTTCTAGCAAAGCTTCGCGGAGCATTTCATTATCTTTACTCTGTCGAATAATGACAGGAATTGTTTTAAGGCCAGCGAGCTTTGTTGCGCGAAGGCGGCGCTCACCCATAATTAATTCATAACGGCCTGAACCTAAATCTCGAACAACAGGAGGTTGTAATACACCTACCTCTTTAATAGATGCCGCAAGTTCTGCGAGTGCTTCCTCATCAAAAATAATTCTAGGTTGTTTTGGGTTTGGAGCAATCGCATTGATATCAACTTCGAATGCTGAGCCAACAACAACTCCTGAATTATTTGTTATATCGCCGATAGGTGTTGTTGGAATAAGTGCATCTAACCCTCGACCAAGACCACCTTTACGTGTTGCCATTATGCAGCGCTTCCTCTGCGAGCAATTTCTCGAGCAGCTCCTAAGTAAGCGATGGCGCCCGGAGAAGATGCATCGTATGTCATGACAGTTTGATTAAATGATGGTGCTTCTGAAACTCTTACAGCGCGAGGAATTGGAATATCAATAAGTTCATTTGGGAAATGTCTGCGCACATCATCTGCAACATCATTTGCTAAACGTGTTCGTGAATCAAACATCGTTAAAAGAATTGTGCTCACGCGAGCAAGTGGATTCAGCGCCTTTTGAACTTTGCCAAGTGTTTCCATCAATAAAGAAATTCCTTCAAGTGAGTAGTACTCACATTGAATTGGGACAAGTACTTCCTCTGTTGCGGTAAGTGCGTTAATTGTTAATAGACCAAGAGATGGCGGACAATCGATAATTACATAATCCAATCGATCACCACGCGCATCGCGTTCTGATAAATATTTTGTGAGCGCGTTCTTTAAAATACTTTCGCGAGCAACAAAAGTAACAAGTGCGATCTCCGCTCCCGCTAGTTCTTTATTTGCTGGCGCGCATTCCAACGCTGGAAAACCCGCGACCTTTTGAATGGTTTCGGAAAGCGGCATCTCTTCTACTAAAACTTCATACATTCCAGGTAAATTTTCGCGGTCAACGCCTAACGCCGTACAGGCATTGCCCTGCGGATCTAGATCGATCACCAAAACTTTAAGGCCGCCCATTGCTAGCGCTGCTGCAAGATTCACCGCTGAAGTGGTTTTACCGACTCCGCCTTTTTGATTGGCGACTGTAAAAATCCTTGTTTTGATCGGGGTAGGCATCGCCTCTTTCAGGCGCCTGATTCCAATGACTTTCTTGCCTGCCTGATCCATGGGCGCAGTTAAGCATGGTTAGGCCTGGCGATGAACTTGGATCACCCGTGCTGGCTCAAAATCTGGCAATTCAATGAGGTGCAAGGTTGTCGTTGACCTCTTTTGGGGCGGTGTTTGATCGATCTCCTCTTGGGCAGATTCACCCTTCATTGCAAGAAGTGATCCTCCGGCCTTCACCAGATGCCAACTCATGGGCAGAAGCTTTGGCAGCGGGGCAACGGCTCTGGCTGTGACAATATCAAAGCCCTTTTTCACGGTCTCGGCCTTGCCACGGATCACCGTGATGGTCAGATCGAGCTCGGCGATGACCTCACCCAGAAAATCAACGCGCCTTTGGAGGGGCTCGATCAAGGTGACGGTCAGATCTGGCCTGGCGAGGGCAATAACTATGCCGGGCAATCCTGCCCCGGAGCCAATATCTACAATTTTACTCGCCTCAGGGATCAGCGTGGTGACGGGGAGGCAGTTGGCAATATGGCGATCCCAGATGCGCTCGCCCTCTTTCGGACCGATCAGGCCTCGCTCAATCCCCCATGTGGCAAGGATCTGGGCATAGCGGTCGGCCTTTGGGCCATTTTCTTTGAAGTACTCAGCTAGCAGTGTTTCACGTGAAACGCCCACGGAGGGTAATTACTCCTGAGGCAGGACAACCACGCAGCGGTTTGGCTCTTCGCCTTCGGACTCGCTGGTGAGGCCTATTTCCTGGATGGTGTCGTGGATGACCTTACGTTCAAAGGCATTCATAGGCTTGAGCTTGATCTGCTCCCCTGTGGACTTCACTTCTTCAGCAATCTCGTGGGCTAGCTTGGCTAGCTCCTCTTTTTTGGAGCTGCGGAAGTTATCAATATCGAGCATCAAGCGGCTGCGCTCGCCAAGGCTTGTGTGTACAGCAAGCCGAGTGAGCTCCTGGAGTGCGTCAAGTACCTCTCCGCGTTCTCCCACTAGGTGACCTAGCTTGCCTCCGGCAATAGCCAAAGCTGCTCGCTCATTCTCAACATCGATATCTATATCTCCATCGAGGTCTGCGATATCTAGTAATCCCTCTAGGTAGTCGGCTGCGACATCGCCCTCTTCTTCAAGGCGCGCGATCAGTGACTTCTTAGGGGTCTCTTCTTCTGTTTTCTCTGGCATTTTTAGCTCCTTTTATTGAATATCCTGTTTATGCGTTATTGCACCTTTTATACACTTTTAAATTTATCGACGTCTTTTCTTCTTTTTTGGTTGTTGGCGTTGGCGGCTCTGGTTATCAGCTTCGCTCATGCCTTCTGGGCTCTGAACTTCTGGGCCAGTTCCATTACTTATGCCACGCTTTTTTTGTAACTCTTCATATGCAGGTGAACCAGGTGTTGGGTTTCTTTTAATCACGTAGTACTGCTGACCGAATGTCCACAAGTTTGTTGTTGACCAATAAATCAAAACACCGATTGGGAAGTTAACGCCGGAAACAGCAAAAATAACCGGGAAGACATACAACATAATTTTCTGTTGCTGAGCCATCATGTTATTTGAGGAGTCCATCTTTGGCATTCCCTTGACCATGAGTTGGCGCTGTGTTGTAAACGTTGTTGCTGACATAAATGCGATGAGCAAAATTGTGACAAGTTTTGTTGACGTTATATGCGCATTGAGGAAAGTTTCAGAGATCGGTGCACCTAAGAACTTAGCGTCGTGGGCGCTTTGCAATAACTTGGGGGTAATAACACCAGGAACAAATGAGTGGTTATGAGCAATTCCATTCAGTACACGAAAGAGTGCATAAAAGATTGGTGCCTGGGCAAGCAGTGGGAAACATGATGCAAGAGGGTTTGTCTTATGCTCTTTATAGAGCTTCATCATCTCTTCAGATTGCTTCTGGCGATCGTCCTTATGACGCTTTTGAATCTCTTTCATCTTTGGCTGCAGAACAGTCATCGCTCTCTGGCTCTTAATCTGCTTCACAAAAAGTGGAATGAGAAGAACGCGGATGATGACCACAAGTGCGACGATCGACAAGGTCCACTTCAGTGACTCATGGCTTTCCTTACCAAGGACATATCCAAGGGCAGAGTGAACTACCGTCATGACCCAAGAAACAGCGTAATACAATGGTTTTAGGATCGAATCCATTAGATGGCTCCTTTGAGGTTCATGTGGTTTTTAACAGGTGTTTTGGCAACCGCGTAATCAACTCCACCATGTGACCATGGGTTGCAACGCATAACTCTCCAGATTGCCATCAGAACTCCGCGGAGCCCGTACGCGCTAATCGCATCGACTGCATATTGAGAACATGATGGGTAGTACTTGCACCGTGGGGCAAGGCTGGGAGAGATCCATTTTTGATAAAACTTTATGGGCGCAAGTGCGATCAACTTAAAGAGCTTCATTGGTTGGCCTCGCTGCGCTTTACAATCTTAGAGACCAAGTCCGCGAAGTCTGCTCGGTAGTCATCACTCTTTCGCAGAACGCGAATAACAATTTGTGTGTGGGCTGGAAAATCTTTGAGGTGCTCACTTGCTGCGTGTCGGAGCTGGCGAGCGATTCGGTGACGAGTAACTGATCCCCCAACGCTCTTATTTATGATCAGTCCAACCTGGGGTTGGTTTGGGAATTGGACATGGGTAAGAAAATAGATAACAAGTAATTGTGAAGTGGCTCGGTGTCCCGTTTTAGTAGTTCGGGAAAAATCTTTGCTCGAGCGAAGCCGGTTCGATGCAGGTAGCACGGTTACGCAGAGATGCGAGTGCGACCCTTAGCGCGGCGAGAGGCCAGTACTGCGCGGCCGCCACGTGTTGCCATGCGAGCACGGAAGCCGTGCTTCTTCGCACGACGGCGATTATTTGGTTGATAAGTACGCTTTGACATGAAAACTCCTCAACTTCTTTTTTCTCCGGATCAGGGGTTTTGACCAGGGCCACAGATGTCCATCAATAGGGTGGCAAGGTTAGCCAAGTTCGTGTGGATAAACCACTTGCACTTTGGCGAAAACCCCTTTACGTTCGCCCTCTATCCACAGGTTTTGACCCTCAGTCAGAGCCTTGTCACCCTAAAGGTGGGGTTTAGACCACAGGCTGTGGATAACTTGGGGATAACCGATTTTTAGCTTTTTTACGCATTTCGAGGATGGGGAGAGATATGGCGCTACTGGAGGAAGTTGATCTAACCATCTTGTGGGGATCAGTTATCGAGGCCATGTCCTCAGAGTCACCGCAGCACCGAGCATTTCTTTCTCTCACAAAACCTCTTGGTCTTCTTCAAGGCGATGGGGCAGCAACACTTCTGCTCAATACTCCCAACCAATTTGCAAAAGATTTTTTAGAGATCCGCGTTAAAAATATTCTTAATGAAATTTTGACAACAGAACTGGGTCAAAAAATAAATATCGCTGTGACCGTTGATGAAACTCTTGAGGTCTCTGCCCCTTCTGAAGATGTTGTTGATGAAAGCGCGGTTGAAGTTGTATCCCCTAGGTCGGGAACCGGGCGCGACAGCGACACAAAGCAGCCACTTGAGCAGTCACAATTAAACCCTCGCTACATTTTTGAAACATTTGTTATTGGCGCATCTAATCGTTTTGCACATGCTGCTGCGGTTGCAGTTGCTGAAGCACCCGCAAAGGCCTACAACCCGCTCTTTATCTACGGTGAGTCAGGGCTCGGTAAAACCCACCTCCTGCACGCTATTGGGGCCTATGCCAAGGAGCTCTATGGCTCAGTCCGCGTGCGTTATGTCTCCTCTGAAGAATTCACCAACGACTTTATTAACTCAATCCGTGACGATAAGGCATCTGTTTTCCAACGCCGCTACCGCGACCTTGATGTTTTGCTCGTCGATGACATCCAGTTTTTGGAGAACAAAGAGCGAACCCAGGAAGAGTTCTTCCATACGTTTAACACTCTTTATAACGCTAACAAGCAGATTGTTATCTCCAGTGATCGCCCTCCCAAGCAACTGACAACCTTGGAAGATCGTCTTCGCTCCCGCTTTGAGTGGGGCCTGATCACAGATATTCAACCCCCTGAGCTTGAAACTCGTATCGCGATTCTCCGTAAAAAAGCAGCGCAAGATAAATTGAATGCTCCTGATGATGTCTTGGAATACATCGCTTCAAAGATTTCTTCCAACATCCGCGAGCTTGAAGGCGCGCTGATTCGTGTTACCGCCTTCGCATCGCTCAATCGTCAGCCAGTTGACATGGGTCTTGCTGAAATTGTTTTGAAAGATCTGATCCCTGATGAAGCCGGCCCCGAAATCACCGCCTCCACCATCATGGCCCAGACAGCTTCTTACTTCAGCCTTTCTCTGGACGATCTCTGTGGTTCAAGCCGCAGCCGGGTCTTGGTAAATGCCCGCCAGATCGCGATGTATCTCTGCCGCGAATTGACCGAGCTCTCTCTTCCTAAGATTGGTCAAACCTTCGGCGGCCGCGACCACACCACAGTGATGCATGCTGATCGCAAGATCCGCCAACTCATGGCTGAGCGACGCTCGATCTATAACCAGGTTACTGAGCTGACCAACCGGATCAAGCTCCAGGCAAGAAACTAGCAAAATGTCCTATTTGCCCGAACTGAGTAAGTTAACCCCAGTTGTGGAAAAGCTGTGGGTAACTGTGGACAATTCTGCTTTCTCTGTGGGTAAACAGGGTGTTTTATCTCTTTCTCCTCTTCTGACAGAGGCGGGGATTAAGTTTGAGGGAGTTCTCCACACTCTCCTCCACAGCTGTAGAGAGGGAAAGTAAGGCGCCGACCAGCGCTTTTACCCTTTCTCCACAGGAAGGGGGTCTGGTTACTACTACTAATTAAATTAATAGATAAATGATGTGAATAGGGAGAACGAGATGAAGTTTGTTGTTGAACCGGGCGAGTTAGTAGACGCCGTTAATTGGGTTGCCCGCAGCCTTTCTACTCGTCCTATTAAACCCGAGCTCCTTGGAATCATGATTGATGTAGATGATTCAATAACCCTGACAGGTTCAGATTTAGAAACATCCACCAAAGCAACCTTGAAAGCTGACATTGTAAATAAAGGAAAAGTTTTAGTTCCAGGGCGCTTGCTCGCCGAGATCGCGCGATCACTTCCCAATAAGCCTGTTAATTTTAATTTAGACGGAACAAGAGTCCTTGTAACAGCAGGCGCAGCAAAATTTACTCTTCCAACTCTTTCTGTTTCAGAATACCCAAACCTTCCTGACCTACCAGAAACAGCAGGAGTAATTGCAAGTGATGTATTTGCAACAGCGGTGAACCAAGTAGCAATAGCTGCAGGAAAAGATGACTCACTGCCAACTCTTACTGGTGTGCATATTGAAATTAATAAAAACACAATTACTCTCGCGGCCACAGACCGCTACCGGTTAGCCGTTCGTGAACTCGCGTGGCAAGCAAAAGATGCAAACCTGGAATCAACCACTCTTGTTCGCGCGCGAACACTTTCAGATGCTGGGCGCTCGCTA
>Ga0208874_1000080_pt1 | contig 34458 bp, 21 predicted proteins | sample CryBogCBH10Oct08_FD_184604 | JGI IMG/M metagenome (GOLD analysis project Ga0208874, IMG submission 184604) | Freshwater microbial communities from Crystal Bog, Wisconsin, USA - CBH10Oct08 (SPAdes) (version 2) | ecosystem: Environmental > Aquatic > Freshwater > Lake | place: Crystal Bog... | reverse complement strand
AAGTTAACAAGTCGTCAACCGTTTCAAATTCAGCGCCGTATGGATATGTGATAGTCTTGTCGTTAAAATAATTTCTAGGCACTTGAGCACTAACCGTATCAATTGCAATAGTATCAAATATTCCTAACTTAGGAGCTGATGTAATGAAGTATGCATTGACTTGTTTATTACCATAAACTCTGAAACCATTATTAGATATTTGAATAATAACTGGGCTATAGATTAATGTATCTGTTGGTTGGTTGTTGTACAACAACACTGAATAACTATCTTCAGGAACTAGTAATGAATTCGCTGATGCTGAACCCATTTCTAACATAAAGTTCAACAATGTCTTATCACTAAATCCTGCCATTCTGTAAGAAAGTCTTACATCAGAATTAGTAAACAAATCAACGATTTGGCTGGTGCCGTTCATACCAAATTGTTTTTGATAATCAATAATCCAGTTCAAGTAACTATGTTCAGCAGCAGTGGCATCAGTTCCATAGAAATTTAATAGATTATTAGGATCACCAATGTTTGTACGTAACCTACCATAGACTAGCCATTGTCCAAACTCTTGATTATGTGAATATACATCCAAATCAATGTTGTATGTAAAGAACTTAGCTGGGCGCATCAATGCTGCAATTTTCATCAAATCAAACGGCCATGCGCTACTTGAACGATATGAGTACTCAGTAGGACCCATGTCGCCTACTTTCCAATTATTTTTAAATTGTTCAAAGTTATAGCTACCTATGAAGTTGCTGAACGGTAATATCAAATTACCTTGATTGTCAACAGGAATCATAGATAATAGATCAGGTCTAATGCGTTGTTTGTTAATATATGAATCACCGTTGTTATAGACAAAACCATTACTAATGTCTGTCCACATTACTGTGTTTTCACTTGTATAAGGTGCTGCACCGTAATAACTATCCCACCATGTTGGTTTAATTGTTAACCCTAACATTTCCCACGGGCGTGTGTGAGGGTATACAGTGTCGTATAACCATAGATAGATGCCCTTCCAGTTGCCAGAAGTTAACAATGATCCATCTGATTTTAAACTACTACCTGAATAGTTCCATGTTTTCTCATTGAACGCATCATAATTCTGTGTTGTATAATTAATACGATTCGTACCAACCCAGTTTAAAAACAATGTTGAATAAACTGAAAGATAGTCGTTGTATGTGTAGCCAACATCTCTGTCTTTACCTGGTACTAGTTGATCTAGTCCAACTGAAACAGAACTGGAAACTTTTAAGTTGTTAAAGACTCGTAATTCAAATTCTAACAATACTTTGTCACGTAAGTCAGTCAACAATTCATTGACATAATCTCCATATAATTTAGTCTGAGAACCATCGTGACCTCTGATAAAGTATGTTGGAGTTGTGTATGTGTCATCCAATACTACTTCTGGGATGAATGCAGGATACAATCCAAGTTTAGTTGGAGTGCTAGGTACAAAATTACCATATGTTTGTGCATATTCATTGATTGTGATAGTATCGTTTGGTAACAAATCTGCAACAATTTCTAATCTTGCAGTAGTGTCAGAAACAATATAATCAATACCCCTTACCAATTGCGTAATCGTTGTACCTTGGTCTACCGTAGTGCGTGTTAAATAAACCAAGACACTATTGTAATTTGCTTTAGTAAAGTCATATATCTGATTCAATTGAAAGAATGAGATAGGTAGATTAGTTTTAAAGCTGTATGTGTTTGAATATGTAGGTGTTTTACATGGGAGCATATCGCTCCAAAAAAACGAACTAGAATCTAAACCAGATGCAGTTAAGAATCCAAGTATGGTATCTAACAAACCAGGCGCAGGTTGTGTTAAATCAATGTTAAGTGTATCAATACTAGAAACTAGTAAATTCTTAAACTTGTCATATTCATATGCATTGAATGTAGTTGCATTAAAGAAATTATAGTCATTGTTTCTAATGAATGCGGCAGGTAAAACCAATGGTGCACTATTCTGAACAATACGAGTACCAAATGGTACTAGATTACCTAAATCTCTGTAGTTGTTTGCACCAAATGCAATACCGGTAAGAGTAGATATGTTGTTGCAAATACTCTTATAATGTCCACGAACATCACCCAATGTGATAGAACCAATCGCCTGATTGAAAGGATTGCTTTCTAGTGTAGGTGGGATTTCATAATAACCTATCTTACTTACTTGGTCACTATATAGCATAATCACAACAGGTGTTCCAATTTCAGGAGTAGTTGTTAATGTAACTGTTGTACTATTGCTAGTTGTAGTAACTGTGTAACCAGTTGGATCCAAACGTACATTGTCTGAATAAACAACAATGGTAGGCCACTTAGTGGTTGCAGGATCTTTCATTGCAATGTCTACAGTAAATGTAGGAGTTCCTGGAATTCCAGTATATTGCAAATCAAATACTTGATTTTGATAGCTTAAATCAGCAGCAGTTTGCCAACCAATCTTTCTAATAAAATTAGTGTTTGAAGTATATTCGTATGCATATGCGGTTTTAACTAACGCAGTAGTAGATACACCGTTCAATGAGTAGTTAAAGGTATCGCTATTCAGGGAAATATTAAATTCAACATCACCTAAGTTGTTGATACTTGTGTAGCTGATAGGGAATCCTAAGATAGAATCGTTTGTGCCAGTGCCCTTTTTGTATTCAAGTAATGTACAACCAACAAAGCTAGAACTTGGGTAGCTATGTGGGTCACCTAAGCTGTTGCCTAGATAGTCAAACAAATCGAACAAAGGTGGTTGATTGATATTGTTTTTCTGTTGTGATTCGTTCCATTCAGAACCATCAAAATAGAATGTCTTGCCACCAAACGTGTCACCTGACAATACAGAAATCATATCGTTAAACTTGATATCTACAACAGGTACTAAAACGATTTCTGGTTGTACAGTAATAGTTGTTGCTGTGTTACCAAATATACCTGGATCCGCTGGATACAACAAAGTCACTGATGATTGTGTGCTATCAGTAACAATGTATGTTCCGTTATAGCTAGAATTAGAGTTACCTGCTACAGTGTAATATCTACCAACTGTTGGTGGAACTGTAGTTTGTGGAATAGCAAAACGAACTTGAGTATCAATTTTTCTGAGTACTGTTGTTAATGTATTTGAATTTGTAGGAGCAACAGTCTCGACCTGTGCTTCATAAATTTTACTTCTAACTTCTAAGTTATTATCTGCTGCAAAAATAATTCTAGTACCATTAGTGATAGCACTAGTAGAACCATCAGGTCTGAAACTTACTTGACCGGCAACTTGATTAAATGCGTCATATGAGTTATTGTCAATGTATGTTACTGCACCACAATCTACAGAACCATAATTAAATAATTTTAAATTTGGATAGAACTCTAAGATTGGGCGCTTAGCCATACTTGATGAATTACTTAATGCTGCGCTTGCTAACGGTGCAGACACATTATTTGCAATAGTGAGTTTCAATACATCAGCGTGAAACCAACGATTGCTACGGCTCCATGCATTTCTATTCAATGCCCCGCGATTAATAGTCAAGTAATCTTGATCTACTGGTAATCTAACAGTAGTGTCTCCTACAGTAATAACTTGAGCAAATTGTTCAGGAACTGACAGTGCTGATTCAGGTACCAGCACGATGCTAGAACCTACGCCCTCAACATAATAGTTATCTTGTAAGTATGATTCTGGAACTACATTACCTTGGAATGTGATCTTTAAACCATTTGTGAAAGTAATACCGTTAGGGCTAGTGTAAGTTGTTTTGCCTAAAATATTGTTAACGTCAATGTAAGATGATGTTGCCGTATCAACTAATTTGATTACACCGACTTTATTTGGGTCTGTACCATCTTGGTAATACAATGTGTCATATGATGCAGTAACAATAGGAATCAAAGAAATGTAATCATATGAGTTTTTAACAAACTCTCTACCAATATATTCTGTACCTGTTCTGATTAGAATAGCTTCATTATCTGGTAATAAGCCAGCTTCTGATAATTGTATTGTGCTTACCCCATCAACTAGTACATATGAAACTGTATAGTAATGTTTGTTGATTTGTGTGATTGAACCACTGATAGTACCAGTGTCTAGTGGTGCAGCACCATAGAAAATGATTGTTTTGTTATCTAAGTAACCAACCCCATCAATAGTAACATCCTGTGCAGGCATGTCTTGTAAGTCTGCAAAATTCATCGTAGCTACTAAATCAACTTCTAATCCTTTAGGATATACCATTGAGTTTTGTGCATCACTAAAAGGTACATTAAAAGTAAGTGTACCATTCATTATACCGTTATTACTAACACCAAAAATTTCTCTAGTTGATTGATTTACTCTTGCACTATCAATTCCAGATGTACCGGGAATAGTTTGAATCCAAAAGTCAGTATTTTGATTAATATTGAATTCATATGTTCCACCACGAACTAATGTAATCTCAGGGTTACCCTGAGACAACGCAAACTTATCAGAAACAAAGGTATAGTCAATCCCAGTAGACGTTACTGTATATGTTAATTGACTATAATTAACAGAATTCGTGACAGTTACTGCTTCAGGACCTTCTGGAATCCAGTAGTACTGACTATAGTTAATCATTTTATCTAAGTCAACAAAACTATCCCATGAGTAGAATTCACTGGAAAATAATAAGTTGTGGTTGTCAGTTGCGGCACCATTCAATTTTAGTGCATCAATGATACCTGGATATGTTAATACATCAACTGCCTTACTAGTACCAGTTTTTGTGAAAACAATACTAGGTTCCAATTGATAGTTAGTACGGATACTATTTGGTTCTTTGATATATTGATCTGTACTCTTGACTCCATAACCAAACTTACTACCAATAAAACCTTGCACTCTATTGAAGTCTGGTTGTTGAACCAACACATCTAACGTAGATGATAAAAATTGTTGGTTAGGTGTAGTTTGAAAAATCTCTGGTAAAAAATCAAGTGTTCTAATTGTTGCCATTTATATTACCTATATTATCCTGCAGGGGTCAATTCAGCCGGGGTCAATGCTGTGATTACTGTGATGTCTGATGCTGTAGCAGCACTGACAAAAATTTCATATGGGGCAGACTTAATTTCATATAAGTCACCAAATACTAATGTTGGATCACTTGGTACTAAGATAGCTGAACTAATCATATCTCCCATCTTAGAATGCAAGTATGCACTCAATTCGCTGAAATAGAATGTATCTCCAAAGTCCCAATTTGAAATATCAAAATATGCGTTAATGTTTGTCAATGCAGTTGTGATGATTTCACCATCACTTGCGTTTGTAGTGGATGCTTTTACAAGTTTGATTTTACCTTGTAACTCAGAAGGAGCTTTAGTTCCAAACAATGGTTTGAATTTTGCACAGTTTAAAATAATGCTGTCGGTTAACATCTTATAACTATTTAACTGATTATATTCTTGTGCTAATTCTGTTATTGTTGGTACTAATGGTTCACTTACTTTACCAGTAGTATCAGCTAACCAGTTTTGATAGCTAGTGTAGTAGCCTTGCGGCAACACATACAAATCAATAATGTTTGTAGTTGCCGGATCAACTCTATTAGAATCACCGGAGACATGTCTATATTGGAAGTACAATCCTTGACGACCAAATTTAACATTGTATGTTGGTGCTAATACCAAATCAACAATGTTACTATATGTTGGATCTTGAATTAGTTGATAGAAATTACCTTCAAGTACTGCATAGAATATCTGGCCAACCGGGTAGTCATATTTTACGTTGGCAATGTCACTTAGTGTTCCATAGCTATATTCTACATTAATAGATGCAACCATTTCATAACGTGTTAACAAGTTTGTATCGGTTACTTGGTTGAAGAATACAAATTGTCTTAGGTTCAATGCACCAAATTCAAATCCAGTTAGTTCATTAAAGAAGTCTGGGTTCTTGTTTGTACCCGGAACTGTCAATGCCGATGTTGAAACTTCAATAGAATAGTCATCAACATATCCATCACTTTCAATCATTTGACCAACTACTTCTAATTTTACATCTTGTGCGATTGGATAGTTTGATCCAAACTGACTGTTTGATTTCAAAACGGTGATTGTATCCTTCATTAATTCACCTGTGACAGAATCATAAATGATTTTGTCAGCATCAAATACAAATTTAATATTAGATACACTACCAAAATAATAGATTGTTGATCTATACGTTACTTGATATGAATTGTTACCTAAACTAGTAAACTTAACAAAGTAACTAGGGTCACTAATTGTGCTCATTGACCAACGCTCTTGGTTAGCTAACAATGAGTTGTTATAGACCAACGTGAAACTTTGATTCAATGTTATAGAAGTGATGATATTTTGAATCAATGTGTTACCAAACACGTTTGTGAATGATGGCATGATTGAAACTAAGATACAACCACTTGGCACTGGGTTTGTTAAAGTGATTGGCCCAACCCCAGTTGAAAGATTACCTTGACCAGCATTTGATCCATCACCTACTATATTTGATACGCTTGTCCAAATAACAGTAATATCACTAGGTCCAGGCAATCCTGGAACTAAACGATTGTTTGTGTCAAAGTAGAATCCGTCAGGAGGAATAAAACCTAGTAATGCTCCTTCAGTAATGTACTTGACTGTGTTACTTGCAGCTACGCCTACGTTAACTGCTTGACTCGCACCCGTGTTTGTTGTACTTAAAAAGAAACCTGTACATTCAGTTGCATCATTTGTTGTTTGATTCCAAAATACTTCACCAGTGCCGTAATCAGATTCAGCAAGATAACGTGTGAATTCTTGAACATAGAATTGATAAGAACGGTTACTGCTTAGGATGCTTGCTAAGTTATCTGTTAAAAATCTAACAATATCATTAGTAGTTGAAACTGTTAAATTGACAAAGCCATCATCAGTAATTTGGAATAAACCACCATCATCACTAAAATCATTAGTGCTTGAATAACGTGCGCTTGGGTCTAGTAAATCGTAGTTACGACTTACGCCAACACTACTACGGTTCAATGCTTTACTTTTGATGATTGAACTGTATAGTGTGAATGGGAAGTTATTATAGTCTTCGCCATTTACCATACGATTTTGTGTATAGTAACGTTGTGGAGCACGTTCTTTAATATTAGCTAATGTTTCACGTGCTTGTGCATTTGAAACAGGCAATGTTAGTTCGATGCCAATTGTCAATGTCTCTGTACGACCTTGAGCACTTGTGTATGGGATTTGAATTGTTGTACCCTGTAACTCGCTAGGATCAATTGTATATGTCGTTGCATCTCCTGCACGAACATAGGAAATAAAGCTACCTACAGGAATTTGTCCAAAAGTTCCATCACCAAAGTTATATGTAACTTGGTCATTATATCCTGATGTTACACTGAACACTGTTTGATTTGGTGTCTTTGTGTATGTGGTTGAGTAGATGCTATCTACTTGATTCCATTGACTCAATGCTTGTGAAATTGGATCAATCTTATACAACCAAGTATCTTCATTGTTAATACCTTGAATTGGAATATCAACGGTTTGATTAGCTAATTGATTAGCTAAGGTAAATGTATATGTTTGTAGTGTACCTTGTTTAAAGTACAAGAAAAACCCTGTATTAGCACTACCATAACCTAACAAATCATTACGATATAGTACGTTGAAGTATGAATTAATACCCGGATCCATTTCATACAATGTATTTGAATTTACGCTAGACATACTAACGCATTCAAAATTCATGTTGACATTGTTGATATTAGCATTAAATTTGATAGCGGGAGTAGTTCCTAATGGAAGCTGAATACTATATTCATCAGTTTTAATATCTGCGATTGTTGCTGAATGCCCAGGATTACCAACTCGTTGTGCGTTGATAAATGCGGCATTTAATACTGTGTTAAACTGTTGTTGCCAATTTGAGTTTGCTGCGTCATTCCATAGAATAGTCAAATTAGTCAAGTTCACATTATTGATATCACGGATCTGCTCAGTGGTAGCAATATTGATAATCTTAACAAACCCTTGACCGGCTAAATTACGTTTGGGAGTGTAGCCAACTAAGTTAGCTAGTTTAACAACACTGTCTCTACGTTCAGCGGTGTCAATAAAGTTTTCACGGGTGTTTAAGTCGTTACGGAAAGCAAGGGCTTGGCCCATGTATGCGATAACGTCAAGCAAAGCAACGTATTCACTAGACTCAACATAGTCATTAAATGTTTCAGGGTAGTTGGTACGTAGATAATCTACAAACACTTTTCGTAGTGTTTCATAGTCATAGCTCTGGAAATCGGCTTGGCTATAATTTTTATAGATTGATTTCCAATCGTTTACCCCAAAGATTGCTGATTGTCTTGAACTTGTTGCCATAGGTTTATTCTCTCAATAATGTATTTATCATTAAGGAAAATGGCGTTTTTTACCGTGCTGCTGCTGTACCTGACGCTTGGTCGAATAGAATTTCTAGTGTTTGCACGTTGTTGAAGGGCACGACTGCAAATTCAACTTCAAGCAAAACACCGCTATCTTGAGGGTATATTTGAATTGTGTTTAATGCTAGTCTAGGATCGAGCGATCCAATTCTTCTAATTTCATTTTCTAACTCAACTTGCATTGATACGTCATTGGGTTCAAAAATAAAACTCCACAATGTAGTTCCGTAGCCAGGATTCCCTGTCTTAGAACCCTGTGGAATATTCAATGCATTGATAAAGTCTTGAATCACCATTTGCTCATCATATCCGGTAAACTTTTTACCAAAAACAGTAGGTGTTGCAAATGAACCAGCACCACCGTCAGCACCAGGGCTTACTCTAGGTGCTCTAACAGTATCGTAGTTTTGTGTGTTGAATCCAATAAACTTTGCCATGACGTATTTATGCTACTAAAGAATCGACATTTGCTGTCGCTTGTTTATATGCTGCCTGTGCAGTTAAAGTGCGTGAATCACTTTCCCCGTAGGTGGTTCTAGCAGTATTCCAATTATCCAATGCAGATTGTTGCTTAGACAATGCTACATTAATTTGATCCAATTTCTTACTGTTGGCGACAACTTCCGATGCAGTTTGTGCTTGTTTACCTGCAAAGTTTGGAGCAGGAATCTTTGGATCTCCTAACAGTTTTGCAGTCTGAGCCTGTACAACTGCTGCTGTTTTGTTAGTACCTGTTGCTACTGTTGGTAATATAGTTTTGAACGGACCGCCCAATCCCAAAGAACCCAATGCACTTGATATTTTAGATACAGTACTTGGGTTCATATTGGATGTTACGATACCAACTAAACCAGTAGATTCTAACTTATTAACTGAATTTTGAACTGTAGATATTACATTCTTAGATGAGGTAATTGATCCAGAAATGTTATTAATTACTGAATTGACCGAATTGACTTGTGGAATATCAGTAACCGTATTTTGTCCATTAGACACAATATTATTTAGACCAGCAAGACCACCCGGCACTCCTCCTAATATACTATCAGGGGTAGTTGTCGTTGTAGTAGTCGTAGAGCTTCCTCCTGTAGCGGTTACTAATTGGTTAATATCAGTAGAAGATGATCCTGCACTAACTGCTGAGTTTTTAGACAAATCCATAACACCAGCAATGCTAGTCATAAACACTTGGTTAGATTTGTTTAAAGTAGTTTCTGCTTGTGAATATGTAGTGGGAACAACCGGAGCAACATCTGACACTGCCACTTCTGCTTGAACTCCCTCATTTGCTGCGGCTAAACTAATAGGCACGTTTGCTTCATATGCTTTAAATGCAGAGATAACTTGATTGAAGGCACCCGCTGTATTATCACTTAATCCTTTTAAGAAAGATTCCACGCTAGAAGTGTTTAATTTTTCTTCAATGTTAAGTGAAGCAAATAATCCACCAGACATTAAATCGTCAATTGAAGAACTTATATTGTCATATGCGTTCGACACTTGATCTTCTAAGTTATTAACAGTTGAAGAAATCTTATCTTCAAGACCAGTAACGGTAGACGAAATCTTATCTTCAACGTTATTGATTGTACCTGTAATAGAATCACCAATTGCTGATATGTTTTTACTGAATCCAGCAGTGTCTCCGGTGATTAATGACTTAACAGCACTTCCTGCATAGTTAAGCGTTGGCTTCAATCCAGCAACCGCAGTGCTCATAATCAAACCACCTGTCTGAGACATTGACTCTTTTCCAGTAATGATACCCTTATTGACTAGTGTATCTTTTGCTTGGTTTAATAATGATGCTGCAATGTTTGTTTGTGTGCCCGTATTTTTAACTAAGTCTTGTAACGAGTTAACACCATCTTTACCTGTGAATAAATTTGGAGTCATTGCTGCTTCTAAACTTTGTCCAGAATTAATTGCAGTGTTGATTGCGATATCAGCGCCTGGTTTCAAATGACCAGATGTAACTAATTGCTGCGGAGTTAGACCCAAAGAACCAATAACTGCTTGTTTTCCGTTTGGCGTGTCAACTACCGCAACAGTTTGTTGCACCGCACTTGCTGCAGGTCCATTTGCAACACTTACAGCCATTTGTGATACCATTGAAGAAGTAGTTGCAGGATCAATAGAACTTGAACTTGTTACTTGTGCTGTAGTAGGAACTGTTGTAACCAATGATGCACTTGTAGGATTTGCCGGGGCCGGTGGCAATGTTGAATTAACTTGCGTAACAGCAGGAGATGGAACTGATGCTACTGCATTACCTGAATTTAAATTAGTTTGTACATCAATACCCTTGTTTGCCGCGTCCCATGGAGCGTGTGCAGGAGCACGACTAACAATACTTAATAATTTCTTAGGTGCTGTTGCATATCCCACATTAGAATCATACAATGTATCGCTATGTTGTACTCTAGGTAACTGTTTGCCTGGCAATGGTAGTGTTGGGCAGATACCACTGTTCATCAAAATCATTGGACCACCTTTAAGATATAATGATCCTAATGTAGATGTGATCCCAACATCATTACCTGCCAATACACTATAACTACCACCCACATGTTCAGTATGCGTACCTAATACCGTAGTATTCATTGCTTTACCAGTGAAGTGTGTCGTATTTTCTTGGCTTTCAATATGTGTATTCTTACCAAAGATATTTAAATCTCTACCTGCATTCATGTTGATATCTCTATCTGCATGTAAGTTTAAATCACCTTGTGTTCTAATGTTTACTGAGTTAGTTGAGTACATATCAATCGTACCCTCTTTGCCCAACTCAATGTAACTTTGTCCATTAGAATGCATAATGAACAATGTTTGTGCTGCATCGTTCAATAATATAGTATGGCCCAATGCTGTACGAATTCTAACTAATTGGTCATTGCCCTCAACGTCACCGTCATCCATGACGAATGTATGTCCACCAACACGTCCGGTAACCTTTAAACTAGCATCAGGTACTCCGCTATCATTGATTGCATCTTTAATCGTACTGTCTGTATAACCACCTGCATAGATTGGACGTCCTGGTGTACTGATACCAAATACTCTGCTTGGACTTTCACGTTGAGCACTTGATCCAATAGGACCTCTTTCAGGGTCACGCAATAAACCCTGAGAATTGTATATTGCCGCTTGATAACTATGTACTGGTCTAGGTTGATCTGATAATGTACCAGAAAAAGATTGTTTATCGTTTGCGTTGTTAATTTCACCAACAGGTAATTTTGGTGATCCACCGTAACTTGCTGCCTCTTGATTGTTTAATATAACTTTATCTGCTGCACCTATAGCAGGAACCATTTGATTTAACCCTGCTGAAGGGATGCAACCAATATAGTATCCAAAGTTAGGATCACCGTTTGCAAACACACATAATACTTCCGTACCCAAATCAGGTGGTGTTGCCCACATACCATAACTATGCGGGTTGCCTGCAAAACTACCATAGTCATTTTTGCTTGATTCGTTTGGAGTATAACCAAAGAAAGGACTCATATAGCTAATAGGTGCTGACCAATTAGATGTAATGTTTTCAGGATATGATCCGTTTAATCTTTTTAAGATAACACGAATTCTTCCATTATGCAATGAGTCAACATTGTGAACTACTTTACCTATAATAGGGTGTGGATATAACGGCGAATTACCCCTGCCGTCTGTATACTCTCTAGGTATCTTATTTGGATTATTGGTGTTTTGTGTCATATCGTTTCACCTTAATTTCGTGAACTGTCTGTTTGTACTTTTGGTTTTGTAGGTGTATCACTGTCCCAGCCATTGCCTACACCGGGATCAAATTTACCAAACGTGGGAGTTGCGCTAGTACTACTAGTAGTAGTATTACTAGTAGTAGTTGATTCAGTATCAGTGTTTCTTTCATCAGTTGGTGTTGACACGTTTACAGTATTATTACTATTGAACGGTGGCAACACTGTTTTCAAATCTTGTGTGAACAGACCTTTACTAAAGTGACTTTTCAATGAAAGCAACATGTAAATCATTCTATTCCCGGTCATCTTTTTAATTTCAGGTGTATAGTTCCAAAAAGTAATGTCATTGTTTGGTCTTAGTAATCCATCATTCGTTTGATAATTATAATCTTTTACTTGACTAAATCCCAATTCAATAAACACTTGACCTGATGCAGGGTTAATGGTATAATCTTCACCGTATGTTTTTTGTGTTATGATTTGATAGATACTTGCTTCTGAAGTCATCAAATAATCAGGATCACCTAAGATTTTAATCTGTGCATGTAAACTATCATATGGGCTATACAATGATGTTTTTACTGTATTGACTGTTTCTTTTGAATTTGGTAAACTACCTGTAGGTGATGAATCAGTTGTGGTAGTTGGATGAACCGGTGAAGGATCATCATATTGATTTGTACTGTTAGCTATTGCACTATTTGCTGCGGCAGTCACATAATATAACATATTGTATGATTGCTCGTATGATAGTATTTCTTTGTTTTGACCACTGTACCAATAATCATATCTCTTGTATGGTCCCTTGTATGTGGTAGTGCTGCCAATAGCAAGTGCTCTAACATACGGTATCTCTTTTTGTTGAATAACAAATGTGATACTATAGGCAAACCGATTTGATTTCTTGTCGATGCCCTTGATTTTTACCGATGGTGTAATATGATACCAATATAAAGGTTCTGGTTTGTTATTAACGACTGCATCTCTATCAGTTGATTTAACTTTATCAAGTTGTTCTTTATCCACAACTTTTAATGCTGAAATAATGTATTCACTTTGAGTAATGATTTGGTCAATAATCTTATACCAAGATACACCCGGTGCAGCAGTAATTTGACGCTGTTGTTTTACAACTTCGGCGCTTGCACTTTCTGACAAACGAACATTAATACCAAGAGAACTCAAAACAGCAGATTCTGGTGGTTCGGGTTGTCCTGAAGGCATAGGAGTTTTATCAACCAAATAGTGATTTTTATCAATCAACAAGGCTGATGCTATTTTAGAATTCTTCTCAAACTTGATGAAGAACTCATTAGGAATCTCTTGATTTTTATCAGGACCTGATAAAACTCGTTCACTTGCATTAAATGCAGCAGCTAGTTTATTCAATGCATCTTCAACAGTAGTAGCTGAAACAGTAGTTGCTTCTCTAAAGTTACTAATTGTTTTACTGGTTGCAATATATTCAGGAGTTAGTTTTGCATTGATTTCGTATACGGTTAGTTTATTCTCTAACTTAAAATTCATCTTAATGATTTGAATTGGGAAATAGCGAATCAGTGTTTTATCGTTTGTTTGAATCACACCGTTATTATCATATCCCACAAATTCAATTGCTAACAAGTAATGTTGATACAATGCATTGATTGGATTGTTGATATCCATTCGTTTGTTTTCTCTTTTCTGCATTTCAATAGCTGCGTTGACTAAATTATCAGAAAAGTTAATGGCATAAGGTTCCATTATTTGAAATTTGAAATCATAAGATGTAGTAGAGATACCAGTTACTTTTTCACTAACGATTGTTTGTATCTCCAAATTATCTATGTACAAATCTAGGTCAAAATACCTACTACGATTTGAATCTATTCCCGGAGTTATTCCACCGCTTTTAACAATCAATGTTAAGTTCTTTAAGTTCCATGTTCCTGTATCTTGGTAGATATTGAATTCGCTTATTGGAACCATATACAAACTTAAACGATACGTAGAACTAGTGAATTTGCTTAGCGGATTAGTTGGGCGTTGTGCTGTCGCTGATGCAGGTGTAATGTTTGCTTGTTTTTTAGTTGGAGTTACTGGTCTCTTGTCAGTGACAACTACAGTGTCAATTGGTGAATCATCTTCACTTTTATTTTGTGTTGGAGCTGACTTTGCCTGATTGGATTTTGCACTTGTAATAGCATTTGAAATATCTTTATCCAAAGAACTTTTGGTTATTTTTTTAGATATAGAGGTGATACTTCCCCATTCTGCATCAAATGTATTAGCATCATCACCACTAAGACTTTCAAAGATAGCTACACCCTTATCTTCAAAATTACCTGCGTTAGTACTTACGGTACTTTTGAAATTAGCAAAATCAGATGATAACTTTTGAAGGTTCGCTGAATATCCAGGATCAGTTGAATTTGCTTTTAAGTTAATAAATTGATTGGTGTAGTTATTGTACTGTGCCAATGCAGTATTAGCATAGTTTTGGTATTGACTTAAAAATGAGAGTGCCTCGTTGCTCAACGCCATGTTATATTCCTAAAGCAGTTTGTAGGTTTGACAATTGTGGAATATAAATTGATGTACCCTCAACAAAATCAAATAAAGGATCTTTAAGTTTGTTAGGATTTCTTTGTGAGAATACCCACCACAATCTACTATCCTTGTATAAGTCATAGGCTAGTAGATCAGGTCTTAAATGATATGTAGTGTTTATAATCCAAAGGGTATCAGTGTTATCTGGAAGAATACTAACATTAATCATAATGTCTAAGAATTGTCCATTGTAAACATCAGTGTTGTAATATGGACTAGTTTGTGGATAAGTCATTACCAGAATCCTCCAGAGTTTCGTTGCGATCCTCTCAACAAGCTACCAGTTGCATAATCTTTCAAACTGAACTGATTACTTACGTTGTCTCGTGACACAACAGGTAAGCATGTAATTGATAATTGAATTTTTGTCGGTACATATGTTGAATAACCAGTAGATACAATATTAAACACTGGTTCACTAGATTTACCACCTGAGTTTAAATTTGCATGTAATAGTCTAGTTGCAACAAAATCTAGACCAGGACTAAACGAAGCATTACCCTGAACACCAACGGTAGTTCCTAGTTGAGTTTTGGTTGCAGATGTTGCTCTAATATAATCAACATCGTTTGGTAATGTATAATTGAATGAACTGATTAGCATTGGGTGTTTGTTAAATTGAAACTCACCATATCCATCAAGATATACTAATGGTGGGGGAGTACCTGCTCTTGGTTCAGTATCTTTTCCATAGAACATTTTAGTTGCTGATTTTAAGAAATGTATCACAGCTAACATGTATGTAGCCTCATTGTTGTCCTGTGCAGTAAAATCACATGTAATTTGAACTTCATCAACGTTACTGTTTCGATAAAAGTACATTTTATAGTTTGAATGAGTCAATTCTGCTGGATCATAGTTTGCACGATATGCAGTTTGTATAGTTGGTGTGTATGGAAAAACAATACCACCTGTAAGTTTTAATGGGTACAACAAGTCGTTTGTACCAGCGGCGTTATATAAGTAGTTAGTTCCAGACTTCAAACTTAATTTGACTCTCCAATCACTGATAGGAGAAGGAGCAGTTTCTTTTGATTTTAACACTGCCGGACTAAATGACGGTGAACTTGAATTTGAGGGGTCACTTGCCGCAGTTTGTCCATAAGTACTAGCACTTGTACTATTATATGTTTGGTACTGGCCACTAGCGTCAGTTATCAATGTTGACCCGTCAGCAAAAGTCTGAGTTATAGAACCATCTCTATTTGTCACCGTTGACACGGGGACTTCTTGTTGTGTAGTAGGAGTATTAGGCGCAGCCGTAGCTGCAGGAGCCTGAGTACTAGTAACAGTTACTGGACTATTTGTTGTTTTTGTGGTCGTTGTGGATGCATTGGCATTTGCTTTCGCTGCTGCCGGGTCTGAGTTAGAAACTGTTGGATCTGCCATGGTGAATATACCTCTACTAAATATATTTATCGCATCAAAAAACCCCCATTTTTACCGTAATCTGTTGCATTTCTGCAACAAAAGTATTACAATATCTACATCATAATAACGGAGAACTATGAGCCTCATACCACATAAAAAGCCGGTTAACTACCTAAATAATAAAGACATTCTAAAAGAGATTCACACAAGTAAAAACGCATATTGTTCATTCAAAGACCCATCGGATCATAGATATGACTATATCGTTGACATGCCCACTGAAACTCTTGAAAAGAGTTTTGAACATATGCAGAAACCTGAAATTATTCAGGAAGCAAAAGAAACTCGTGCTACACGACTAAGTGTTGAAACTGGTGAAAAAGTAAACCCAGAAGATATCAAAGACACCGACTTAGTATTTCGTGTCATGACCTGGGATCATATTCCAGTCGCACCAAAAGCTCCGCGAAAAGTGGACAAAAAGAAAACAGCAAAAGATATCTTTTCGTTTGAAGAAGATCCAGATGAAATCTTTTCTGACCTAGAAGACACAACTACCAAACAAGAAATTGACGACATGGTTCATGTCAAAGTAAACTTCCCACCATTTCAACATTACAAGTTTACCCGCGGTGGCAACATCAAATGTGTGGGTAAGAGTCATTGGATTGGTGATTTGAAAACAGGCGAATTTTCAAAAGATCACGGACAAATCACTAACAAACTAGCACGTATGTACATTATGATGTGTGAAAAATATGCTATGAAATTTAATTGGCGTGGGTACACATACAACGATGAGATGCGTAACAGCGCCATTCTACAGCTTACGTATGTTGGCTTGCGCTTTAATGAAGCTAAATCGGCTAATCCATTCGCATATTATACAGCGGCTATCACAAACAGTTTCTGCCGTGTGTTGAATAGTGAGAAGCGTAACCAAAACATTCGTGATGACATCTTAGAACTAAACGGGCTTAACCCAAGTTGGACTCGTCAAGGTATCACTGCCGGTTCATACGAAGAATAAATTTAACCATAGGGATTGCTTTTGTAGTCCCTATTCCTTTATACTAACACTTATGAGTAACCTTTTTAAGAAAGCTGCTGTCTTCACCGATATTCATTTTGGTTTGAAGTCAAATAGCCTAGTACATAACACCGACTGTTCCAATTTTGTGGATTGGTTCATAGAAGAAGCTAAAAAAGAAAATTGCGAGACTTGTTTTTTCTTGGGCGACTGGAATCATCATCGTGCAAGTATCAACATTCACACACTTCAATTTGGTTTACAAGCATTGGAGAAATTAAACAATGCATTTGATACTGTATATTTTATCCCCGGTAATCACGACTTATATTATCGTGATCGCCGTGATATTCATTCTGTTGAATGGGCAAAACATCTACCAAACGTTAAAATTATTAATGAGTTCTTCAGTGAGGGTAACGTAGCAATCGCACCATGGCTTGTACAAGAAGATTACAAGAAATTGCAAAAACTCAAAGGCAAATATTTGTTTGGTCATTTTGAGTTACCACACTTCTACATGAACGCTATGGTTGAGATGCCAGATCACGGTGAACTTAACACTGACCATGTGAGTGGTTTTGATAAAGTCTTTAGTGGTCATTTTCATAAACGACAAGCAAAGAAAAACATTTGGTACATTGGTAATGCTTTCCCGCATAACTATGCTGACGCAGGTGATGACCAACGTGGTATGATGATGTTAGAATGGGATAGTGAACCAGAGTTTCGTAGTTGGCCAGGACAACCATTGTTCAGAGTCTATAAGTTATCAGAGATACTAGAGAACCCACAGGGTTTGCTATTACCTGATAGTCATGTTAGAGTACATCTTGACATTGATATTAGTTATGAAGAAGCAAACTTTATTCGTGAAACACTTATTCCCGAACACAAATTGCGTGAAATGGCATTGATACCTATGAAGGTTGAACAAGCTGAACAGCAAGGACCTGATGGTCTTAAGTTTGAGTCAGTAGACCAGATCGTCATCGACCAAATTAATAGTATTGAGTCAAATAGCTTTGACAAAAAGATTTTGCTAGACATTTACAATAACCTATGATCCTACTTAAAAACATAACATTACGAAACTTTCTATCAATTGGCGCAGTAACACAAGCAGTTGACTTTAACAAACAAGATTTGACACTTATTCTAGGTGAGAACTTAGACTTAGGTGGCGACGGTGCTCGTAATGGTACAGGTAAGACAACATTGATTCAAGGATTAAGTTATGCCCTTTTTGGCGTTCCTATCAATGATATTCGCAAAGATAACTTAGTCAATAGAACCAACGCTAAAAATATGATGGTTACATTAGAGTTTAGCGTGAATGGTATTGAGTACAAGATTGAGCGTGGTCGTAAACCCAATGTGCTTAAGTTCTATGTTAACAATACATTGAAAAAAACTGATGATGCACAAGGTGAGAACAAAGAAACTCAAGCAGAAATTGAGCGTATCATCCACATGAGCAGTGAAATGTTCAAGCATATTGTTGTGTTGAACACGTACAGTACTCCATTCTTAGCGTTGAAAAATAATGAGCAGCGTGAAATTATTGAGCAGTTGCTTGGTATCACTATGCTAAGTGAGAAGGCTGAAGTAGTTAAAGAATTAATGAAGAATGTCAAGGATGACATTCAAGTTGAAGAATTCAAAGTCAAAGCAATTGAAGAAGCCAACAAGCGTGTCAAAGAACAGATTGAAAGTTTGAAACGTAGACGTGGTCTTTGGAAAGCAAAGTATGATAGTGATATTGCGTTCCTTGCTGACACATATGAATCACTAAGCAACATTGATATTGAAAAAGAGTTACTAGCGCACAAAGACTTAGTGATTTGGAATCAAAAGAAAACTGCATATGATTCACGCAATAGATTGCTTGCATTCCAAACAGAGTGGCAAGATCGCCACACTAAAGATATTGAAAGTTTACAAAAGCAACTAACTAAACTTGAAACAATTGACATTGTTGAGGAAATGAATGCACATCGTCAATTATCTGACTATGCTATCAAGAGTAAAGAACTTGAAGACAAGAACAAAGAATTAGCTCGGTTATCAAAAGACATTGATAAAGAGAATAAACTAATTCAAAAACTAACAAGTGAGATTGCTACATTGCATGACCACAAGTGCTATGCGTGTGGACAAGAGTTCCATGATGAACAACATCAAAAAGTCTTGAATGACAAAGAAAAGATGTTGGAAGATGCACAGTTCCATGCTACTACACTATTGAATCAATATAACGAATTGAACGATAAAGAAATTATTGTCGGTGACAAGCCCAAGACATATTACAAATCAGAAGCAGAAGCAATTCGTCATGGTAGCGAAGCCAGTAACTTGCAAAACAAGATACTAGAAAAACAAAAAGAAGTTGATCCTTATGCAAAACAGTTGTTGGATCATCCTGAAGTTGTACTAGGCACACAACCTAAAACAATATATGACACAGAAGAAAAGGCAGTTGAGCATCGCAGCAAACTAGCAAGTGTTGAAAAACAATTAGAAGACAAAGCGGTTGAAACTGATCCATATACTGAGCAAATCAATGAAATGGAAAGTGATGCACTACAAACAGTTGACTTTAACAAAATCAATGAGTTAACCAAGAAACTAGAACATCAAAAGTTCTTGCTTGACTTATTGACCAGCAAAGATAGTTTTGTTCGTAAAAAGATTATTGACCAAAACTTGAGTTATCTAAACAATCGTTTGACGCATTACCTAGACAAGATCGGGTTACCTCACAATGTTGTATTCAAAAATGATTTACAAGTTGAGATTACAGAACTAGGACGTGAGTTAGACTTTGACAATTTAAGCCGCGGTGAGCGCAATCGCTTGATCTTGGGGTTAAGTTTTGCTTTCCGTGATGTTTGGGAAAGTTTATATGTTCCTATCAACACATTGTTCATTGACGAGTTAATTGACTCGGGACTTGATACAATGGGCGTTGAAAACAGTATTGCTATCTTAAAAGACATGAGTAGAACTAGACAAAAGAGTATTTGGCTAGTTTCACATCGTGAGGAACTTGCAGGTCGTGTTCCTAGCGTACTGAAAGTAGTCAAAGAAAACGGTTTCACAAACTATGCAACTTCTACTGATATAGAATAATATTGGGCAAGTTTTCAACAGCTAAGTAGTTATATGCCAAGTCCACAGAAAAACAAAGGTTCAGGTTACGAAAGAGAAGTAGCCAAGTTTCTATCAGAAACTTACGGAGAATCGTTCATTCGTGCTCCCGGTTCCGGCGCATATGTGGGTGGCAAGAATCAAGCAAGAACCGAAGTCTTGCACGAAGGTCAGATTCGTTCATTCAAAGGAGACATTGTTCCAGGACAAAGTTTCAGTAGAATGAATATAGAATGCAAATTCTATGCTGACTTTCCGTGGCACTTAACTCTTACGGGTGAGTGTAAACAACTTGATTCGTGGCTAGAGCAACTACTTGATGTAGAAGACGAAGGCGATTTAAATCTTCTTTTTATGAAGTTTAATCGTAAGGGTCAATATGTCGCAGTCCAAGGCAAGCTAACATGGAAAGCAGATTCATGCATTCTATACAGTAGCAAGCAATGGGGCGATTGGATCATCATGGAACATTCTAACTTTTTCAACAAAAACAAAGATTTAGTAAAATCATATTCGCAGACACCAAGTCAAAATCAAAATAATTAATATACAGAACCCTTAATTCGTTGACTGAGTTTGTCAGTCCTCCTTGAGATTGTACAGATTGTGCTGTGCCGTCAGATTCTGGAGAAGAGCACATGATCTTTTGATTGTGTGGAACACCGAGAGAGCAATCGAGTAAACAGCGAACTCTCAATGAGTCTATACCTACTTTGTTTTGATGGTATAGAACATGCGTTGCAGAATGAAACACTAAACCGTGCGTATATTCAACTACAGACCATAAACCTTATAGGGCAACCGGTGGCGTATATTTGCTTAGTAAAGTTGGCAGAATATACGGGTATAAACAACGTGGAAGACGGGCATGGCAAGTTAATCCAATGGTAGTGCTTGAACAGCACTACCATGGCTTCTAAGCGGCAAGTGTATTCCCCTTAAAGATATTACTACTAGAATTACTAAAAGAATACAAAACAATAACCGAGCGTAATTTCTGAGCAAAGCGAAGAAATAAGTGAAGGTTGATGAGCGAAGCTCATCGTTAGTGTTAACCCTAAGTTGTGATAAATGAATAGTTACGGCTTAGAAGAATGGCAATTTACTTGTCTTAGTTGTTTCCAAGTTACTTTCAATAATTTTACTAATTGCTTGTCTTTCACTAATTGAGAGGTTAAGGATATCTTCATATGAAATACCACCTCTCATATACCATGCCATTTTAAGTGAGTCTGCCTTAATCTGACTACATTCTTTTTCCATGTTGTCTAGTAGACTTTTAACTTCCTCCGGACCCAAAGTTAAAAGTCTTAGTCGAAAAAATCACTAACGTTGATATTGAATGCTTGTTTAAATTCGTGTTGGCATTGAGGACATGTAATGTTCAATGGTTTATTCTCAGTGCTTTCTTTTAGTTGTGTGCTATAGGTTTTGATCTGGTCAAAGGTTTTAGCATCACATTCACGTAGAAACTCAATGATGTATTCACGTTCAAACACTGTTGCTGTTGGGGCTTTGATATATTCAATCGTTGTGGAAATCAAGTCAACTGTTAGTGACAATATCTCTTTCATCAAAATATCGCTTTTTGCGGTTCTTTCGTCTTCATCCTCTGTATTCATTACCGTTCTTAGTGATTGTTGAACATTGAATTGTTTTAAACTAGCTTCATTCACTTGTTTGTATGACATTGGTTTAAACTTGATTTTCAAGTCTCCCAACTCTAGTAATGATTGATAGTCACCGGGATTAAATCCAGCAAGAACACCAGTTAAATTAACGTCAAACTTAGAATATTCTTCACAGCTTGGGCATTTAGTTTCGATCTCCATAGTAGAACCGTGTGTTGCTGCACGTATTGCAACTAAGATAGGATCCAAATCAATGTTTGGAACTGCCCAAGGGTCTTTGATACTAGGAACACAGCTTCTAATCAATTCAACAACAGCAGCACCGTTGAACAAACTGTCAGGTGTTTTGCTTGTAATCTCGTCAATTGCAGTCATTGGGTACACTGGAACTTCACCGTTCTCTGGAATATCAATTGATCCTAAAGGATATCCTTGGCCCCCGCTAGGCAATTTTAGATATACTGATGGTCTGCGAAAAAACTGTTTAAGTGGATTGTCTGACATGTTTACTCCTAGAATGTCATGTTTTTAGGTACTAAATACTATATACCCAATATTTATCGGTCATATTATGGATGAAAATTTAAACGAAGAAGTCAAGAAATTAGTTGAAGCATTAAACGACTTAAAGGAAGCAACTGATCCTTTGGCTGAAAGCCAAAATGCCGTCAGTGGTGCTGCTAATAAAAGCAAAGATAAACTAGAAGACCTTGCAAGGGAGTCATTGCGTACAGTTGTGGCAATGGGAGCTTTTTCAAAGGCAATGATATCTGCCGATGAGGGAACTGGTAAGTATGCTGCAGGTATAGGTAGTGCGGCAAATGCAGCTTCAGGGTTTGCAGGTGAGTTGGGTATTCTTGGTAAGGGTGTTGGGTTTTTAATATCTGCATTTGGTGGTCTTGTAGGTGGTGTACTAAAACAAAATGAAGCATTAGCTAAAACATACAAAGGTTTAACCAACATTGGTGACTTGGGTAATGCTGATTGGAAACAACTAGCACAGGACATTCAAAGTGTAGGTTTAAGTGTTGATGAGGGTAGTGCTACATACACCAAAATTATTCAAGACAATGCAAAATATCTTACATCATTTGGAGGTACAGTTGAGGGTGGTAGAAAGTCATTATTAAAACTAGGACAAGATGGTATAACACCGTTCGAGTTTATGCTAAAACGCCTTGGGTATGACGCTGAAGATACATTACGTCATGGCGCATTTTGGTTAGGATTAGTTGCTTCAACTGGTCAAAAAAGTAAACTGTCTCAGGAAGATATTACTAAAGGTTCTAGAGAATATCTAACTATTTTAGCAGAGTTAACATCAATTACAGGACAAACCAAAGACCAAACAGAACAGAAGATATTGGCAGATCAAAATGATTTGCGTTATCAAATGGCTTTATCTGAAATTCGTGATCCAAAAGAAGCACAACGTTTGCAAATGTTTGTTGCTAATTCAGGTGATGCTGCTGAAGGGTTAAAATCTATTATTGCTAATGCAGGTGCTTCAATTGATGATATTGCAGTATATGCAGATATGACATATGGTGCAAATAATTTACGTAGAATTATTAATGCCGCGAAACTACCAGCCGAACAAGCACAGCTTGAGTTTGCAGAAGCATTGAAAGCTGCAGGAAAACAGTATATAACTACGACAAAAACATTTAGTACTAGTATTAGTCCAGTAAAAGATGGAATGAAAGACCTTGGACTTGCAGGTAAGGGTTTAGTTGAAGCAAATCAATGGGCAAACATCAATACTAAAGAATATGCTGCTCAACTTGGTAAACACAACAAAGATAGTGAGAACCAATATCAAGATGAATACACACAACAGGGTAGAACTCAGCGTTTGGTAAGAAATGCATACGAAAAATTTGAACTTATTTTACGTGATGGTATAAACCCTGCACTTGAAAAATTTCAAAAGACTGTTTTGAATTTGGGTAAAACATTTGCTGACCTATTGTATAAATTTGGTGGTCCTGACCTACGTGCATTGTTTGTTGATATGAGTGATTTAGACCAAGTTAACGAGCTAATAATCTCAATGAAAGAAGATGTAGATGCGTATGATAAAGAGATTAATAAGTTAAAAGCTGACAGAGAAGCATTGTCAACAACACCTTTGGGTAAAAACCTCAATGCTAAAGATATTGCAGAAATTGATAAAAAAATTGCCGATCTAGAACGTAAGAAAAGAGAAAGTGAGACAAATCAATCACCGCTAGAACAAAAATTAGCTAATGAAAGTATAGTAAAAAATGGAGGTGCATCACCTGTAATTCCTGACACATTGAGGGCCAAAGAAAATTATGGTAATGGACCCATCACGCCCGCCCTACAAAATACATTGAATCAATTGGCTAAAATTATTCCTGGAGCAGTTATTACTTCATTAAATGACGCTGAAACTTTCAGGGATAAACAAGGTAAAATGTCACATGTGGCAACAATGAGTGGTCATGGAAGAGGAACGGACGTTGACTTTACGGTACCGGAAAACACAGTTTGGACTAATCCTGAAGACAACATTGCATACCCTATTACACCTGGTTCAGATGGTGAAAAAAAATTATTGGATTACTTGAAAAAGAATGGGTTTGATCCAAATAAAACTATGATTGAAGAAGAGGGTCAGAAGGGAGAAAATGATAGCATATCGACTGGTCATCATTTCCATGCTCGTGCTCCGGGTGCAAGAAGTGGTGGAGTCTTTAATGGGCCTACTACAGGTTATCAAGTTGAGTTGCATGGTAAAGAAGCAGTTGTTCCTATGAGTTATTTCAACAATTTTCACAAAGAAATGAAAGATAACTCTAGCTCACAAAGTCAAGTTACAAAAAACAATTTGAGTGATTTTGTTCAAAGTTCTAGTGGATCAAACTCAAATGAGTTGATTAGAATCTTTAGTGATATGATGGAAATGATGTCCGACAAGTTTGATGACATGATTAGTGAACAACGTAAAGTGTTGGATGTGAACGAACAAATACTAACGCAAGCTAGACATTAAGATAAATATATCTATGGCATATAAAAAGCGTTTTTCCAATTTAACCGGTCAACTAGGTCCTATTTCTGGTATCAACAGTAATAAGGGAGCCTGGAATAATGGCATGGGTAGCGAACAAGATGGCGGCTACAACAATAGTGAGTTTGGTTACAAGAACTACATGAGCCGTTTACCTGAAGTTTATACAGGACACCCAAACCGTATTGAACGTTATAATCAGTATGAAATGATGGATGTTGATGCAGAAGTTAATGCATGTTTAGACATTATTGCTGAGTTCAGTACACAGAAAAACGAGCAAAATAACACACCTTTTGAGATAGAATTCCGTGAAGATCCTACTCCGCATGAAGTAGAAATACTTAAAAAACAACTACAACAGTGGTGTAAACTGAATGAATTTGAGACCAGAGTGTTTAAAGTTTTCCGTAATGCAATCAAATATGGAGATCAAGTGTTCATTCGTGACCCAGAAAATTTCAAGTTATACTGGGTTGATATGGTCAAAGTTACTAAAGTTGTTGTTAATGAAACAGAAGGTAAAAAGCCTGAGCAGTATGTTATCAAAGACATTAACCCTAATTTACAGAATTTGAGTGTTGCTGAGAAAGTTTCCACAGACTTCCAAGCTAACCCTAGTACAGGATTTGGTGGCACAGGCGGTGGTATAGCTAGTCAAGGTTATACAGTTCCAAGTATGCCATCCGGAACAGCGGGAAGTCGTTTTAGTTTAGCATTGAATGAAGCTGCCATAGATGCGAAACATGTAGTTCATCTAAGTTTAACTGAAGGCTTGGACAGATATTGGCCTTTTGGCATGAGTGTTTTAGAGAACATCTTTAAAGTTTATAAGCAAAAAGAATTATTAGAAGATGCTATCTTAATCTATCGTGTACAACGTGCTCCTGAACGCAGAGTGTTCAAAATTGACGTTGGTAACATGCCAAGTCACATGGCTATGGCTTATGTTGACCGTGTTAAAAACGAAATTCACCAAAGACGTATTCCAAGTGTAGGTGGTGGGCAAGCTATGATGGATGCTACATATAATCCATTAAGCATGAACGAAGATTATTTCTTCCCAGTAACAGCAGATGGCCGTGGATCAAGTGTTGAAATGTTACAAGGTGGACAAAACTTAGGTGAGATTGATGACTTGCGTTACTTCAACAACAGACTAGCACGTGGTCTACGTGTTCCAAGTAGTTATTTGCCGCAAGGTCCTGAAGACAATCCTATGCCACTAAGTGATGGTCGTGTTGGTACAGCAATGATTCAAGAGTTTCGTTTCAATCAATACTGTGAGCGACTACAAAACTATATCAGTCAGAAGTTGAACGAAGAATTTAAGTTGTTCTTGCGTTGGAGAGGTTTTAACATTGATAGTGGATTGTTTGATATTAAGTTTAACAAGCCACAAAACTTTGCAGCCTATCGTCAGAGTGAACTAGATAATGCACGTGTGTCAGTATTTCAAACAATGGAAGCATTTCCTTATATTAGCAAACGTTTTGCTATGGAACGTTTCTTGGGCTTGACCAAAGAAGAAATTGAAGAAAATCAACGACTATGGTTTGAAGAACGTGAAGACCCAGAACAATCTGGACCAGAAGGTGGTGATTTACGTAGTATTGGTATTAGTGCAGGTGATATCGACCAAGATACTGAATCAATTGATAATATGGAACAATCACCAGAGGGCGGTGACAATATGGGTGGAGAAACAACTCCGGCTATGGGCGGACCTGAATTAGCTGGCGCAACTCCACCTCCACCAATGTAATAGGAAATTAACATGAAACTATTTGAAATGTACGATGCACCGATTGATGGTTATCAAGACACTAGTAAAGATAACAGTAAAATAAAATGGGGCGAGACAAGAAAAACAAAATTAACATTAAGACAGATACGTAAACTACGTAAAATGCTTGATGTTCGTAACTATGAAAAATCTAAAAATTTAAAGAAAATTCGTAAACAATATGAACCTGTTGCTGAAACACCAGCATTATAAGCATATCTTTAATGAAAACGTAAAAAGTGAGCACTTATTGTGCTCTTTTTTATGATACCCACTAAATAATTCTACAAGAAGCCATTTACACTTAGGAGATAAACAATGGATAATAAAAAGTTTGAACAACTCATGGATTTGATTATCAATGAGGACGAATCTAAAGCACGTGCTTTGTTCCACGATATTGTGGTAGAAAAAAGCCGTGAAATTTATGAAAGCCTAATGGACGAAGAATTTGGTTCACAAGACCAAGTTGGTGGACTATTAGACGAGATCGGTGCTGAGGAAGAAGGCATTGGTGAAGGCGAAGAAGAATTTGATGACATCGAAGGCGATGACCAAGTTGACCTAGACTCTGACGAGTTTGGCGGTGAAGAAGGTGGTGAAGAAGACCTAGAAGACCGTGTTGTTGACTTAGAAGACAAACTAGACGAATTGATGGCCGAGTTTGAAGAACTAATGGCTCAAGAAGACGGTGAAGAACACGGTGAAGACTTTGGTGACGAAGGTGAAGAACACGGTGATGACATGATGGAATCTTCTGAAGATGATGAAGAAGACATGATGGAAGCATCTGAAGATGATGAAGATGATGAAGAAGAAACTTTGGAAGAAGCAGTTCAATTGCAAAAAGTTTCCGTAACACACGGTGACAATGGTGCTTACACAAAAAGCCCATCATTAAACAAGAATACAAAAATCTCTAGTAATGGTGCTAAAGTTGTATCATTAGGCGGCGGTGAGTCAACTAAAGGTGGTACACAAGGTGGTTTGTTAAACCCAACAACTAAAGACCTAAAAGGTGCTGGTACATTTAAGAATGCTCCAGGCAAAGGTAACTTCAGTGAAAAAGGTGAAGCAGCTCCAAAACCAAAGCATGGTGATGACGGTCAAAACACTAAGTCTATCGTAGGTGAATCTCGTAAGACTACTAAGAAAATCATTAAGAAGTAAGGATACCTGAGAAATGGCTTTGTATCTCAGAGAAAACCTAACTTTCGACCGTGCTAATATCATAGTTGAAAGCGAAGGTGAAGGCAGTAAGAAGTCCCTTTATATGAAAGGGATCTTCATTCAGGGCGGGGTTAAAAACGCTAACGAGCGTGTTTACCCTGTTTCTGAAATTGAATCTGCTGTTGATACTCTTAATGAACAAATCAAAACAGGTTATTCAGTATTAGGTGAAGTAGATCACCCTGATGATTTAAAAATCAATTTGGATCGTGTATCACATATGATTACTCAAATGTGGATGGATGGTGCAAATGGATTCGGCAAGTTAAAAATATTACCAACTCCAATGGGACAGTTAGTGTCTACAATGTTGGAGAGTGGTGTGAAACTCGGAGTCAGTAGTAGAGGTAGCGGCAACGTTAACGATATGAATGGCCAAGTTAGTGACTTTGAAATAGTCACTGTGGATATTGTTGCACAACCAAGCGCACCTAATGCATATCCCAAAGCAATTTATGAAGGCATGATGAACATGCGTCATGGTCATAAGTTACTTGAGATTGCAAAAGACGCCCAAGGCGACAAAAAAGTTCAGAGATACCTGAAAGACGAAATGGTTCGTCTTATCAAGGACCTCAAAATTTAAAGGGGATAAAGCATGTTTGATGCTATCAAACCATTACTTGAAAGTGGTATTATCAACGAAGAAACTAGCCAAGCTATAAACGAGGCATGGGAATCTAAGTTGAATGAAGCCCGTGAACAAGTTCGTGCTGAATTACGTGAAGAATTCGCACAACGATTTGAACACGATAAAACAATAATGGTAGAAGCCCTAGATAAAATGATGACAGATGGTTTATCTGCTGAAATTGAAGAATTTAAAGCAGAAAAACAAGCAATGAATGAAGACCGCGTTAAAGCGCAACAAAAATTGCGTGAAAACGCAAGCAAGTTCAATGACTTCATGGTTAAACACTTAGCCGAAGAAATCAAAGAATTGCGTACCGAACGTTCAATTCAAAAAGAAAGCCAAAACAAACTAGAACAATTTATTGTTGGTGCATTAGCTCGTGAAATCAAAGAATTCTCACAAGATAAACAAGCCGTTGTTGAAGCTAAGGTCAAATTAGTTGCTGAAGGTCGTAAACAATTAGAAGCATTGAAAGCACAATTTGTTGCTGAAAGTGCTAAGAGAGTTAACGAATCTGTTGCAAAACATCTTAAGGGTGAACTAAGTCAGTTGAAAGAAGATATTAAGATCGCTCGTGAAAACGATTTTGGTCGTAAAATCTTTGAATCTTTCGCTACCGAATTCTCTGCTACTTACTTAAATGAAAAAGCAGAAACACGTGGCCTAATGCAAGCATTAGCACAAAAAGAACAACAATTGGCGGAATCTACCGTACAAATCGCTCAAGCTAAGAAATTAGTGGAAAGCAAAGAACGTGAAGTTCGTATTATTAAAGAATCTAATAGCCGTCAAAAAGCTATGGATGAATTGCTAGGTACTCTAAATGAGGAAAAAGCAAGTGTAATGCGTAACTTACTAGAAAGCGTCCAAACACCTCGTCTACAGGCCGCTTTTGATAAGTATCTACCAGCAGTTTTAAATACTGTTACAGAGAAGAAAGAGAATAAAAAACCTGTCTTATCTGAATCAGTAAAAGCTGTTACTGGGGATAAAACTGTTAAACAAGCTGATGATGAATCTCGTGATAACGTGATTAGTCTAAGACGTTTGGCAGGGCTTTAAAATTAAAAGACATATTTAGGAGAAACATAAATGTCACAAGTTCTATTAGAAAGCCGTTGGGATGAGACTAAAGAAGCCCTACTTGAAGGTCTTAAAGGTACTCGTAAATCAACGATGGGTGTTATCTTAGAAAACACTCGCAAATCATTATTGTCTGAATCTGTTGCAGGCACAACTACAGCTGGTAACATCGCTACATTAAACCGTGTGATTCTTCCAGTTATCCGTCGTGTTATGCCAACAGTTATTGCTAACGAGCTAGTTGGTGTTCAACCAATGACTGGCCCAGTTGGTCAAATTCACACTCTACGTGTTCGCTACGCTAACAGCGTAACTGGTTCTGACTTCCCATACGGTGGTGGCGGTGCCGGTGATGTTACAGGCGGAGAAGAAGCATTGTCTCCATTCAAGATTGCACAAGCATACTCAACAGTACGTTCAGACGCTACATCAGCTTCTGGTTATACTGGTGCTCCAACAGCAAACTTGGAAGGTAACGGCGGTAAACAAATCAGCGTACAAATCTTGCGTCAAGCTGTTGAAGCTAAGTCACGTAAGTTGCAAGCACGTTGGACATTTGAAGCTGCTCAAGACGCTCAATCACAACACGGTATTGACGTTGAAGCAGAAATCATGGCAGCTTTGGCACAAGAAATCACTGCTGAAATTGACCAAGAAATTCTATTGTCATTGTCAACATTGGCTTCTACAGAAGCAACATACAACCAAGCTACAGTATCTGGTACAGCTACTTTCGTTGGTGACGAACACGCAGCATTGGCAGTTTTAATTAACCGCGTTGCTAACTTGATCGCTCAACGTACACGTCGCGGTGCAGGTAACTGGGCAGTTGTAAGTCCACAAGCATTGACAGTATTGCAATCTGCAACTACTTCAGCTTTTGCACGTACAACAGAAGGTACTTTCGAAGCTCCAACAAATACAAAATTGGTTGGTACATTGAATGGTGCAATGCGTGTTTTCGTTAACACATATGCAGCAGACAATACACCAGTTCTAGTTGGTTACAAAGGTTCTAGCGAAACAGACGCAGCAGCATTCTATTGCCCATACATTCCATTGATGAGCAGCGGTGTTGTATTGGATCCAGGTACATTCGAACCAGTCGTATCATTTATGACACGTTATGGTTATATCGAATTGACAAACACAGCATCTAGCTTCGGCAATGCTGCTGACTACTTGGGTGAAATTGCGATGTCTAACATCACATTCCAATAATCAAGGAATCAAAACTTTTATTCTCATCGGGATGGGAAGTTACAATTAGGGAGACTAAGGTCTCCCTTTTTGTTGGCACTACAGGAAGCTATTGTCAAAAAATGATAAATAAATGATAAGATAATATTTGGGACCATACATGGCAGTTGATGCATTTAATTCAGTAGGTGGATATACAGTAGGAATTCCTCCAATACCTATTATAGACGCTAACGGAAATTTAACAGTAAACCAAGCAAACATCGGTAATGTTACTATTAGCGGTGACCAAGTTGTTACTGGTAACATTGTAGCTAATACTTTTATTGGTAGCTTCAGTGGTAATATTTCTGGTAACTTAATTACTCCAGGCTTAGATGGTTGGGTATTGTTCAATGAAAGTGGAGCAGCATCATCTAGTAGTGAATTTACTTTTAATCCTACCGGTGCATTACTAACAGTTACCGGTAGAATAGAAGCAAGTTCATTTACTGTAGGCACAGGTGTAAATGAATTTTCAACAACAACCGTTGTAATGGCAACTACTTTTAGTAGTGCTGCTGGACAAGTATTGCATTCACAACATGCAAATGCAATTTGTTCAGTTGACTATACAATCATTGCTACTGATACCACTGCTAACACTAGACAAACTAGCAAATTATTTGCAAGTGTATTAGGTACTGAAGTTGGATTCTATGAATATGGTACAATTGATGTTCCGCAATCTAGCCCAGGCGTTGCTGACTTCTCAGTTGTATATGATGGAACAAGTAATGTAAATTTAACAGTAAATCCAATGTCTTCAGATACTATCACTTACAAGATAATGGTAACAAGCTATAAAGAATAAGGACAAGAAAAATGGCGATTAGACTCTTTAACTCAGTTGGTGGCTACTCAGTAGGCGAAACCCCAGCAAATGTGATCTTAGCGAATAGTGATATTACGCTAGGTTATGTAGTTTCATCAACTCTGCCAGGCAATGCAAACATCTATTTGTCAGCGGGCAATGGTAATCTCTACACAACTAGATTATTAACTGATAACTTACTACATGCTAACGGAGTTGCATGGGACTTCTTGCAAGCAGGTGGTTCTACCGGTCAATTACAATTTAACAACGCCGGTGATTTAGGTGGCAGTGCTAACTTGACATTTGATGGTACCAATTTATTAACATTAACCGGTACAGGTAACATCACTAATCTTAACTCAAGTGGCAACGCTAATGTTGCAAACTTGAATGCAAATGGTACAGTTAACTTTACTAGTTCTGCGAACGTTACATTAGGTCCCGTTTCAAATATTCACATTAGTGGTGGTAGCACAGGCTACGTTCTACAAACAAATGGTTCAGGTGCATTAACTTGGGTAAGCCCAAGTAGTGTTGGTATCGGTGGTTCTAACACACAAGTTGAATTTAATGATAATGGTTCATTTGCTGGTAGTGCTAACTTTACCTTTAATAAAACATCTAATACATTAGCTGTCGATAACATTAACTTGGTAGCAACTGGTACTGCTAACTTAGGTAACTTAGTAATTGCTAACTACCATCAAGGTACATTAACTACTGGTGCACAACCTAATATTACAAGTGTTGGTACATTAACAAGTTTAACTGTTACTGCTAACGCAAACTCTGGCAACATATATACAGGTAACGTAAGTGTAACAGGTGCTGTATTGAGTTCATGGATACCTGCTACAAACAACACTTATGATTTGGGTAATAGCTCAAGTGCATGGCGTAACGTTTGGGCTGGCTCTAACATCTTTATTGGTGGTTCTACTGGATACATTAGAGCAACCGGTAACGTAATTAAAGTTGATGCATTCCAATCAGCAAACAATGCTAACGTTGGATCATTGACAGTTCAAGGTGCTACACAATTGAATAGTGACTTGACAGTTCAAGGTAATTTAACTGTAGCTGGTTCAACAACATACTTAAACGTAACTAACTTAGCAGTTGAAGACTTATTAATTGATATTGGTGGTTCTGGTAACGGAGCTAACTTGACTAGCTATGATGGTAAAGATCGTGGTTTGTTATTACATAATTACGACTCACATAATTTAACAGGTCCAATCAATCAAGCATGGATTTGGAGTTCAGTAAACAATGAATTCCGTGCTATCGCTGATGTATTAAGTATATCAAGTGGTGTTGTAACACCAAACGTATATGCTAACATTCATGGTTTAACTTTCATTGGTAATGTTAATGCTACAACAGTTGCAGGTAACTTAACTACCAACGCACAGCCAAACATCACTAGCGTAGGTACATTATCAAGTTTAACTGTTTCAGGAACATTTATTGCTAGTGGATTGACATATCCAACTACCGATGGTACTTCTGGTCAATTCTTGAAGACAAACGGATCGGGCGTACTATCTTGGTCTACTGTAAGTACAAGTAGTATTACTAATGGTACAAGTAACGTAAACGTTGCAGCAAGTGGTAACGTAACTGTCACTGCGGCAGGAAACACAACTGTAACTATTACTCCAACTGGTGCAAACATAACTGGTTATGCTAACGTTACCGGTACTATTACTGCAAACAACGTTACTGCTAACACTATAACTGGCATTAGTCTTGTTACTGGCAACTCAACACAGGGTGCAACTACTGTAACAAGTTCAAGTACATCAGCTAAAATTCTTGCAACTTTCCCAGTAACTGGAATCAACGGTGTTGAATATTTTGTAAAAGGTGTTGATACTAATTATAAGTATACTATTGCTAAGATTCATGCGGTTACTGATGGTGCAAACGTAGACTGGGATGTATTTGGTGGAATATCTCTCTCATCTGGTGTAGGTGCTGCAGGTGGACAGTTTGTGGTAAGTATCGCATCAGGAAATATTCAAATAGCAGTGACACCGTCTAGTAGTAACTCTACTACATGGACAACTAAGTATACAACAATCTAAAATTTAGGGTACCATGGGAATCAAAAAGTTTAATGCCGTCCAGGGGTTTTCAGTAGGTGAAACAACCATTTATGATGTTGTTGACATTAACGCCAACGTTTCTGCAAATAACCTAACTGTAACTGGTACGACAAACTTAGGTGCAATTAGTAACCTTACAATCACCGGTGGTAGTGCTGGGTATGTATTAAAGACAAATGGCTCAGGTGTACTATCTTGGGAAAATCCACTTGATGTAGGTGTTACAGGGTCAAACACACAGATCCAATTTAATGACAATGGTGCGTTTGGTGCCAGTGCAAATCTAACATTTGACAAAACTTCAAATACATTAACAGTTGATAAGATTGTAGCGAACGGTGCAAGTTTAACTAGTTTAAATGGTGCTAATGTTACTGGTACTGTAGGTAATGCAAATTACGCCGCATACGCAGCAAACGTAACGGGTAGAACACAATCTAATATCACATTAGTTGGTACATTGGCTAACTTGAATGTTAGTGGTAACATTAGCTCAGGTGGTAACTTAACTTCTGCAAACGCTAACTTAGGTTATATAGCAGTTGCATCATACTTCTACGGTGATGGTAGTAACCTGTCTGCTATCTATGGAC
>Ga0208874_1000079_pt1 | contig 34512 bp, 31 predicted proteins | sample CryBogCBH10Oct08_FD_184604 | JGI IMG/M metagenome (GOLD analysis project Ga0208874, IMG submission 184604) | Freshwater microbial communities from Crystal Bog, Wisconsin, USA - CBH10Oct08 (SPAdes) (version 2) | ecosystem: Environmental > Aquatic > Freshwater > Lake | place: Crystal Bog... | reverse complement strand
GTCTTCAACGACACGATCGCGGCCGCGAAGGCCTTCTCCAACTACTACGGCTCGCTCTACCCGTCGCTCATCGACAGTGACGGCACCATTGCCGTGCACTATGGGGTGACCTCGCCACCAATGACCTTCATCATCAATGCCCGTGGCGTGGTGGCGGCCACCCTGGTGGGACCAGCGACAACGCAGCAGTTGACGCGAGCGGTGCAGCGGGTGGCGGCATGAAAATCCTGACGTCATTTCGATTGTGGTTGGTCGCGTTCGTGCTAGTGATCACTGCGGCGGTCGTCGTGACGCCGACGGCGTCAACGTCGGCGACCCGGATTGCCCACCTCGAGTCACTAGTGAAGTGTCCGTCCTGCCAGGATCTCTCGGTGGCCCAGAGCACCTCGGCATCGAGCCTCGCGGTGCGGGCCGAGATCACGTCGATGGTCACTGCGGGCAAGAGCGACACCCAAATTCTCACCACAATCGAAGACGCCTACGGCACCAATGTCTTGCTGAGTCCGAGCACGAGTGGTCTCGGGGTGCTCTTGTGGCTCACGCCGACCTTGGTGGTCGTAGCAGCACTAGCGATTGGCGTGCGACTCCGGAAGCGGCGATGACCGACTCGAGCTGGCACGACGAAATTGCGCTGCGCGAGGCGAGTCTCGTTGACGCTGCTCGCGAACACGCCGCGGGCGAACTCGACGACGACACGTATGCCGAGATCGTGGCCCGCGAGGAAGTCGCCCTGGCAGCGCTGCGCGCACGCACGCCCCAGGCGGCCACACCGCGTGCACCGAAGCCCCGTCGGCGTCGCAAGACCAGCCGACTGGTCGTTGGCCTGGTCTGCCTATCGCTGGCCGCGGTGGGCATCGTGTGGCTGAACGTGTCGCTGCGTCAGGCTGGTTCGCAGGTCACCGGTGGTATTCAGGCGTCGACCGGTCAACGGGTCACCCAGTTACTGCTCGAAGCGCAGGCCGACTCGGCCGCCAATAACGACACGGCGGCCCTCGCGGCCTACCAGAGCGTCCTCCAACTCGCCCCGACGAACGTCACCGCGCTGACGGAGGCGGGCTGGTTGACCTTCTCGGCGGGAAGCGCCAGCCACAACGCCGCGATCATTCAAGTGGCGTTACGGGATCTGCGTACGGCGGTGCGTTTGGCGCCGAACCAGGCGGCACCCCACCTCTATTACGGCCTCGTCGCCTACGTCACGCCGGCGAATACCGCGATTGCCACGCAGCAGTTTTCGGCGTTTCTCGCCTCGCACCCCAGTCGGGGTCAGTTGGCAGTCGCTACGCCGTACCTGCGCGCGTTACACCTGCTTCGTTAGAGCGGCAGGACGTGCGAGAGGGCGGCGCCGAGAACGGCCGCGCCCAGCAGGGGAATCATGCTCGACCCGCGCTTCCACCACAGCCAGCCAGTCGCGGCAACGAGCAGTGGCACCTGCCAGAGGTGACTCAGCAGCAATGCCAGTGGCACGGTGGCGCCGGCAATGGCGCCGATGACGCAGGGGCCGGCCCCGGCGAAGAATGCTTGCACCGTGGGGTTGGTCCGCAGGCGCTCGAAGGAGCTGCCGCCGGCGAGGATGAAGATGAATGATGGTCCGAAGGCCACCACGGTAGCGAGCAGGGCCCCCGCGATGCCGCGAGCGGCGTAGCCCACGGCGGCCGTGGTGAGCACCACCGGTCCCGGCGTGATCTGGCCCAGGGCCACGGCGTTCAGGAACTGCGGGCCGCTCATCCAGTGGTACACCGAGACCACGTCGTGCTGCATCAGCGGGATGATGACGAAGCCACCACCGTAGGAGAGGGCACCGACCTTGAAGGCCAGCCACGCGATTGAGCCGAGAACGCCGAGGCCGCCGGCCTTGGCCGCGGTCACGGCCATGGCCATCGTGCCGTTGGCAGTGCCACGGCGGGCGAGAATCTCGACGACGCCCGCGGCGATGAGGGCGATGACGACGTAGGCCGAGGCCACCATGGCAACCACCGCACCCACGGTGGCGTAGAGCACCCACCGGGTGAGACGTCGCTTGTCAGTCCGAACGTTGCGCACGCTCGGTGGAATCATGGTCGCGCCCGTGGTCAGGGCGATGGCCGGCACCACTGCGCCGGCGCCGAGGGCCGCACCCTGGAGCCACGCCGCGGGCCGCTGGGCGAAGAAGAGCGCCGACAGGGCGATGATCATGATGAGGCCCGGCACGATGAAGCAGAGGCCCCCGAGCAGTGCACCGCGAACACCACGAAGCCGCCACGCGCAATAGATCGCCAGCTGTGTGGAGGCCGGACCGGGGAGGAGCCCGGTAGTCGCGACCGCGTGTTCAAACTCTTCGGCAGTGAGCCACTCGCGCTCGTTGACGCAGAGCTTGCGGAGGAGGGCGATGTGAGCGGGTGGGCCACCGAAGCCAATTACACCCATACGCAGCCATTCGCGGCCAATTGTCCGAAGGGGAACAGTGGTCATGGTGTCCTTTAAGCGATGACGCGACAGTCGTCATCGCCTCGTGCTCGAGACGTCAGCGTTACCTGAGCGCTGCGGGCGCCCATACCGTCCAGCATGCCAGTAATGAGACCGCGGTCGACGGCACAGAGCACGGGGTGGGTTTGGGCCGCTGAGCCGAAGGGGCAGTTGTCCGACACCACCGACTGGACATTCTCATTGTCCTCCACCCGCGCGGCAAAGCCGTGGGCGGTCAGGACGTTGGCGATCGAGGTCATGGCGTGGCGAATCGTGGGCTGGGTTTCCGCAGGGGGCCCGGCGAGCGCGATGTCCTTGCCGTACTGAAAGCCGACGTCGTGCGCCAGCGTTTCGGCCGCTTCGGGCCCGAGGCGCTCGAGCGCCATTTCGAGCAGGGCCACGAGAAGGGCGTCGCGACGGAGTGAGCCCTCCATGACGACGTCGGTGTCGCACACGCGGTAGCCCTTGGCGGGTCGACCCACGGTGGCCTTTGGAACATTTTCGAAGGTGACGTAGCCGGCCTCGGTGAGCTTTTCGAGGTGGTGGCGCACCACGTTGGGGTGCACGTGGCAGTGTTCGGCCAACTCGGTGGCCGTGGCTCCGGGGTGCTCACGAAGGTAGAGGTAGATCTTGCGGCGGGTGTTGTCGCCGAAGGAGTGGGCGAGGCTCGTCACCGTGGCGGTGAAGAGCGACGGATCCAATTCGCGATCAGCCGGCGTGAAGGTCACACCCTCATTCTACGGGGCATTCAAAAAAACAATCGGAATGGGTGTCGAGGGAAGACGGTAGCCTTAACCCGATTCCCTAGAGAGGTTCTGGAATGTCCACACTCGCGGCGCTCGCCGACATTTTTGAGCCCCAACTCTGCCGCACGCTCGGCGACGTCGGGTTCCTCGACCCGGCGAGCACCGCCGACAACGTGGTGCTGCGGTTGCCGGTGTTGTTGTGGCCCCAGCGAGCCCTGCTCGAAGCAGCTATTGCCGAGCGACTGCCGAACGCCGCACTCGCCACCCGCGCCATGACGGACCAGGAACTTGGCGAACTTCGCGGCACCCTCCGAGGCGCCATGGTGGGCGCCACGTTGACTGAACGGCACGCCAAGACCCGCGTGTTGGGTATTTCATCGGGAAAGGGCGGGGTTGGCAAGTCATCGGTCACGGTGAATCTGGCCCTCGCCCTCGCCCAAACGGGCGCTTCGGTTGGCGTTCTGGACGCCGATGTCTACGGGTTCTCGGTCCCCAAAATGCTGGGGGAGACGGGCGAGCCCGTGATTCTGGGTGACCTGGTAGTGCCGACCTTGGCCCACGGCATTCGTTGTGTCTCCATGGGGTACTTCGTGGCCGACGATCAGCCCGTGTTGTGGCGTGGCCCGATGTTGCACAAGGCCGTCACCCAACTGATCACCGAAGTTTGGTGGGACCAGCCCGACTTCCTTCTCGTCGACATGCCACCGGGGACCGGTGACGTGGCCCTCACGTTGTCGGAGACGTTGCCGCGCATTGAGATGTACGTCGTGACGACGCCGCAACCGGCCGCGCAGCGCGTGGCCCAGCGCTCCGCGCTCGCGGCCCGCAAGATGCAACTCAGCGTCCGTGGCGTGATTGAGAACATGAGTTGGTTCGTGGGTGATGACGGCACTCGCTACGAACTCTTCGGCGCCGGTGGTGGCGCATCACTGGCCGAGGAGCTGGGCGTGGCCCTGCTCGGACAGATTCCACTCGAACCAGCCCTTCGTCACGGCGGTGACGTTGGGTCGCCCATCATGGTGAGTGACCCCACTTCTCCTGCTGGTCTGGCGTTCGCGGCACTGGCTGAACGCATTCGGAGTCAGGGCCCGGCGCGTCGCTACGCGCCGGAACTCACTGTCCGCTAACGGTCAATGCCGTTGGGGAGCTGGTCAATCGGCCAGTCCAGCAACGTGACGGCGCTGCGGCACGCGAAGCGGTCCGTCATACCGGCAACGTAGGCCACCGCCGCGTCGAGCGCGCTAGTCGACGACGCCATGTCGCCCCGGAACTCACCATCACCAGGCAACAGCGATGGAGTAGCGGCGTAGAACTCGACGAGACTGCGCAACATGCCGACGACGCGTTGGGCCTGCACGCGCGACGGTTCGCGCATGTAGATCGTGGCGTAGTTGAAGGCACGGAAGGCGGACAGGGCCTCCGCGGTTCGGGCATCCATGCCAATCAAACCAGTCTGCTGAATGGTCGTGATCATGGCGCGAATAAAGGTGCCGAGTTGCTGGCCGCGAGTCGTGCCACAGCGATCGTGGACGAGATCGGGGAGATCGTCGGGGCGAACGATGCCGGCCGAAACCGCGTCCTCAAAGTCGTGACAGACGTAGGCAATCCGGTCGGCCCAGCTCACCACTTCGCCCTCGGGGCTTTGCGGTGCCGGACGGGACCATGAGTGGTTGCGAATGCCGTCGAGGGTTTCGAGGCAGAGATTGAGATTCACGAGTGAGACGTTGGCGCCCCACGTGGCGTGGTCGAAGCCGCCGCTGACGTAGGGGTCAAGGGCTTCTTCGCTGGCGTGCCCACCGGGCCCGTGTCCGCAGTCGTGTCCGAGCGCAATGGCCTCGGTGAGGGCGGGGTTCAAACCAACGGCGCGGGCCACGCTGACCGCGACCTGGGCGACCTCGAGGGCGTGGGTGAGGCGGGTGCGCATGTGGTCGTCGGGGAAGACGAAGACCTGGGTCTTGCCGCTGAGGCGACGAAACGACGACGAGTGCAGGATGCGGTCGCGGTCACGTTCGAAACAGGTGCGATAAGGATCGGGCTCTTCTTCGCGAACACGATTCCCCGCCCCGTGGCTTGGGGTGGCCCCGCCCGCCAGGGTGGCGTCGAGAATCTCTTCGTGAGCGGCGCGGGGGAGAAGGCCCGTCTCGGCCAAGGGGGCGCTCTCGATAGCTGCCACGGAGTTGGCGTGGGCACGAACGATGTCGTTGGCCGCGAAACCTTCCATGGTGGCGGCCCACTGGCGATTGCGTTCGGTGGCGTGCTCGATGTTCACGCCTCTATCTTGCCGTAAGGCCGTAACATGAAGGCATCGCAACCAAGGAGTGGCCATGAAAATTCGCATCGGCATCGTGCAGTCCATGAAGGAAATCGAAGTGGACATGCCCGCCAACGAGTCAGCAGATGAGCTCAAGGCCCGCATTAGTGCGGTCCTGGGCAGTGACGAGGTCCTGTGGCTGACGGACGCCAAGGGCCGGACGCTCGGCGTTCCCGCTGCCCGCATTGCCTACATCGAATTGGCGACCCCCACGGAGCGGGTCGTCGGCTTCGGCGCCTAACGCCGTGCTCGACTACCACCTGCACCTCTGGCCGCACGACGAGTCGTCGGTTTCGTGCCAGATTGACCAGGTGGCGCAGTACTGCGAGGAGGCCGCTCGCCACGGCGTGTCCGAAATCGCCCTGACCGAGCACGCCTCTCGTTTTCGCGACGTGCGGGCAACGGTCGGGTCGTTTTGGGATCGGTGGGGCCACGAGCCGACCAGTGCGCTGATGGCCTCGTACTTCGACTTCCACGCGCGCACCGCCCTCGAGGACTACGTGACCTTGGCCCAAGCGGCCAAGGATCAGGGATTGCCCGTCAAGATTGGGCTCGAGGTTGACTATTACGTCGATCAAATGGATGACGTGGCCGCGTTGCTTGCGCAATACCCCTTTGACGTCTTGATTGGCTCCGTGCACTGGCTCGGTACCTGGCAGTTCGACGACCTCGACAGCGCCGAACAAATGGCCGAGTGGCAGCGTCGCGACCCAGCCAGCGTGTGGGACGACTACGCCACCGCCTTCGAGGGCCTCGTGCGCTCGGGCACTGTTGACGTAGTGGCCCACCCTGACGTCATCAAGGTGGCGGGCGTTGTGCCGCCCGAGACGACGGAGGTATGGGATCGCATGGCGGCCGCGGCCGCAAACGCCTCGGTGGCGGTGGAGTGCTCGTCAGCTGGCTGGTTCAAGCCCATTGGCGAGCAGTACCCCGCAGCGGGGCTGCTCGATCGATTTATCGCCGCTGGGCTCGACTTCACCACGGCGAGTGACGCCCACCGAGCCGAGCGCGTTGGCGCGCGTAGCAATGATCTGGCCACACTGTTAGAGGCTCGCGGCATCCATACGCTGGCCAGTTTCACCGCACGACAAAAAACCCTCGTCCCACTTCGGAGCCCCGCATGAGCACCTTGACCGAAATTGCCGAACTGCACACGTCGCTCACCGAGCACGAAACCGATCACCTGCTCCGGCTCACGGCGTCGTGGTCACTCCTCGCCGACCTGTCGTTCTCTGACATGGTGTTGCTGACGCCCGATCGCCAGCAGGCGGACCAGTTTGTCGTGCTGAGTCAGATTCGACCAAACAATCGTGCCACCATGATCATGGACGACCTCATGGGCGCTCATGAGTCGATGGAGCGCTGGTCGATAGCGCGATTGGCCTACGAGAGTGGCACGCGCGTCGTCGGCGAAGTCGGCGTCACCAACGTGGGTAGTGTGCCGGTGTGGTGCATCCCCGTGCGCTACGGCACCGAGATTATTGCCGTGCTGGTGCGCATGCAGGGACCGTTGCGCGGCCCCGCGTCACTCTACGAACAGGCCTACCTGTCGATCTTTGAGCGCCTCTGCACCATGGTGACCGAAGCGACCTTCCCGTTCCGTGAAGACTCCGTTGCTGGACCCGGAATGCCCCGCGTTGGTGACGGCATCATTTTGATCAATGAAGCTGGCCAAATAGAGTTCGCAACACCGAACGCGACGAACGCCCTGCACCGCCTCGGCCTCTACACCTCCTTTGACGGTCGCTCGTTCGCCGAATTGGGATTACCGGTTCGCGTCATCGACCGAGCTCTGGAATTCGGTATTCCGACGCTCGAGGAGGTGTCGGGTGATCACGACGCGGCAATCACCTTTCACTGCGTGCCCCTCTTCGACCGGGGCGAGGTAACCGGCGTTCTCCTCCTGTTGCGTGACGTGTCCGACGTTCGTCAGCTCAATCGCATGGTGCTGAACAAGGAAGCGGCAGTGCGCGAGGTGCACCACCGCGTCAAAAATAACTTGCAGACCATTTCGTCGCTCTTGCGTTTGCAGGGGCGACGCACCGACCAGCCAGAAACCAGGATGGCGCTGCAAGAGGCCGAGCGTCGCGTGCGCTCAATTGCCGTCGTCCACGAAGTGTTGTCTCGAGAACCGGGCGAAGAAGTCGCTTTCGACGACATCACCCGGTCAATCGTGGTCCTCGTGGAGGACACGGTGCTGGCGCTGCACCCCGTCGAAATCGTCGTGCACGGTGACCTCGGGGTACTACCGACCGATATCGCAACGCCCCTGGCGCTCGCGCTCACCGAGCTGCTCACCAACGCGGTGGAGCACGCGTTCGTCGGATTCGGTGGCCCGGACAACGATCACGTCGGGGTGGTCACCTTGAACCTGTCGCACGCGGATGACGTGGCGGTCGCCGAAATTCGTGACAATGGTCGTGGTGTGAGTGAGGAGTTCTCGCTCGACGTGGCGACGAGTCTGGGTCTGTCCATTGTGCGAGACCTCATCCGGGTGCAACTTGGCGGAACGATCACGATGGACGCTGTCCCGTACGCCGATGGCGGGGGAACGCGAGTAGTGGTGACGGTGCCGACAGTATTGCCGGCGTCGCGTTAGTTCTGGGCCTTGCGACGAGCGGCCAGCCACTGCTTACGCAGCTTGCGGCGCTCATCTTCCGTGGTGCCGCCCCATACGCCCGACTCCTGGTTGGTCGCGAGTGCGAACTCGAGACAGGACTTCTGGGCGTCGCAGCTGGAGCACACGCGCTTAGCCGACTCAATCTGATCAGTCGCCATGCCGGTGGTACCAACGGGGAAGAACAGTTCCGGTTCAGTGTCGCGGCAGGCTGCGGCCGAGCGCCAGTCAGATTCGTCCCAGGCGTGGGTGCGGTTCCAGATGAGCGACATGATAAACCTTCGGTGGGTAGGCGCCGTCGAGAAAAACCTTTCTCGGCAGGAGCGGGAAAGACAATTTTAGAGGCTCACTCCTTGATTTACAAGGGAAATTTTTCCTCGTCGTCAGGCCGATTACGTCAATCCCTAGTTATTGCAACGAAAGTGGGCCGTGGTAAGTGGCACGCGGCGGTCGAGTAATTCTTTAGGCTAGAAGGTCATGAACGAAACGACCCACCGTTCGCCGCGTCAATGGTGGATGCTCGCTACCTTGAGCCTGGTGCAGCTGATGGTCGTTTCTGACGTCAGTGTCATCAATATTGCCCTGCCCCAAGCCCAGATTTCCCTGGGATTTAGTACCGCGAACCGCCAATGGCTGATTACCGCCTACGCCTTGTCGTTTGGCTCGCTCATGCTCGTCGGCGGCCGCCTGAGCGACATCTGGGGTCGGCGCACGTCCCTCCTCGTGGGGTTGAGCGGCTTTGCCGCCGCCTCGGTCGTGGGCGGCGTCGCCCATCACTTCACCGTCCTCGTGGCGGCACGGGCGGCACAAGGCGTCTTTGCGGCCCTGCTGGCGCCAGCCGCGCTGGCCGCGCTGGCCACCGCTTTTCAGGAGACCAAGGCTCGCGCTCGCGCCTTCACCGTCTACGGCACCATTGCCGGGGCCGGGGCTTCAATCGGACTGCTCCTCGGCGGCGCGCTAACGCAGTATTGGTCGTGGCGCTGGTGCCTCCACAGCAACGTGGTGGTGGCGCTGGTCGCCCTGGTTGGTGTTCTGAGCTCAGTGCCGCACGATCACGGACGGCACAGCCGGGGATTTGACCCACTGGGAGCACTTACCAGTGCCGGCGGGCTCTTCCTCGTCGTCTACGGCTTCGCCAACGCCGTCTACGCGGGCTGGTCGAACACCGCGACGTGGGCCTCGCTGGTGGGTGGCGGACTACTGCTCGGACTGTTCTTACAGTGGCAGCGCCGAGCGGCCAATCCGCTGGTGTCGCTCGCCACGTTGACGCAGCGTTCGAGAAGCGGATCATTGATCGCCCTGTTTCTTACCTCAATCGGGATGTTCGGTCTGTCGTTGTTCCTCGCCTACTACCTCGAAAACGTGCTGCACAACAGTCCGTTACGCACCGGGCTGCTCTTTCTTCCCCTCGTGATTGCGTTGGTGTTGTCGTCGGTCATGGCGAGCGCTCGACTGCTCGGCCATGTTGGCCCGCGCGCGCTCGTGCCGGTGGGCATGGTGCTCGGCATGATGGGCATGGTGTTGTTCACGCGCATCAGTCCGAGCGCCAACTACGCCGGCAACGTCTTGCCCGGTTTGGTCCTCACCGGCCTCGGCCTTGGTCTCATCGTGGCCCCCGCGGTCGCCAGTGCAACTTCCGACATGCGCGTCCACGAGACGGGGGTGGCGGCCGCGGTCGTCAACACGAGTCAGCAGATTGGTGGATCGGTCGGCACCGCATTGCTCAACACAATTGCGGTCTCGTCGAGTCGTCGGTTCTTTAACGCGCATCCCGCCACCACGCAGTACCTGTCAGGGTTGGTCCACGGGTATCACGTCGCCTTTTGGTGGGCGGCCGGGTTCTTCGCGGTGGGTGCCATCACCACGTTCTTCTTGCTCGAAATGACGCCGTCGCTCGACGAAGGCGGTCGCTAAATCAGGGGCCAGGGGTAGGGAGGCCAGTCGGCCTCCTCGTCCGGCTCGGGGAAGATGCCCCCTTCGAGCAAGCGCTGGGCCCTCATTCGTACGGCGTCAACCTCGTCGCTGTCGAGGTAGTACCCCAGATTCCCTACCGCGCCGTCGGCCACGCTGGTCAAGCGGACGGCCCAGCGATCGGGGAGCGGTGCACCGGCGTAGTCCCACAACACGGTGCGTAGTTTGTCGTCGGCGTGGAAGGTCAGTCCGTTGTCGATAGCCCAGACGCGTCCGCCGTCGAAGAGCACGTGGCCGGCCTTGCGGTCGGCGTTGTTGGCGAGCGCGTCAAAGATGGTGAGGTCTTCGAACCAGTCCTCGAGATCGGGATCATCGCGCAGGGTGAAGTAGTGGTCTTCGGTCGCCCCGTCGACCCACCACTGCAGTGACCCGGGGCCAAAGGGCGCATCGTCACGAGCAATGGTGGTCGGGACGAGGTCGGTGTCAAGGAGCTGGTCAAGTTCGTAGGTCGCGACTTCGCGACGCCAGAGTCCGTCACCGAAGTCCCACAGTGGCCGTTCACCGACCTCGGCCTTGTAACAGGCGCGGGCTTCGATGCCCTCATGCTGCAGGGTGACGAGGAGCGCTTGGTTGGAGGAGTCAATGATGCGACCCTCGACGGTGATGGCTCCGTTGAGCAGTACCTCGCGCTGCACGTCGCGGGGGTACTCCATGGTTAGCGAATAGGGGGTCGGTGCCCGTTGGTGCGCGGGCAGTCGTGTCCGCGTGGGTCAAGTGGTCCCGCGCACAGGGGGCACGGCGGGCGTCCGGCTTCGACGAGACGCGTGATGGCAATGGCCAGGCCACCGGCCCACTCCTTGGTCAAGGTGACCACGGCGACGTGCTCGTCTTCGATGTCTTCGAGGGTCAGCTCAAATACGTTGCGCGTCTCGTCCACGGCCATGGTGATACCGCCCACCGCGAAGTCCACCTCGTACTCGGGTTCCAGTGTGAAGTCGTCGGGCAGGTGACCGGGGCGACCCAGGGACTCGAGGAACTGCGAGACCCACGCGGCAATTTCGATGAGCTGCTGCTTCTCAATTTTGAGGATGACCAGACGTCGTTCCTGACGGACCTGCAACAGGAAGAGGCGGTTGCCGACTTCACCGCGCGTTCCCACCATGATCTTGTCGGGGGTGTCGAAGATGTAGTTCATGAGGGGATGAGCTCCTTGAGGTTGCTGGTGTTATTGACGCTCAACACGATCGGGGTCGTGTCACTGAGTAGAAGGGCCGAGACCGAGCACGTGGAGATGACGGTCCGCTGGAAGAGGTCGAGCGGCACACCTTGGGCAAACGTGACGGCTGCCTTGATGGGGTCGGCGTGTGAGACAACGACCACGGTTTCGCCACGGTGACGTTGGGCAATGGTCGAGAGAGTGTCCCACATGCGCTGCTGCATCCCAGCAAACGATTCACCGTTGGGAAAGGTAAACGTGCTGGGCGCGTGCTGGACGGCCTGCCATTCGCGCTTTTTGCGCAGGACGGCGAGTGATTCGCCCGTCCAGTCACCGAAGTCACACTCGAGGAGCCCCTTCGTGAGAATGGGCTTGAGCTGCAGCAGGCGAGCAATTGGCGCCGCGGTTTCCTTTGTTCGTTCTAATGGCGACACGTAGAGCGCAGTCGGCGCTTTGGGCAAGGCGAGCAGTCGCTCGGCCACGGCCTGCGCCTGCGCCACACCGGCGTCGGAGAGGTGGAGACCCGGCGCACGCCCTGGCAAGACCTTCCCGGTGGAGCCAGTGACGCCGTGGCGAACGAGCAGGATCGTGGTCGACGTGGGTGTTTTGGGCACGAGAGGCAGGCTAGGAGATTTTTACGGGGATGCGACGGGGTCCCGGCGCGGCCGTCTCGGGCCAGCGCTTGCGAGACAACGTGGCGAGCTTGTGCAGCAGCGCCACCGCACCGGGGTCGTCGTCGCCGGGGCGCGTCTCAATGAGGCCGCGCTCCTTGAGCGCACTGACGAGTTCACGACCTTGATCGGTGCGAACGATGACGAGCGTCCAGTCGTTGAAAGCGCCAATGCCGCCCGCGGAAATGTCGGCGTGCTCGGCCGCGAAGTCGGGGCAGTGAGTGCAGCCCTCACGAGTGAAGGGGTGGGCTTCCTTGAGCGGTACTTCGTGGAAGGCACCGTCGCGGGTCCAAATCTGGAAGACACCCTTGATGTTCATCTTGACGATGTCGGCACGCGTGATGCCGTACTGCGCCTCGAAGAGATCTTCGAAGATGCGGTCGTCGAAGGTCTTGGAGCAGAGCAGTCCAATGGTCAAACTGAGGCGACGGGCGATCTTGCCGGCCTTGCGAGACTGCATGGCTCCAGGAGCTGACGCCATGCATCCGGTGCCCACGACGGCGATACGCTCGGCACCCGCTTCGATGGCGGCCGGGTAGGCGAGCAGGTTCGGGCTGTAGGTGTAGCGAGACTTGGCCGTGGCCAGTACTTCATCACGCGTGCGGGCGACGCGGGGCTCGGCGCGCCACGTGCTGCCGTCACCCTCGAGGCCGCTCACCAGAGCGGCGTCGATGAGGTCGTTCTCGAGGGCGTAGATCAGCAGGGTCGAAATAAACCCACCGTCCTGGCCGTTTTCAATGAGTGAGGCATCCGTCGAGCGCGCGAGGAGCACGTCACCGATGCCGTAGACCTCGTCGTCGGTGCGTTCGCGGGCGAACTTCTGCTGGTCGATCTCGCCTTCCCAGTTGCGGAAGCGCGGGCAAGCGCGGGTGCACATGGTGCAACCCTTGGCGCCGTGGGTGCAGTCAGCGGTGCCGCCGTCGATGTCGAGGTGGAATGGCTTGTAGGCACCGTTCTCGGCGTTGTAGTCGAGGACGTCGTGGGGGCAGGCGATGACGCATGCCGCACAGCCCGTACACAGGCCGCCAGTGACGACTTCGCTAAAGAGTTCTTTCCAATGCGATTTTTCTAGGGCCATCACTCAACCTTACTAATTGGGCCTGCGGCACGGTAACGTGCCCAGGTGCCTGAAGTCCTCGAAGTCGAGTCCTACCGCGCGTTATGCGACCGTGTCGTGGGTGCCACCATCACCAAGGGCTGGGCAGACGCCTACGCGGCGAAGAAACTCAACACGCCGGCGGCCTGGGGCCGTGCCGTGCGGGGGCTCACCATCACCGGGACCTCACGCCGCGGCAAACTCATGCTGATCAGCACTGATGGTGTGGAGTTGGGCATGCGCTTTGGCATGACCGGCGTGCTGCTTATTGATGATGACGCCGGTATTGATGGCCTCTTCTACGGACCCCATACCTATCGTGACGAGTGGATTCGTGCTGGCCTCGAGTTCGAGGATGGCCGCCGACTGCTTCTTCATGACCCTCGCCGTCTGGCACGAGTCGAGGTCGCACCGGATCTGAGTGAACTCGGTCCTGACGCGTTGTCGCTCACGCGGGCGCAGTTTGATCGTGCCCTGCACGTGGAACGCGGCACCGGACCCGCGCTCAAGGCGCGACTTCTCGACCAGTCAGCGATTGCGGGCGTTGGCAACTTACTGGGCGATGAACTGATGTTTCGAGCGGGTGTTGATCCGCGCACACCCGTCGGAGAGCTCGATGCGGCCCAACGCAGCGCCCTCTTCAAGGCGTTCACTGCCACCATGCGCACGCTGCAAAAGCGTGGGGGGTCGCACCTCGGTGACCACATGGAGGGCCGCACCCCCGGTGGGCGCTGCCCGCGCGACGGTGGCGCGATGCTCTCAGCCACTATTGGCGGTCGCACGACGTATTGGTGCTCAGTTCACCAAAAGTGACCCTCCCGCATCTGGGGCTTGGCGTCGGGGAGAATAGAGAGATGCAATCGTTTATCTCTTCCTACGGCTACTGGGCGCTCTTCTTCGTCGCCCTCGCGACCTCCGCCTGCATCCCCCTGCCCTCTGAGGTCGCCTTCGGCTTTGCCGGTGCGCTGTGCAGCGCCCACTTCGTGAGCAACACGCACCTCAACATTGGTGCCGTGATTCTCTGGGGCAGCGTCGGTTCGTTGGTGGGTTCCGCCATCACTTACGAAGTCGGTCGCTACGCCGGTCGCGCCATTGTCGATCGCTGGGGCAAATGGATCTTGTTGACCCACAAGGACCTCGACCACGCTGAGGCCTGGTTCAAGAAGTACGGCACCGTCTCGGTCTTCCTTGGTCGCATCGTGCCCGTTATCCGTGCGGTGATTTCACTGCCCGCTGGCTTGGCGGAGATGAAGCGTGGCCGCTTTCTGGTGCTGTCGGGCATTGGCGGATTCCTCTGGGTGACCGCGCTGGCTTATCTAGGTCGGGCCGCTGGCAACAACTGGGAGCACGTCTCGAAGACGGTGCACACGTTCCAGTTGCCGATCATTGCGCTGTGCGTGTTGGCGGTTGCCGCCTTCTTCTTCTACCGCATTCGTGCGGTGCGCCGTCACCAGCAGGGCTAGTCGTTACGACAGTTCTTTGAGGACGCGGCCCGCGTGGCCGTCGGTCTTCACGCTGTACCAAGCGCGTTCGATGGCGCCGTCAGGACCAATGACGAACGTGGAGCGAATGACGCCCACGATGGTCTTGCCGTAGTTCAGTTTCTCGCCGTAGGCACCGTAGGACGCCATGGTGACCTTGCTGGGGTCGCTGAGAAGGTCGAAGGTCAAACCATATTTCTCACGGAAGGCCCGGTGGGAGGATTCATCGTCCGGTGACACGCCAAACACCCGCACACCGGCCGCTTGGAACTCGGCGAGGTGGTCGTTGAACTGGCAGGCCTCTCGCGTGCAGCCAGGCGTGTCGTCGGCGGGGTAGAAGTAGAGCACGTACCGCGTGCCTCGAAGGCCGGCCGACGAGACTTCCTTGCCTTCGTGGTTTGCGAGGACGAACTCGGGGGCCAGATCGCCAACGGTGAGTTTGGTCATTTGTTTTCCTTCGCTCTAAGGATTTTTCCCTTTGACCCCTAGACTAAAGGAGAAGCTCAAGAATGAGCTTGGGCCCACGTACTTCTTTGACGGTTCCGGGTCCGACCGAGAAACGAATACCTGCGTGAGCACTGACCCAACGACGGTCGTCCCGACCGACTCGTACGACACGAAAAAAACCTTCGCCGAACTTGGCGTCGCCACCCCATTGGTGGAGGCCTTGGCGGCGAAGGGCATCATCAATGCCTTTCCTATTCAGGCGATGACCATCGCCGACGCCCTGGCCGGCCGCGACGTTTGTGGAAAAGCCAAGACCGGATCGGGTAAGACCCTGGGCTTCGGCCTGCCGATGCTCCAGCGGGTCGCCGCTGACACCAGCTATGTCCGCAGTGAAGGCGGCCCCGCCCGCCCGCGCGGCCTTGTCTTGCTCCCCACCCGTGAGCTGGCCGTGCAGGTGCACGAAGTCCTTGAACCGCTGGGCGCCGCACTGGGTCTGCACGTGAACGCCGTTTATGGTGGTGCCGATATTGAAAAGCAGGTCAAGTCGCTGCGCAAGGGGTGCGATGTGATCATCGCGACCCCCGGTCGCCTCATCGACTTAGGCGACCGTGGCGAACTCAACGTGGAGGGCCTCGACGTCCTCGTGCTCGACGAAGCCGACCGCATGGCCGACATGGGCTTTATGCCGCAGGTGGAGTGGGTGCTGCGTCGCATCGCTGAACGCCCTCACCAGACCTTGTTGTTCTCAGCCACCTTGGACGGTGCCATTGACCGTCTGGTCAAGCGCTACCTGACCGACCCGGTATTCCACGAAGTGGCCAGTGACACTCAGACGGTGTCGTTGATGGTGCACCACTTCTTGACCGTTCACCAGATGGACCGCATCAAGGTCACCGCCACCATCTGCCGCTCGTTCGACAAGACCATCATTTTTTGCCGCACCAAGCGTGGGGCTGACCGTCTCGTTGAGCAGCTGGAGAAGGAGGGCGTTCGCGCCGCGGCCATCCACGGCGACCTTCGCCAGAGTCAGCGCGAGAAGGCATTGGCCGACTTCGGTGCCGACAAACTCCCCGTCCTGGTGGCCACCGACGTCGCGGCTCGCGGGCTGCACATTGACGGCGTTGACTGCGTCATTCACTTCGATCCACCAGAAGACCACAAGGCCTACCTGCACCGTTCGGGCCGCACCGCTCGTGCCGGGTCGAAGGGCGTCGTCGTGTCCCTGTTGCTCTGGAATCAGACCATCGAAGCCGAAATTATTATGAAGCGTATTGCGCTGAAGCGACCAATCGTTGAAGTGTTCTCCAACAACCCACACCTGAAGGACCTCGCGAACTGGGACCCCACGGAGGAGCAGAAGTGACCGACGCCATTCCCGTCTTCACGGCCGACGGCAGCATTACCCGCGCCCTCTTTGTGGCCGCGCACCCCGATGACATCGACTTCGGTATCGCTGGCACCGTTGCGGTGCTCACCAGCGCCGGTGTCGAGGTGAGCTACTGCCTCGTGACCTCCGGTGACGCCGGTGGCGACGCATCCACTCACACCAAGGCCGAGCGCGCCGCTATTCGCGAACGCGAGCAGCGCGCCGCTGCCGCCGAAGTCGGCGTGACCGATCTCACCTTCCTCGGCTTCCCTGACGGCATGCTCGAGCCCACACTCGAGGTTCGTCGCGAAATCGCCAAGGTGATTCGCGTCAAGAAGCCTGATCTCGTCGTCGCCCAAAACCCCGAGCGAAACTGGGAGCGTATCTACGGTTCGCACCCCGACCACATGGCGGCCGGCGAAGCCACCATGCGAGCGGTCTACCCCGACGCCCGAAACCCTCACTTCTTTCCCGAACTACTGGCCGAGGGCTTCGCACCCCACACGGTGCCACAAGTCTGGGTGGCCGGTATGACGCCAACCATGATGGTTGACACCACCGAGGCCTTCCCCCGGAAGCTCGCTGCCCTTCGTTGCCACGAGAGCCAAGTGGGCGACCGCGAGGACCTCGAAGAGATGCTGCGGACGTGGGGCGAAACCAACGCCACCACCTGGGGACTGCCGGCTGGCCGGCTGGCCGAAGGTTTCCGCGTCGTCAACACGGCCTGAGCCGCGTTACTGCTGCGAAGCGAGGGTGGCGAAGCGTTGCCGCAATTCGTGGCGCAGAACTTTGCCCATAGCGTTTCGCGGAATCTCGTCAACCAGATAGAGACGGTTGACGGGCACGTCGGGTGTGCGTTCATTGACCGCCGCGACCAGCGTTGACTGATGCTCGGGGAGAGCGACCGCGGCAAGGATAAGTCGCTCAATACCGAATGCGTCGACGTCGGTGAAGTAGGCCCAATCAACGAGTCCAGGCACTGTTGAGAGACGTGCGTCGAGGGCTTCTAGCTGTACTTTGACGCCGCCGCTATTCACGAGATTGTCGGCTCGCCCCAAAATCGAGAAGGTGCCGTCGGGATGAATGACGCCACGGTCACCGGGGTAGAACCACCCGTCACGAAGACTCGTTCGGGTGCCGTCGGCGTAGTGCGTTGCTTGGTAAGGGCGCCGCCATCGAATGAGCCCCTCGGTGCCGTGGGGGAGTGGCTGATCGAGATCGTCAACGACCTCGACGTCCGCACCAGCAACCAGCACGGCAGGTGGCGTGGTGCCGTCGTCGGCAATGCGAGCGACGGCAATCGTGCCGGCCTCGGTCGAGCCGTAGAGATTGAGCAGCGAGGCCGAGGGTGCTACCTCGCTTAGACGCTGCGCCAAAGCAACCGACAGTGGGCCGCCGGCCGATTCGATCCGGCTCAGGTCGGGAAACGTCAGGTCCGGAAGTGCACACAGAGCCGCGAGTTGGACTGGTGACGCCTTTACGGTCGACACATTGTTCTCGCGGAGAAGGCGGGCATTGTCAATGGGATCACCGGGGCTGAAATACGTGTCGCCACTTCGGACATTGGCCATCGCGGTGAGGTAGCCACTGGCACTCGCCATAGTGATGAGTGACATGAACGGGCGATCGGGCATCCAAATTGCTTCGGCCAACGTGGCCCGTTGGATGACCTGTTCGAGAGTGAAGGGCACGGCCACCGGAATACCACTGGTGCCGCTCGAAAAGATGAGTCGAACTGGTGTTGTTTCGGTGCTCGGCGAGGCAATAGTGAGGAGGGGCTCGACAGAAACCAGCGCAACCATAAAGGCATCGTCGATGAGGATCGTTTGCGCAGCAGTTTCTGCGACCACATCGGTTATGTGCCACGAAATTCCCAGTGCGTCGTGCGCGACGCCCGACGGAGATGTGCAGCTCGTCGCGCCAATTTGCTCGAGGGCTAAAGTGACGAGAAACGCGAGGTCGTTGTCGCAGGCGATCGAGACAAGGTCGCCGCTGGCGATGCCACGTTGACCGAAGGCGCGTGCCATTCGTGCGACGTAGCCGGCAACCTGGGCAGTGGTCAGTTCCCAGCGCCGCGATATGAGTTGGCTGGCTTGCGGCCTCCGCTGCGCGTGGTCGTAGAGCAGCGCAACGGTTGGTTGAAGCATCACCCCTCCATTCTGACCGATGACGGATAAAACGTTGTCGCTGGCCAATTGAATGCCGAGACCAGCACTAGCTTTGACGCCGTACCCCGTCGAAAGAACCACAATCGAATTGTCACACCGCATCTCACCAAGCATCCGTCTGGCGACGGGTTTGGTATTGACCACCGTCGTGATCGGGGTGACGACTCCGCTGACGTCAGCGACGGCATCACCAACCTGCCCAACGGGGAGTGTCGCTACGTCGGGTCAGGACTACTGCACCGCGGTCTTCGACACGAGTGATGCGCAGTGGGTGGTGCCGACAGGCGTCACCAGCATCGACATTCTTGTTGTCGGTGCCGGCGGCGCCGGCGGGGCCGCCAATGGGTACAACGCCGGCGGTGGTGGCGGTGGCGGTCAGGTCGAAGTCTTTACGAATGAACCAGTAACGCCCGGTGAGTCAGTTTCGGTAAATGTAGGAACCGGTGGTGGAGTTAGGGCCAGTGGCCTCTGGGGTGGATCGGGCGGAAACTCTTCAGTGAACGACGCCGCAAGCGCCTACACCGCACGGGGCGGAAGTGGTGGCTACGCCGGGCAGGCCGTTGGCCCCAACCCGAACTCCATGCAAGATGGCGGCCGCTCGGGGAACGACTATCTTGGCGGCGCGGGCATTCCCTCCACTACCGCCGCTAGTTACAACGGTGCGCTGTACCCGCTGGCCGGTGGCGGTGGCGGCGCGGGTGGCCCCGGTCAGAGCGCTGCTGCAGCCAACAACGATTCGTCACTCTCGGACGCTGACTTCGTTGCCGCTATGGACACCATCAATTCGCCGATGAGCTCCGGTGCCGGTGGCCCGGGCGTTGTGCCCACTGACGGGCTGTTCGCCGGAAGCACAACGGCCTACGGCATCGGCGGCGGTGGTGGTGCTCAGACGTTGACTTCCGACGTAAACACCCACGAGTACAACGACTTGCCAGGGCAAGAGACCGGTGGTTCGACGGGTGCATGGGGCAATAGCCAAGGTGACCTGAGTGTTGACGCCACGACGGTTCTCGCAAACTCGGGTGGTGGCGGCGGCGGTGGCGCATCCATCGGTTTCGCCTACCAGGGTCAAACCGCGAACGCCGCTTCGGGCGCAAACGGCCTCGTTGAGATCCGGTTTGTCCCAGCGACTCCTCGCGTCATAACGCCGCCACCTACCGTCAAGCACCACCCAAGCGCCAATATCTACTTCGGACTGGACAAGACGACCTTGTCACCTGCCGCGGTCAAAGTACTGGGCGCCTATGTCCTCGAGATTGTCAAGGACCACGTGACTCACGTGTCAATCAGTGGCTTCGCAGATAAGCAGGGTGCGTTGGCGCACAATGAGTGGCTGAGCAAGACTCGTGCTTCGGTGGTCGCCGGGTTTATCCGCGCAGCTCTGGCCAAGGCTGGTGACCACAAGGTCGCCGTCACCGAAAGTGGCAAGGGCGTTCTAAAGTCCGGCGCTTCGTACCAACTTGACCGCGTCGTTGCGATAACATCGAAGTAGATTTCTCCTAGGAAGTTGCAAACCGGGCACTGAAAAGTGCCCGGTTTGTTTTTTGAATTCCGATCGAACGCCGCCAAATCGTGTCCGTTAAGCACAAAAGTCCCGGTCGCTTTAAGCGACCGGGACTTTTGATGTGGCGTTAGTTGCTGGCCAACTGACGCAACACGTAGTTCAGAACACCACCGTGTCGGTAGTACTCCGCTTCCATCTGGGTGTCGATGCGCAGGCGCACCTGGAACGAGAATTCCTCACCGTTGCTTCGGGTGGCCATCACGGTCACCAACGGCACGGTCTGCCCCTCGTTGAGTGGCGCCAGACCCGAGATTGCGAATGTCTCGGTGCCGTCCAGGTTGTAGGTCGCAGCCGACTCACCAGCGACGTACTGCAACGGCAGCACGCCCATGCCGACGAGGTTGGAGCGGTGAATGCGCTCGAAGCTCTCGACGAGGACTGCCTTGATGCCCAGCAACTTGGTGCCCTTGGCGGCCCAGTCGCGGCTGGAGCCCGAACCGTACTCCTTGCCACCGAGAATGATCAGTGGGGTGCCCTGTGCCTGGTACTCGCGAGAGGCTTCGTAAATGGAGGTCTCGACGCCTTCGGGGAACTTGATGGTGATGCCACCCTCAGTGCCGGGCGCCACCTGGTTACGCAGGCGGATGTTGGCGAAGGTGCCGCGCACCATGACTTCGTCATTGCCACGGCGGGCGCCGTAGCTGTTGAAGTCGTTCTGCGTAATGCCCTTCTGCGTGAGGTACGTACCCGCGGGAACGGACGGACGAATGTTGCCGGCGGGGGAGATGTGGTCCGTGGTCACGGAGTCACCCAACTTGGCGAGAACGCGGGCACCGGCGATGTCGCTGACTTGACCGGGCTCCATCGTGAGACCTTCGAAGTAGGGGGGCAACTTGACGTAGGTCGAGTTGGCGTCCCAGCTGTAGGTCACGGCGTTGGTTGACGGCACGTTCTGCCAGCGCTCGTCTCCACTGAAGGCTTCGGCGTAGCGAGCGGCGAACATGTCCGGCGTCAACGAGGAACGCACGGCCTCAGCAACGGCGGCGTCCGTGGGCCAGAGGTCGCGCAAGTACACGTCGTTGCCGTCGCGGTCTTGTCCCAGCGGTTCGCTGCTCAGGTCGATGTCGATGGTGCCGGCCAGCGCGTAGGCCACGACGAGTGGCGGCGAGGCCAGGTAGTTCTGCTTGACGTCGGGGTGGATGCGACCCTCGAAGTTGCGGTTACCCGACAGCACTGAGACGACGGACAGATCATGGTCGTTAACCGCTTCGGACACGCCGTCCAGCAAAGGACCGGTGTTACCGATGCAGGTCGTGCAGCCGTAGCCGGCGAGGTAGAAGCCGAGGTCGTCGAGAGCGTCGACGAGACCGGCGCGCTCGAGGTAGTCCATAACAACGCGCGAACCCGGCGCCAGCGAGGTCTTCACCCAGGGCTTGGAGACCATGCCGCGCTCGACGGCCGCCTTGGCAACGAGGCCAGCGGCGACCAGGACCGAGGGGTTCGAGGTGTTGGTGCAGGAGGTGATTGCGGCCACCGTTACGGCGCCGTCACGCAGGGTTTCGGCGGCGTCGGTGCCGCTGACTTCCTTGGGCTCACGACCGAGCGCCGTGCGGAAGGCGTCACGAGCACCCGAGAGTGAGACGCGGTCCTGCGGACGCTTCGGTCCGGCGAGGCTCGGCTCGACGGTTGACAGGTCCAACTCGACGTACTCCGAGTAGATCGGGTCGACGGCATTCTCGTCGTGCCAGAGTCCCTGGGCCTTGGCGTAAGCCTCCACCAGCGCGAGCTGCTCGGCCGAGCGACCGGTAAAGGCCAGGTAGTCGATGGTGACCTGGTCGATCGGGAAGATGGCGCAGGTGGCACCGTACTCCGGTGACATGTTGCCGATGGTGGCACGGGTTTCGAGCGACAGCGAGGTGATGCCGTGACCGTAGGCCTCCACGAACTTGCCAACGACGCCGTGGCGGCGGAGCAGTTCGGTGATGGTGAGCACCACGTCGGTGGCGGTGACGCCTTCGCGGGGGGCACCGGTCAACTTCAGGCCGACGACTGGCGGAATCAGCATCGACGTTGGCTGACCGAGCATGCCGGCCTCGGCTTCAATGCCACCGACGCCCCAGCCCAGCACGCCGAGTCCGTTGACCATGGTGGTGTGCGAGTCGGTACCGACAACGGTGTCGAGGTAGGCGAGGCCGTCCTGTTCGAAGACGACGCGAGCGAGGTGCTCAAGGTTCACCTGGTGGATGATGCCCATGCCCGGTGGGACGACGCGGAACTGCTTGAGGCTGTTCTGCGCCCACTTCAGGAAGGTGTAGCGCTCGATGTTGCGCTGGTACTCAATGTCAACGTTCTCTTCGTAGCTCCGCGGGGTGCCGGTGTGCTCGAGGATGATGGAGTGGTCGATGACCAGTTCGACGGGCACCAGGGGGTTGATCTTGGTGGGGTCGCCACCAAGGGCGATGATGGCGTCACGCATGGCGGCGAGGTCCACCACGGCGGGCACGCCTGTGAAGTCCTGCATCAGAACACGGGCGGGCGTGAAGGCAATCTCGCGAGCGTTTTCGCCCGCGGCCTCACCGTGCTGGTCGGGCGTCGCGCCCCACGCGGCCAAGGCCTCAACGTCAGCCGCGCGGACCTTCAGACCATCTTCATTGCGCAGCAGGTTTTCGAGGAGAACCTTGATGGAGTAGGGGAGACGGGCGATGTCGTAGGCAGCGAGGCCCGCCGCGCTCAGCGAAAAGTACTGCAGATCGCGGCCGTTGACGTGCAGTGTGGCCAGAGCGTGGAAGGAATTCGGTGAAGTGGTCATATATCTATTCTGCCGTGTTTTGACGGCAAAGTCTCGGGTGGCGCAGGGATAGCCTGCATCAGTGGGAGACTGGAAAAGTGACTTCGACTTACGACGCCCTACTGGCGCGACTTCAGCCCGCATTTGACAGTGTTTTGCCCGATGCCGATCCCGTCCTGCGCCCCTCGGATCGTAGTGATTATCAGGTAAATGGCGTTATGGCGGTGGCAAAAAGCCTCGGTGAGGTCCCGCGGGACGTGGCGGAGCGCGTGCTCGCCGCACTGGACATGGCAGATCTCGCGGAGGCAACGGTCGCCGGCCCAGGTTTCATCAACCTGACGCTCACCACCTCATTCCTCTCGGCACAGCTCAGCGCGCTCTTCGCCGACAGTCACTTGGGCGTGACGTCGGTGACGGGGCGTACGGCCGTGATTGACTACTCAGCGCCGAATGTGGCCAAGGAAATGCACGTTGGCCACCTCCGCTCCACCGTCATTGGCGACTCGCTGGCCCGTCTGTATCGATTCAAGGGCTACACCGTGATTGCGCGCAACCACGTGGGCGACTGGGGCACGCCGTTTGGCATGTTGATCGAGCACCTCCTCGACCTGGGCGAGGACGCCGCCATTGCCTCGCTGAGTATTGGTGACCTCAACGCCTTCTACAAGGCCGCGCGCGAAAAGTTCGATGCCGACGATGCCTTCAAGGAGCGCAGTCGACTCCGCGTCGTGGCCCTTCAGGCGGGCGATGACGAGACCCGACGACTGTGGCAGATTCTGGTAGCGGAATCAGTCGCGTATTTCACCGAGGTCTACCGAGCGCTTGACGTGACGTTGACCCCCGAGGACGTCGTTGGTGAATCCTTCTATAACCCAATGCTGCCCGCGGTGGTCGCCGATCTCGACGCCGCGGGACTTCTGGTCGAGAGCGACGGAGCACTGTGTGTCTTCCCGGAAGGGTTTGCCACACGTGAAGGCGAACCCCTGCCGGTCATTGTGCAAAAGCGCGATGAGGGCTTCGGGTACGCCGCTACCGACCTGGCGGCGGTGCGCGATCGCATTGGCAATCTGGGTGGCACCGACCTGCTCTACGTGGTGGGTGCGCCCCAGGCGCAGCATTTTGCCATGGTGTGGGCCGTGGCCAAGGCGGCAGGATGGATTCCCGACGATGTCCGTATTGAGCACATTGCCTTTGGCAGTGTGCTCGGTCCCGATCGCAAGGTCTTCAAGACGCGAAGCGGCGAGACCATCAAGCTGATCCACCTGCTCAACGAAGCGGTAGACAAGGCCGACGCCGCACTGCTGGCGCGGAACGCTGACCTGAGCGACGACGACCGCCGAACACTCGCAACCCAGATTGGTCGCGCGGCAATCAAATACGCCGACCTTTCCTCGGACCGTCAACGTGACTACGTCTTCGACATTGACCGCATGGTGGCCTTCGAGGGCGACACCGGTCCCTACCTGCAGTACGCCTACGCCCGCCTCCGTTCCATTGCTCGCCGCGCGGGTCAGGATATTGATACGCCGCTCGCTCCCTTTACTCTGAGCACGCCCGCGGAACGACTGCTGGCCCTGGGCCTGCTTGGCTTCCCCGAGGCGGTGGACGCCGCGGTGGCGCACTGTCAGCCCCACCGGTTGGCCGGCTATTTGTTTGACCTCGCGCAGCGGTTCACCTCGTTCTACGACGCCTGCCCGGTGTTGAGCGCTGAGGAAGCAACGCGACTCGAGCGCCTGGCCCTGTGTGAGTTGACGGCGCGCACCCTTCGGGTGGGCCTGTCACTGCTCGGCATTGAGGCGCCCGAACAGATGTAAGTGCATGTCGACGATCGGGGGATAGCCCCGCTCGATTGTTCGGTTGCGAAAGTCGCAGTGAGAGAGAAGGAATCCCCTATGTGCAAGAAAACAACGTGTGCGGTGTGTCAGAAGGCCACCTGGGCTGGCTGTGGCCAGCACATTGAGGAGGCGCTGGCAGGCGTTCCCACCAGTGAACGTTGCCAGTGTGGGTCAGCTCTCGGGGCAGCGCGGACCAAACGCCAGGGCTTTTTGGCCCGACTCCGGAATCGGTAGGGAATCCCGCAACGGGCTAAGGTGAAGGTGCCTCGCGGCAGCGAAGTTGGTGCAATTCCAACGCTGTCCCGCAACTGTAAGTGGCATGTCCACGTAGCCAGGTCGCCTGCGGCGAGGAGATGTTGAGACAGCTCTCGCGGCAAGGGGCGGTCGATTGGTTCTCCAAACGTCCCCGTCGCGTCAGCACAGGGAGAGACGTGTGGCGCAGAACAAAGTGTTGATGATCACCTCGGTGGTCGGTGCCGCGCGTCATCGCTCATGACGACGAATCGCCCCTCGCGCCGTCTGAGCGTTGTTTCGCTGTTCGCCCTGGTGTTCCTCGTGGTCGCCATTCTGTGCGGACTCGCTATTGGCCCCACTTCAATCTCGGTGGCGACCATTGCCAGTGACGTCTTGCGCCGTGTGGGGATCGGTCACGGGCACCTCTCTGGCCTCGACGCCACCATCATCTGGCAGATTCGAGCACCGCGAATGGTGCTGGGACTGCTTGTTGGGGCCATGCTCGCGGTCGCGGGCGGCACCTACCAAGGCGTGTTCCGCAACCCTCTCGCCGACCCCTATCTTCTGGGCGTTGCCGCCGGAGCGGGCCTCGGGGCGACGATCGCCATTGTTCACGATGGCGGCAGTGTTAGTCCGCCGTCATGGACACCACTGCTGGCCTTCATTGGCGCCATGGTGTCGGTGGCGTTGACCTGGACCATTGGTGGTCGTGGCGCACGATCAACGACCGCGACGTTGGTCCTCGCCGGTGTGGCCGTGGCGGCATTGCTGACGAGCGCGCAAACGTTCTTGCAGCAACAGGCCTCGGCGCAATCGATTGCCCGCGTTTATATTTGGCTCTTGGGGTCGCTCGCGACCGCGAGCTGGACGTCCGTGTGGTCGACGTTGCCCTATGTCGTGGTGTGCTGCGCGGTATGCGTCGCCGCCGGACGAGCGCTCGACGTTATGAGTGTGGGCGAGGATGAAGCTCGGGCCCTCGGTTTGCCCGTGCGTCGCGTGCGAGCGGTTGTCATTGTGGCCTCGTCCCTAGGGACCGCCGCCGTCGTGTCAGTGGTGGGCCTCATCGGTTTTGTGGGCATCATCGTCCCTCACGTGGTCCGCCTCATGGTGGGGACGTCCTACCGACGGATCTTGCCGCTGTGCGTCATCGTCGGTGCGGCATTCGTCGTCCTGACCGACACCGTGGCTCGCACCGTGTTGGCGCCCACCGAGCTTCCCCTGGGCGTGGTGACCGCCGTCATCGGTGCGCCCGTGTTCGTGCTGATTTTGAGCGTTCGCCGGAGTGTGACGACATGACCATTGTTGTCAAAGAGCTGTCCGTCCAGATCGGCAAAGCCCACATCTTGTCGGAGGTCACGCTCGCCGTGGGGCCAGGGACCTGGTGCACGGTGATTGGGCCCAATGGGGCTGGCAAGACGTCACTCCTTAGCGTCATGGCCGGGCTGCGCCGCGCGTCCAGCGGCGCGGTGGAAATTGACGGCATTGACATTCACGCGCTGAGTGAGCGCGACCGCGCGCGTCGCGTGGCGTACGTGCCGCAGGATCCCATTGTGCCGCCCGGCATGGCCGCCCGGGACTACGTGACCCTAGGTCGCACCGCGTCACACGGACTTCTGCGGGCGCCGTCACGCAGTGACCTGGACATTGTTGACGGCGTTATCGATCGACTCGGCCTCGGTGGTCTGGCGACGCGCGATGTGGCGACACTCTCGGGTGGCGAGCGGCAACGAGTCGTGCTCGCGCGAGCCCTCGCCCAGGGAACACGGGTGGTGCTGCTCGACGAGCCGACCACCGGACTCGATGTGCGCCACCAGATCGAGATGCTGGAGCTCTTGCGCAAGGAGGTCGATGAGTGTGAACTCACGGTGGTGGCGACACTGCACGATCTCACCTTGGCCGGACTCTTCGCAGACCATATGGTGCTGCTCCACCAAGGGCGAGTGGTGGAGACGGGGGCGCCATCGACCGTCGTGCGCAGTAGTGCACTCAGCGCTAGTTACGAAACGTCACTGCAGGTTATTGACGTGGACGGACGAGACGTCGTCATCCCGGGCCGGCCGCTGACAACTCGCCAGTAACTGCTCGGGCGAGTTAATTTCACTCCCTGTTCACGGCACTCGACCAAGTGTCTTCTACTGGCGAACTAGGATTAAGGTACTCAAACGAAGGGAATTATCGTGCGACGCACGCGAATCGTAGCAACTATCGGACCGGCTTCAGAGAGTGATGAGGTCCTTCGCGGCCTGGTCGAGGCAGGCGTAGACGTCTTCCGCTTGTCGATGGCGCACGGCGACATCCCGTCCTGCATCGAGCGTTTGCGCCGTGTTCGCGCCATTGCCCCCACCACCGCAATCATGGTGGACATCCCCGGACCGAAGATTCGCGCCGGATCGTTCGGCACGTCCCCCGTCGCCCTCGAAATCGGGCAGGAAATTGAGCTGGTCGAAGCATTCGGCGAGACCTCAACGGGCGCCCGTATTGCCGTAGAGCGCGACGGTGTGCTCAGCGCGCTGAAGGTCGGCGACCGCGTCCACATCGGTGACGGCGGTACCTCACTCGAAATCGCTGAAGCAGGCAAGAAGGTCGTGGCCCGCGTGGTTGCTGGTGGCGCCGTCATGGGCAAGCCGGGCCTGTCGTTGCCATCATCGATTCTCAACGACCGCCTGCCAACTGACGACGACCGTGCTCGCCTCGAGGCGTTGCGCGAGGAGGCGTTTGAAATCTTGGCCGTCTCGTTCGTACGCTCGGCCTTCGACATGGTGTCAGTTCGCACCGTGCTGTCACGTCCCGACGTCATGATGATGGCGAAGATCGAGACCGGCGAAGGTATTGAAAACCTCGACGAGATCGTTGCCGTGTCCGACTCCGTCATGGTCGCCCGTGGTGACCTCGGTGTCCGCATGCCCATTGAAGAAGTGCCGCACCTGCAGAAGCTGATCGTGCGCACCGGCATCCGCCACGCCCGCCCCGTGGTCGTGGCCACGCAGATGCTGGAATCGATGACGCACGCGCAGGTGCCAACGCGCGCCGAGGTGACTGACGTCGCCAACGCCGTTCTCGACGGTGCGAGTGCCGTGATGTTGTCGGGTGAGACCGCGATTGGTGACGACCCGGTCGGCACCGTGCGCACGATGGACCGCATCGTTCGTCGCGCCGAACAGTCCTTCGACAACGAAGCGTGGGGTAACGGTCTTGAGTTGCACCACGCGATCGGTGACGACAGCCGCGGCACGCGCATTACCGCCGCCATTACCGGCGCCGCCTGGCGGGCCGCCCTTGAGGAAAAGGCGGTCGCGATTGTGGCCTGCACCCGCTCGGGCAACACTGCACGCGCAATCTCGCGCTTCCGTCCCGCCATGCCGATTGTCGCTATCACCCCCGAAGAGTCGACCGCTCGTCAGCTCCTCGTCTCATGGGGTGTCGACCGTATTGTTGTCTCGTCGGCCAACGACATCGACGACCTGTGTGAGGTAGCGGTCAAGGAAGTTGTTGCCGCTGGTATTGCTCAGTCCGGTGACACCATCGTGGTTATGGCGGGCTCCGCCTCCGGCGGTGCCCAGATCACCGACACGGTCCGTATGGTGTTGGTTCCCTAAGGGAGAAGTCGCGGTGATGCCCCCGCCTTCGGGCGGGGGCATCATCCTTTAAACGGCTCGGTTGAGTACGCTCAACGTACGTCGCGAATGAGGTGAGGGGAACGAATGTCGCACACCGCAGTTGAACTCCGCCGCGCTCGGATTGCCCTCACCATTTCGTTCATCGGGAATGGATTTCTGGCGGGGACGTTGGTGTCGCGGACCGCCGACATTAAGCACGCCCTCCACCTGTCCGCCGGTGGGCTCGGCACTGCCCTCTTGATGGGGGCGCTGGCCTCGTTGCTGTGGATGGCCATTGCCAGTCGATGGGTGCAGCGATGGGGGAGCGGCCCGGTGACCGCGGTGGCTATTGGCGCCTATTGCGCGTCGTTCCCGCTGCTCGGCTTCGCCACCACCGTGCCGTTGCTATGGACAGCCTTTATTGCCTACGGCATTGTGCTGACTACCCACGAGGTTGCGATGAATTCTCACGCCGTAACACTGGAACATGCGGGTGAACGGCGCATCATGTCGATGTTGCACGCGACGTGGTCAATCGGCACACTATGTGGTGCCGGCGTGGGCGGATTGCTGTCACAACGCCACCTGCAGATTGGCTGGCACTTCGCGGTGACGGCCACCGTGGTCGCTCTCGTTGGCGTCGGAATGAGGTCGTGGCTTCTGCCCGGAAGCGCTGATCACGCCTCGCGGGTTCACGCATCAGAGAAGAAAAAACGGTTTCAAGCGTTACCAGGGGTGTTTGTCGCCTTGGGCCTCATTGGTCTGTGCGAGCAAGTTGGCGAAGGCGGCGCAGGCAATTGGGGCGCGGTACTCGCACGAGAGAGCTTCCGAGCGAGCCCCTTCCTCGCGACACTCCCGTACATTGGGTTTTCTGTCGTCATGATTGTCGGCCGACTGACTGGCGATCGCCTCGCCAACCGTTTCGGTGCTCGAACCCTGCTCGTGGCGAGTGGGCTGATTATTGCCAGTGGGCTCGGGCTGGGTATGGCGCTCGACTCGTTGACTGGCGAAGTAATCGCCTGGCTCTTCTTGGGGGCGGGCTGCTCGAACGTGATTCCACTGCTCTTCAGTGCCACGGGCCGGATGGCCCGTGCTTCGTCCGGTGTCCTCGTGGTGCCATCAGCGGCGTTAGCCCTGGTCACCGCAATCTCGTACTCCGGGTCGCTCGTAGGGCCGCCGATGATCGGGTATCTCGCCGACGCAACGTCGCTACATCGAGCCTTGGAATGGGCTGCCATCCTCGGCCTCTTCGTGGCGGGTGGCACATTGCTGGTGTTCACCCGAGATTCGGAAGCGGTGCACTGAGCGTCCGTGCGCGTGGGCACGGACTCCTCTGGGTCACGGCTGGTTAAGATTGAGGCTCGTTGCTTCCGTGATGCGTTGGTGAAGAGGGGTGTGCATGGCGAGGAGGGGTGGTGCTGACGTGAACAATGCCCCACCACCAGTGTCTCGCCGACGCCGGCTTCGCGCGCAGAGCGAGTTACCACTGACTACCACCGACGTGGGTGAGCGGGTGCTGTGGAGTCTTGGATGGCTCTCGGTGCTGCTCGCGTCAGGGTATGCCCTGACGCCCGCGATGCAGGGGGCGCACCCGCTGTTCTTCTTTTTCTTTGGCCCGATTGCTGTGTTGGTCTGTCTTGCTGGCATCGCCATGGCGTGGACGCTTCGTGGCGCGTGGCATCGGCTGTACGTTGCGGTGAGCATTGCCTTGGCCGTCGTGATCACGCTGGTCGACGGTCTCGCGCGCATTCGCGGCACAACGCAGTACTTGGCCGATGAAGGTGGCTTCAACCAATACGCCACCTCGCTCTTGCTCCACGGGCATAATCCCTACACCGCCAATATGCAGGGCGCCCTTGGCCTCTTCAGCTCGGCCGGCCGCACCTTCACGATGGGCATGACCGAAGTACTGCATTACTCCTACCCGGCGGGATCGTTGTGGATGCAAGCACTGGTTCAGGGGGCTGGCGTCCACCACCTGCCACTCGAAGTGTTGGGCATTGTGGTCTGGGCCGCGACGGGCATCATGCTCGCCGTCATGCTTCCGCCGGTCGCGCGGGGGGCAGTGCCCATCATTTTGTTTTCCGCGTGTTACGCACCGGACTTCTTGATCGGCACCACAGACTCGCTGCTCATCCCGTTCGTGATGCTGGCGGTGTGGCAGTGGGACCGATTTAGCGATCCCCATCGCCACGCCATTCTCCGATGGCTCGGGCCGGTGGGCCTAGGCCTGGCGTGCTCCATCAAACAAGGTCCGTGGTTCTGCGTGCCCTTTCTCGTGGTGGGCATTGCTCTCGAGGCTCGTCGAGTGTCGCCCCACTGGGTACGCGATGTTGGGGGCTACGTGGCGGCCGTGATTGGTTCATTTACCGCGGTCAATGCACCATTCATGATTATGAACTGGTCCTCGTGGTGGCGCGGTGCCGTTTTGCCGCTCACGACACACATGCTGCCGTCGGGGGCCGGTATCGTCAACGCGGTCTTTGTTGGCCTCGCGCCAGGCGCTCACCTCGCGCTCTTTTCGTACGCCGGTGGTGTGCTGCTGGTGACGGCAGTTCTCGGCATGGCGCTCTACCCCGAGGTGATGAAGCGGGCGTGGTTGTTCGTGATTCCGCTGGTGTTCTTCTTTGTGTCGCGCTCCTTCATCACCTACTACACCCAGTACATTCCAGCGGCGTTGGTGGCGGCAACAACGATTTCGACCGAGCGTGGGCAGCTCCAGTTTCCCCAGCTGCGCCCGTGGCGACACGGAATCCTCACGATGTCCATGGCAACGGTGGTCACGATTGTCGTGTTGGCATTCGCGAATCCAACATTCACTCTTCGCATTAATGACATCGCCACCAAACGCGATGCATCGTTGGTTGCCGTAAATGTCACCGTGACAAATACCACCGGCAGCACGCAACAGACCTCGTTTGCGCTCGTGGGATTCAGTGAGCGATTCGATGTGTTCCTCACGCCGCAAGGCGCATATCAAGTGACAGTTGGTCCACATCAGCAGCTCACGGTGGAGCTCCATGCGAAGGATCCGCGCGGAATTTCACTCGCTTCCTCACTGCGCACCTGGCGCCTCGAGGCAGTGAGTGCTAGTGCTGACTCACTGTCGAATTCGGCAGCGCAGTCGTGGCACGGCACACTTGCGCACTAGGTTGCGATGAGGGCCGAAAAATATTCCTGCTCAGAAAAATATGACGTCAATCCTTTGCACTCTTATGGTGGGCGCTAAGTTCTAGCCAGTGGCAATTACCCCCCCCCCCCGAGCGTCGCGACTCGTGACGAGTCGTAGGGAGCGGTCATCGCGCGCGTCTTCGAATGATCGTGCGTTGCTCGAGGCGGCCGCCGTCATCGGGTCGGCCGAGGGATTCGGTGCGCTTAACGCCCGTCGTCTCGCCGCGGAATGCGGCCTTTCGCCGCGACCGGCGTATGAACGATTTCCCACACGAGAAGCGATCGGGGTGGCACTGTTTGAGGCGTTTGGAGCGAAACTATTGACCGACCGCATCGGGTCAGTTGTGCGCGGTTTGTTGGACCACCAAGGCGACCTGACCACGTCGATTGGGCGAGTCAACGATGGCTTCACGTTGCTGACGCAGCAAAGTGATGAAAATAGGCTTCTGGCTGAGTTTTTTGTCGCCGGTTTGTTTTGTGACCCCATTCAGGATTTGATTCGAGACGCCTTAGATGCGCTGCTCCGTGAGGAATACAAGCGTGGCGACGGCACGGCGGTCGCCGACGCTCACCGCCATTACGCCGTGCTGTGTGCTGTCGGTGTCTTGCTCGGATGGAATTTTCGGCCCGACCTGGATCCAGCGCTTGATTTCATGGCGCGGTGTGCAACGCAAACGATGCGAGACATCCCAGAGGACGTGGCGCCGCTCCCTTCGATTCGAGCGGAGTTCATGGCGCTTCGTCCCTTCACTGACGGTGATCCCGTTGAGAACGCGCTCTTGTATGCCACGCTGGTGGAGGTGGGCAGGGTCGGCTACCAGCGAGCTACCGTGGCCAACATCTGTCAACGCGCTGGAATAAGCCAGGGCATGGCCTTCACCGTATTCCCCCGAAAGATCGACTTCCTCAGCGCGGCCTTGGCACGGCGACACCTCGAAGGCCTCAACAAGAATCACGAGTTCTACGCTGCGAATGCCGCTGTGCACGGCGAAGCGGTGGCCGACGCAATTTCGTTTCGGGAGTTGATGCACCCTGATCATCAACTGGGCTGTCGCGCGCTCGCCGAAAAGCTTCGTGCGAGTTGGCGCTCGGTCGAATTGCAGCAGCTCATTGTCGACGGTGAATTGAAACTGAAGGCGACTTTGCTTGACACGGTGCCCCTCGAGCAGCGGGGGCAGGCAGCGCAGCAGATTAACTGGTCAATTGGACTCGGGTGGGCCGCCGAGCTCTATGGCAGCTACTACCCAGAAGCGTGGAATCTCCCGTTTCATCAGGTGCTCTTCTCTTTGAAGAAGTTCTCACTTTAGGCAGCGAGAAAGAAAAATATTTTTCCCTGACGGGCGAGCACCAAGGCGGCTATAAAGTAACTGTTGCTTTTGAGTGGTCAGGGGGGCTGTTCATGTCTGGTAAGCCTGAGTCACCTCGCGTTGAACACCGTTCCGATGATGGTCAACTTCAGATTCTCGCAACTGATGCAAACGTTGATCTAACGCGCAACCCACTCACTGGCGATGTCGCCCTGGTTGTCCGGTCAGCAGGCGAGACAAATTCTGAAGTGCTTTCCTCACTGCCGCTTTCCGAGTAGGGCGCCTCAGGCAGCAGGCGCTTCGGCGCGTCTCTTGATGAGGCGCCGCCCGATCTCGATGGATGGGGCTTCGATGGTTCGATACGTCAACGCACTGAGCGCAAGAGTCACCCCACACCACGCGGCAGCAATGAGCCACTTGTTGTGATGCTGCGGTGTGATCACGATGATGACAATGCCTTGAAGCAAGTAAATGGAATAACTCCAACGCCCGATGGCGGTGAGAGCTCGTGGTGCCCCGTGGGCACGCCACCACCAAGCGCCCGCGTGAAAGACGAGGTAGGCACCGATCCATGCACACAACATGGGAAGGAACCGTCGATCGCCGAGGTCGGCGGGGCCCCGATTAGCACCCAGTACCTTGACGAGTAGTGCGATGCCGGCCGCGGCAATAGCAAGGTAGGCCATCGAGGTCTGACGCCAGGTCAACTGGCCGTTGTGAACGCGGTAGACGAGAGTGCCGGTCAGCATGGTGGCGACGTCAAAAGCACCAAGGGGCACGTTGTGGCTCGTCAACGTCGATGCAGCGACGCCGAGCAGAATGACGCCACTGGCAGTAAGGCTCAGGGCCCGTGTGCGGGTATTCAGTGAGGCCAGAAACAGGGCGCTCATGAGGAAATAGAACGTCAATTCCCACCCAAGTGACCAGAACGGCCCGAGAACGTTGCCACCACCGAGATAGAGCTGGAACATGGTGATGTTGCTGAACCATTCGTGATGGCTGATCGGCGGAAAGACAGCGCCGATGGCAATAGCCAGTGCCACGAGGGCGAGTGTTGTCCAGTACATCGGGTACAAACGAAAAAACCGGCTGGTCCAGAAGTCGGCGAGTGATGACCGCCGCTCCATGGTGGCGGGGATGATGTAGCCACTGCACAGGAAAAAGATCAGGACACCGAACTGTCCGAATTGGACAGCAGTCGTGGTGAAACTGGCAAAGGGAGCAAAGAGGCCTTGCCCAACGTGCTGGAGCAAAACCAGAAGGACGGCAATGCCGCGAAGGGCATCAAGGAACTGGAGGCGACCAGTATTCGATGGGCGGTGAACCATACGGCGAGTCTACAAAGAGAGATGCAAACATCCTGGGCGCCATCGTCAGCGCGCCGGCACTATCAGCCATGGGCTACTGCGAGATGTCCACGTGTTCATCCTGTCGAGACAGAGCGCCCGCGCCTGGTGCCCCCGGCAGGAATCGAACCTGCGCACATGGCTTCGGAGGCCAATGCTCTATCCCCTGAGCTACGGGAGCGTGTGGTTAATCCTACTACCGCGTTGGAAGGCCGTCCCCAGCGCGGTAGTAGGAACAACGTGTGATCAGGCCGCGCTG
>Ga0208874_1000076_pt1 | contig 34936 bp, 56 predicted proteins | sample CryBogCBH10Oct08_FD_184604 | JGI IMG/M metagenome (GOLD analysis project Ga0208874, IMG submission 184604) | Freshwater microbial communities from Crystal Bog, Wisconsin, USA - CBH10Oct08 (SPAdes) (version 2) | ecosystem: Environmental > Aquatic > Freshwater > Lake | place: Crystal Bog... | reverse complement strand
TTCAGAGACCGGGCGAGGACTATTGATGGAACACAACGAGTATCCGAAGCACATGCATCACCCGCACAGCCAGCGGGGAAAGACGGAAAAGGTCGAGGAATACCTTTCCGACAAAAAGGCAAACTGGCAAGGCACGCCCGATAAATATCCGCCGGTCTTGGTGTATAATGTGGACCAGGAGGAGCAACACCGCGCTCAGGGATATTACACCATCGGATCGTCTTCGCCGGAAGCCTTCGCCCAAGCAGCGGCGATCCCTCCTGCACCGGACTACATCCCCGAGGAATATCCCAAGTGGGTCGGTGACAAGCTCGTTCACAGTGCCGAGGAAGAGCGTGAGCTGGCTCCGAAGCGCGGTAGGCAGAAAGAACCGTCATGACCGTAAACGCAGGCCAGCTGATCCTAGACGCACTTCAGAAGCTTGGGGTGTATGCCGCGACGGAAACTCTCAACAGTTCCGACGCGCAGCTTGGTCTGAACGTCCTCAACGACCTGATGGACTCATGGTCGAATGAGAACCTTGTCACGTATGCCAACCTGGAACAGTCCTTCACTCTTGTTCCAGGCACCGCTGCGTATACGTGTGGAACGGGGGGGACGGGCGTATCGGTTCGCCCCCTCCGCATTCCCGAAGGACCAGGTCGAGCGCGGATCCGCGACACCAACAACAACGACTATGATATCGCGGTCATCACGCAGGATCAGTGGAACCTGATTGGGCTGAAGACCAACACGTCGGACATCCCCGACACCATGTTCTATGACCCGCAATATCCGCTGGGGATCATCAAGCTCTTCCCGGTGCCGCAGCAGGCGTACACGCTGTTCTTTGACAGCTACCTCCAGCTCCAAGAGTTTCCCACGCTCTCGACGAACATGTCGCTGCCGCTGGGCTACAAGCTGGCAATAACGACGAACCTCGCCCTTGAGCTTCAACCCTACTTCACCGACGCGGAAGCCAATCCCCTGCTGGTGCGCTCCGCAGCCAAAGCGCTCGGCAACATCAAGCGGACGAACATGACGCCGATCAAGGCCGTGTTTGATCCCGAGATCGTTAGCCGCGCATCTCCAGTTTACAACATATATCGCGACCGTGCGGGCGGGACCTGATCCCATAAGGGGTTGAGCGGTTTCGGTATAAGTGTTAGCCTCCCACAATCAAAGGGAGGTTTACATGTCTGCTCGTATCGATCTTACCGGCAAGCGGATTGGCGCTTGGACCGTCGTGGAATTTGGCGGTGCCAACAAACTTGGGCAAAGCGTGTGGCGCTGCAAATGCGATTGCGGTGTAGAGCGCACCGTTAACGCGCAAACTCTGCGAACAGGGAAAAGCAAATCCTGCGGCTGTCAAAAGCCCATATCGATTGCTCGCAAACTGACTCCGGCAATCCCGACTGCCAGATCAGGGCAAACCCAAAACTGGACGCCAGAATATCGCGCCTGGATGTCAATGCACCGCAGATGCTCGGCACGGAATGCTGCCATGAAGAGAAGCTATTACGAGCGTGGCATTCGCGTATGTGATCGCTGGGCTGACTACCAAATGTTCCTACAGGACATGGGGCCGATCCCCCATCCCGGTTACACCTTGGACCGCATCAACAATGACGGTATATATGAGCCTGAAAATTGCCGCTGGGCCGATTGCGCCACCCAGTCGCAGAACCGCCGCCCGCATGAAAGGTGGGGAACCTGATGGGTGAAGTCATCTCGCCGTTTGGCAGAGTTCCTCCCGGTACAGCAGATGCTGACATCGTGGCGGATCTCGAACGCATTCTGGAAGAAGCCAAGCGTGGCGAAATCGTGGCCATCGCTTACGCCTACGCGGCTCCTAACCGGGACACTACGCTAGGCTGGTGTCATGGGGACAATGCGGGGACGCATGTCATGCTGGCGGCTTTGACGGGCCTTCAAGCAAGATATCTCAATCATTGGATGGAGGGTGAATGAAGACGCCCTTCCTCGGCACGGCTTACGTCTCCCGCTCGCGGGACCTGTCGCTTGAGCAGTGCATCAACCTTTATCCTGAGATCGTAGAGACCAAGCAAGGCGCACAGGTCGGTGCGTTTTATGGCACGCCGGGTCTGGACCTTCTCGCAACGGTGGGCAACGGCCCCATTCGCGGCATGCTGACCTTCAACGGCAACCTGTACGTGGTGTCGGGGACGGGCGTTTATATCGTCACTTCAAACTTCAACGTGTCCCTGCTGGGGAATATCGCCACGGGTTCCGGTCAGGTCTCCATGATCGCCAACGCAACCCAAGTGGCGCTGTTTGATGGCATCGGGGGATATAGCATCGTCAACGGTGCGCTTAACTCCATCACGTTGCCATTCAGCAATCCCGGCCTTGCGGTGTACCAGGACGGCTTCGGTGTTGTCAGTCAGAACGGAACGTCCAACATCTGGCAATCGTCCATCAACGACCTGACCAGCTGGCCGGCGCTGAACTACGGCGTGGAGAACGGCAAGCTGTCCAACATCGTCGGCATCGGTGAACTGCACCGACAGATCTACGTGTTCAAGGAACGCGGGACGTTTGTGTGGGTGAATGCTGGGTTATCCCCGTTTGCCTTCCAGCGTCTTGACGGTGTGTCGCTTGAGATCGGGTGCATCGCACAGGGTTCGATCTGCAATGTCGGTGACAACCTCCTGTGGCTTTCGCAGAACGACCAGGGCCAAGGCGTGGTCTATCTCGCAAACGGGTATCAGCCGGAACGGGTCTCGACACACGGCATGGAATACGCCACCGCTCAGTATCCCACGCTGACGGATGCCATCGCCTACGCCTACCAACAGGAAGGCCATTACTTCTACCAGATCACTTTCCCCTCTGGTAATGAGACCTGGGTGCTGGATCTCACTGCAACCCGGCAGCTGGGATATCCCGCCTGGCACAAGCGGCTTGCGTTCAGCAACGGCAACTTCTCCCGTCACCAGACGGCAACCTGTCAATTCTTTGCAGGCAAGGTTGTGGTGGGGGATTACAACGCTGGCAAGCTCTATGCGTACAACCTCAACACCTACACTGACGCCGGTCAGCGGCGGAAATGGTTGAGGAGCTGGCGGGCGCTGCCTCAGACGACATCCAATGCGTTTCGGATCTCCTGGCTTGAGATACAGGCTGAGACCGGTGGCATTTCAACGGTGGACAATCCGCAGATGATGCTGCGCCAGACGTTTGACTCGTCCAGCTACACGTCGGAGTTCTTCCAGCCTGTCGGTCTGATCGGTGCTACTGCACAGCGCATCAAGTTCAACCGGCTGGGGATTGAACGGCGCGGCTTGAGTCAGGATCGGGTGTTTGAGCTATCGTCGAGTGATCCCTACAAGGTGGCATTGCTGGCAGCAGAGATTGGCTGATGGTTGTCAAGGTATCCCCAGTCGCACCTAGCCCATGGGTGCAGCCCAATGGTCAGCCGGTGCCGGCCTACTATCAATACAACGTCACGCTGGCCAATGCGGTGAGCAACTTGCAGAAGTCCTGTTCTGCTATCACCCCGTTGCCAGCCAGCCCAACCACGACGCAGATTGTCACTGCGGTCAACGCCATCATCGCGGCGCTAACGGGTCCATGAGCACACCGTTTTTCATCACCGGCTTGCCCAGATCTCGGACGGCTTGGTTCTCTGTTGCAACCTCCACACCGGAGAGTGTGTGCCATCATGAACCCACCGCATGGCTAAGTGATTGGCCCGAGCTGGTGCGGCTGTGGACCGAGAGCAAGTTCCGGTATGTGGGCATCTCGGATTCCGGTCTGGGAATGCTGCTGCCTTCGATCCTGGACGAACTCCGCCCGAGGACATTGATTATCCGCCGATCGGTGGATCAGGTGGAAGAAAGCTTCCATCGGTACGGCATTCACAATCCAATAATGCGCAAACGGCTGGAAGCCCTGCAAGAGATGCTGCGGCTATATGAAAACCACCCGTTGGTGCGAGTGATACCTTACAATGAATTGAGCTACTGGACGATCTCGGACGCTATTGATTGGCTGACACCGGGAACGTCCCAGCCGATGCTGCATCAACTTATGCATCTGAACATCCAGAGCGATTTGGGTTATAACGTCGAGATGGCGCACGGTGTTAATGAATGGTGGGTGCCTGACGAATTGAAGGAATAGACCATGCCTTTCTTTATTCCTGCGCTCATCATGGGCGCTGCATCTGTGGGAGGCGCGGCTATTGCGTCAGGCGCAGCGTCTGACGCCGCCGACGCACAGGCGCAAGCCTCCGCAAACGCGCAGGCCCTACAAGCGCAACAATTCCAGCAACTGCAAGCCAATCAAGCGCCGTATATGGCGGCTGGTGGCAATGCGTTGACGGCGTTGCAACAAGGGCTTGGCCTCGCGCCAGGATCAACCGGAGCAATTGGTCAAGGTTCACTCAACGCGCCGTTCAGCCAGCAAGCATTTCAAGCCTCACCCGCTTATCAATTTGAACTGCAACAGGGCCTGCAATCGGCACAGAATGCGGCGTCACGCATTGGTGGGCTCGGCGGCAACCAGCTTCTCGCATTGCAACAGCAGGGCCAAGGGCTGGCGCAGATGGACTATCAACAGCAGCTCCAGAACTACATGGGGCAACAAAATCAGAGATACAACCAGCTAGCCGATGTAGCCAACCTTGGCCAAAACGCGGCGGCGGGCGTGGGACAAGCCGGTCAAAATTACGCTAACGCGGCGGGCAACTTGATGACTGGGTCGGCAAGCGCACAAGGCGCGGCGGGCATCGCGGGTGCAAACGCTATTACCGGCGCTATTGGTGGTGGGGTCAACAGCATCGCCAATGCGCTGACCATGCAGCAACTTTATGGAAATTCCGGCGGCGTGTTTGGCGGTGCTGGACCGCTTGTCTCTCCGACTTATGCCATGACGGGCGCACCCCTTGCCTCAAGCCCGCTTGACTTCACGTTTACTGGGGGCTGATCATGGCGCTCGACACCTCAATCTACGGCATGTTGAACACGCAGTTTCAGCAATTCGATCCGTCGAATGCGATGAAACAAGCGAACATGCTGCAACAGCTAAAAGCCCAGCAGATGGAAATGCAGGCGGCGCAAGCTGCTTCGCAGAAGGCCAATGCCATTCAGGACGTCTTGGCTCAATCAAGTTATGAGCCGGGTCAAAAGGTCGATGCAAACACGCTCGCCAAAATTCGTGGCTTGGACTTCAATGCGTATTCTGCGCTGGTCAAGGGCAACCAAGAGCAAGACAAATTGACGGCCGAGACCACTAAGCTTCAAGCCGAAACGGATGCCAAAGAATCCGAGCGGATGATGAAGTTTGAGGAAGCCCAGCACGACGCTGCCGGCCGAGCCATGGAAGCCTACACCAGCACAAAAGGTTCTGTTGGTGAGAAGCAAGCAGCCGCGCAGAAGGTCTGGGATCAGGACTTTGCCGACCTCAGTGAGATTGCGCCCAAGGGCCACAAGATGCCTCGCCAGTTCGATCCTGGCACGTTCTCCGTGGCGTCCAAGGATTATCTCGACCGTCAGGAAAAGCGACGGGAAGAAACCTTCAAGGAAGGCATTGAGACGAAACGGGTCGGCATTGAGGGCGCTCGCCTCCAGTTTGAACGTCAGAAGGAGGCGGAATCCGGTTGGACGGTTATGAACGACCCGACCACCGGCGCCACGATCCGATACAACGCCAGGACGGGTAAGGCGTCCACGCTGGATGGCACGCCCATCAAAGCACCGGAATCTGTTGAAAAGCAGACCGGACGCGCACCGACATACGCCCAAATGGCGGCTGGTGCGTTCAGGCGAGAGTTCAAAGCCAAGAACGGACGCGAGCCTACATCCGCTGAGATCTTGGCCGATCAAGCATCAGGCAAGGGCATGGCACGGACCGCCACGCTGAAAAGCCAGATGGACTACTACAGCAACGAGACCAAAGGCCTGATTCCGCAATATGTGGATCGGGTGTCGGCTCTCAGCTTGCCGCAAGTGAAGATGTTTCGTGACGCCCTTCTGGCGGGCAAGACGCAAGTCAGTGACCCTGCCGTCAGCAAAGCCCTGCTGGCGTCAAATGCTGTCGCGGGTGCCTACGCCCGGTCTCTTGCACCGACTGGTGCGGGTGACGCTGAGACACGCAAGCACGCGAGAGATCTGCTCGGCATCACCAGCCCTGCCGACGCCAGGGCGAAGGGCGAGCAACTCTTGTCGGAGATTTCCGCGATTAAGGCGTCCGCCAAGGAATCCGCTGCTGAAGAGATGTCGCCGGATGGCACTGCGCCTGCCGCGCCAGCTGGCGTGACCGAATACGTTTGGAATCCGGCAACCAAAAAAACTGAGAAGGTGCAACGCTAATGCCTATGCGTGTCAGAGCACCAGACGGCGCATTCATTACGTTTCCCGACGGGACGCCGGATTCGGATATTGCGATTGCAATGGAGCAACACGCCGCGCCAGTTGCAACTAAACCGCCACCCCTTCAACGCGCTCAAACTGCCGCCGACAAGTGGCGCGACACGGGTCGAGCACTCGCGACGGGTGCGGGCGGAATCATCGGTGGCGCATTGGCATTGCCGGAAGCTGGCGTGGCGGCAATCCCGACGCTTGGTCTTGGCGGTATAGCAACGGAGGCTGCGGGTGTCGGTCTGGGCGCTGGCCTCGGCGGTCAGTTATACGATTGGGCCACTCAGCAATCTGGTGCTGCCCCAAGAACTACGCTTGCTGAACAAGCCAAACGTGCGGCTCTGGATGTTCCCGAGGGCGCTGCTGGTGTCATGGGAGGTCGCATCCTGGAGGCTGGCCTTGGCGGTGCTGTGTCGGCTGGAAAGAACGCTCTGAAGGGTGTCGTGAAGCCGCCGGTACGTGAACCTTGGGAAGCAGAAACGTTTGAGATCAATCCGCAGCATGTCGCTGACATGGAGTCTCAAGGAATTTATCTCACGCCGGGTCGCCGCGCGGGCGGCGCTTTGGCGCGGGCCGAACAACGTGCGAAGAGCAATCCGTTTGTCAGCCAGGCCATCCGCCAGGAGGAAGATCGTTCTGTTCGCAGCATGAACGTCGCCGCTTATAATCAAGTGTTGGAGCCCCTCGGGATCAAGTACACCGGCAAAGTCGGGCGGGAAGGAATTGAAAACCTTCAGCAAATTCTAAGCGATCAATACGAAAAGATCATTCCGAAGATCAAGGTTAAGGCCGATGATGAGTTTGTCCACGATCTGAGCGTGATCAGAGCGGGTGGCGCTGAACTTCCGCCCGCGCAAGAAAAGCAATTGGAAGCGATCATCAATGGCCGCGTCCTGAAGCGTCTCAAGCCTGGCGATCGGATTGACGGCCAGACATTTAAAGACATTGAATCGCAAGTCGGTCATCTTTCCAGAATATACAAGCGTTCTGGTGACACCGCGCAGCAATTGTTGGGCGATGAATTGTCCAATGTGCAAATGGCGTTGCGAACCGCTGCTGAACGGCATTCGGACCCCGGTGTGCGGGATGCATTGCGGGCAACTAATAAATCCTACGCGATGTTGACCCGAGTTGAAGAAGCCGCAACTCGGCGGAAAGACAGCTTCGGCGTGTTTAGTTCTGGCGATTTGCTGGCAGAAGTGAAACGCCAAGCCGGTGGTGTGCGTCATAAATTGTACGCTGCGGGCGATGCTTTGATGCAACCGTTCGCTGAACGCAATCATATGGTCATGCGGGATCTCATCCCGGATTCTGGCACGTCTGAACGTTCAACCGCCAAGGGTGTTGGTGGACTGCTCAATAATTTTGTTGTCGCGCCATCGACCAATGCGCTCGCATCTCAAATGCTGCGCCGTGGGGTCAAGGTTCCCCAAAGGACCGGAGTTAACGCGCTGCCACTGACCACCCAGGCTGCCGGCCAAGTTCTGCCCCCGAGTGTTCAACAATGAACCGTATAGACATCCGTTTCATCCCTGGCGAAGAGCAACGCTACGACACGCTGGGTGACTGGTGGTTTGCGGACGATTGCCTGCACATCCGCGCCACGGGGGATGAGCCGGAAGCCTTGCTGATCGCCCTGCATGAGCTTGTGGAGGCGTACCTCTGCAAGCGGCGGGGAGTATCCCAAGAAGCGGTGGATGCCCATGACTGGCGGTTCCAGGCTGAACTGGAGGCCAAGCTGCATTCAGACGACGCCGAGCCGGGTGATGATCCCCGCGCACCGTACCGTCGCGAGCATCGTTTCTCCATGCTCATGGAAATGCTATTAGCTCATGAGTTAGGGCTTGATGGCTACGGGATCTGCAAATGAAAGTTTTGCTTATCGATGCAGACAACATCGGCCTCGACTTTGCGGTTCGCTGCGAAGCCTATGGGCATGAGGTCCGGTGGTATCGCTACAGCAAGAAACCCACGCGCAACGGTGAAGGTTTCCCCGGCATAACCATTGTGGACGATTGGAAGCCGTCCATGTCGTGGGCGAAGAATGGCCTGATCGTTACCACGGCCAACGCCAAGTTCATGCCCGAGCTGGATCGTTACCGTGACATGGGGTTTACAATATTCTCACCAACGGTTCGGTCCTCCAAGCTAGAGATCGACCGTAAAGCGGGACTTGACGCCATGAAGCGGGTCGGGATCGATGTCCCTGACTACCAAGTGTTCAACAACCTTAAAGAGGCCGAGACCTTCGCCCGCAAGTCGGACAAGTCCTACGTGTTCAAGACCATGGGCGACAATGAGGACAAGTCGCTGTCCTACGTCTCCACGGATCCCGCCGATCTGGTGGGCTGGCTTCAGAGGAAGCAGGCACAAGGGCTGAACCCCAAGGGCCAGGTCATGCTTCAAGAGAAGATCGACATGATTGCCGAGGTGGGTGTGAGTGGGTGGTTTGGACCGGAAGGGTTCTTGCCCAACAAGTGGCAGATCTGCTTTGAGCACAAGAAGCTCATGCCCGGCAACTTCGGCCCCAACACCGGAGAGCAAGGCACCGTCTGCCAGTATGTTGAACAGGACAAGATGGCGGATGAGATGCTGATGCCTATGGAGGCCGAGCTTTTGAAGGCTGGCCATCGGGGCGACTTCGCCATCGGGTGCGGAATTGATAGCAAGGGCAAGGCTTGGCCGTTTGAGTTCACGTGCCGGCTGGGCTGGCCTGCGTTCTTCATCCAGTGTGCGTCACACCCCTGCGACCCTGCCCAGTGGATGTTCGACCTTTTGAGAGGTGAGGACAGCCTAAAGGTCTCTCGCGATGTTTCCATGGGTGTGGTGCTGGCGCAGCCTCGTTATCCTTACGGTGACGCTGAACCCAAGGAGGTTGAGGGGAATCCGATTGCTGGTGCGGACGAGATGTGGGACCAGGTACACCCGGTGGATATGATGATTGGCAAGGGACCGGCCATGCAGGATGGCAAGGTCGTGGACAAGCCGATTTATCAAACCAGCGGCGAATATGTTATGGTGGTGACCGGACTTGGGAAGACGGTTTCCAAGGCGAAAGACAAGGTCTATGGCGCCGTGGACAAGATCAAGTTCTCCAACATGATCGTCCGCAACGATGTCGGAGACGGTGTCATCAAGAAGCTGCCTGAGCTGCACAAGTTCGGCTATGCGATGGATATGCAGCCATGACCGCGCCCAAGCTGACAACGTACAACACAGGGACGCCTGCAACCGCCATCACCGGCGATCAGCTCAACACGTTCATTCAGTCCTGCGATAGCGTAATCCAGCTGCGGGCGTTTGTGGCTCAGCCTGGACAGATGGTCTACGTGCGCGGGTTTTCCACCATCAACGACGGTGGGCAGGGCTTCTTCTATTACGCATTGGGCAACGCAACGGATGACGGCGGCATCACCACGGTTGTTCCCACAACGTATCCCGCCGCCTATTGGTATCGATCCTCTGGTCTTAACACCATCAGCCAGAACTACGTCCGCAACACCACCACGGGCCAAAGCACCATCACGGCCAATTACACGCCTGGCTATGTGCTGGTGTACCTCAACGGCGTCCTGCTGGCTCCGAGCGATTACACCGCGACCAATGGCACAACCATCACGCTGGCCGTCGCTGCTGGTGCGGGAGACACGGTGGACGTGTTCAGCCTGTCCACCATTAGCATTTACAATGCAGCCACGACTTCCTTGAACAATGTCGCAAGTGTCAATCTGGCCTATTATGCAAACGACGCCGCCGCCGCTGCCGGTGGTGTGCAGATTGGCCAATTGTACAGAAGCGGCACGTTCCAGAATATTGTCACGGTGAGGGTGTTTTAATGTCCATTCCCCGTAACCTTTCTCTGTTTGCCGAAAATATTACATCAGGCGGTGTGCTTAATACGTCTGGAGGCGGAACCGGAACGACGACGCTGACAGGAACCGGGAACCTGGTTCTGTCAAACAATCCCGTCCTTGTCGCGCCAGCGCTTGGAACAATTGCGTCGGGTGTTGCCACAAATCTGACTGGGTTGCCTTTGACCACCGGGGTGACTGGCACGTTGCCAACCGCAAATGGCGGAACAAACCTGACCTCGTTTACATCGGGCGGCGCTATATACGCCACTTCCGCTTCAGCTTTGACAAGCGGCACATTGCCAATTGCCTCTGGTGGCACCGGCGCAACAACTGCTAGTTCCGCGTTTAGCGGCCTTTCTTACGCGCCATCCGGCACTGGATCTTACACGCGCTCGGCTTTCACAAAAGCGGCCGATTGGGTCAACTTGCTGGATTATTTTATTCCTGGAACCGATACCTTTGACACAGCGATGATCAAAGCTTTGTCCAAAGGACATCGGGTTATTGTTCCAGCCAGTGGCTCGCCCTACACACTTTCTGGGTCGATACCAATTACAACCGGAATGTCGTTTGAATTTGAAACGCCGGGCATTGTCGTAAATTGCACGGCGACCGCTTTTACAATTGGTAGTTCTTCCGCGACCATCGTCACTGATGTGTCGATGAATTTCAACGACGCAATTTTTAATTTTTCCGGTGCGTCTGCCGGAAAGGGTGCAATTCTTTTCGGCGCAAGTTATGGCCGCCAATGGCGCATAAATGTTTCTGGGTTGAATACAATAAACGCATCGTTTTTGGCTGCTCAAGACGTGGATAATTCTGTTGGATATGTTTTCCAATGTCGATTCTATTATTGCACCAGTTATTACCCCAGAGGGACTGCATTCAAATTTTACAACGTCCAAGGATTTTTTGAATTTTATCATTGCGTTGAAGACAGAACGGTCAACGACCCCCTTGGGCAAAGTTCATACAATTACTATCAACCCAATTGGCCAGGTTTTAGCATCGGCGGCGCGACTGCGGGTGGTGGCATTCAAATTCGCGGGGATAGCGGCGTAGTTGGCACCGGATACAACGGCACGTCTGGAATTGTAGGCACGAACATCGCGCACGGTTTGTACCTGACAAACCAAATTTCTCCGATTATTGAGGATTGGTTGTCGGACACGATCACTGGTGCCGGTGCTGTTTTAACAAATATCACCGAAGGGTTTTACGACATCAAAGCATACAATTCGTATGGTGGCGGTATTTTGTCCACTGGAGGCTCTTACAATCGCGGCTCTTTGGTCGCTGTAGGAAACACTGCATCTCAAGCAGCAGGGACTGTAGGCATCTCTTTGGTAAGCGAGCAATTGTCGCATTTTACCACATTCCGTTCCCAAGCCTGGACCGGCAGCGCGGTGTATTTGGACCATCTCACTAATTGCGTGATTGGCAACATTTTGGCCAAAGGCTCAACTACGTCTGCTGGCGTCAACATCGGCAGTTCTTCGGGCAATACTTTCGGAAGCGGAATTGGTCAAATCATCACAACCGGCAATGCCACGTATGGATATGTAGAAAATGCCGGATCGCCGGGTTCTATAATTGTTTCGTCAATATACGCCACGTCAAACACCACGGCCAGCTACGCCATCACGTCAGTGAACAGCGAAATTACTCGAATCGGAAAATCCGCCGGCACGTTTGCGGGTCCATTGAGCGGGAACGGCACTGCTTATGCGGTCACGGGGTGATAAAATGACTCAACAAGAAAGCACAGCTTTGGCAATCTTGAGGTCGGGTCGGTCATTTGATGAGGCGGCGACAATTACCGGTGTGTCAGTTGAACGTCTTGTTCAAATTTGGTCGGAAAGATAGCAAATGTCCGTCTCCCTGCTCCCCAGCATTATCCCCGAGTTCCTGATCCAGGGCGTCCCGGCATCTGGGGGGCTGCTGTATACCTATGCAGCGGGGACCACGACCAAGCTCGCGACCTACACCGATTCCACGGGATCCACTCCGCAGACAAACCCCATTGTGCTGAATGCCCGAGGTGAGCCGCAGAACACGCTCGGCAATTCGGTGGGCCTGTGGCTGACCAACTCCACGGCTTACAAGTTCGTGCTGTCCCCCTCGACGGATACCGACCCGCCGACGAATGCCATTTGGACTATCGACAACATCACCGCCGGCCAGCTCACCGGGACCAGCTACACGGCGTCCGGGACGAACGCCATTGCGCTGACGCCCACCAACAACACGCCCACGCCCGTCGCCTACGCAAACTACAACACATACGTTTTTGCGGCTCCCGCGACCTCCACCGGGCCAGTGACGATCCAAGTGGGATCGCTTGGGTATCTGAATGCCTACATCAACGGTGTCCAGGCAACGACGGGCCAGATTCAGTCCGGTGAGGTCGTCATCGCGGTCTACAACAGCGCACTTAACTCCGGCGCTGGTGGCTTCGCGCTTTATCTCTCGGTCAACCCGCAGCAGCTGCTGTATGGTGCTGACACCGGCTCCGCGAATGCCTACGTGGTCAATCCGACCAATGTGCTGTCCGCTCTCACCACCGGGCAGATCATCACTTTCATCGCTGCCAACGCCAACACCACGGCGTCCACGCTCAACGTGTCGGGCCTTGGTGCAAAGAGCATTGTAAATCAGGCAGGCAATGCGCTGATCGCTAACCAGATTCTGGCCGGCACCACGTGCGTCTGTGTCTACAACGGCACCAGCTGGGTGATGTCCAACACGGGATCCACCGGCTATCTCAATGCGCCCACGGTCACCAATGGCCTGACAGTGGACAGCTTTGCGGGCGCTGGTCTCGCCACAAATGCCCAAGCCAAGGCGTCTTCAGGCAGTGTGGTGCTGACGCCGTCTTCCATCGCGGGAAACGTCACAACCGGCGCAAACGGATCGATCTCTCTTCCTGGTGGCTACATTGAAAAGTGGGCGGCCATCTCGGGAACCATCAACACTGCTGGCAGCTACACGTGGCCGGTCGCGTTTCCGACGGCGTGTGACAACGTTCAAATCATGTTCACCGCCGCATCGGTGTTCAGCCCCAGCTTGAACTACGTCATCACTGTAAACTCGGCTTCAACCAGTGCGTCAGTCGTGGCGTGGTTATGGCATTCGAGCAACGGTGGTACAAACGGCTCTGGATCGTCCACCACCATATACATCCGCGCACTGGGGCATTGACCATGACCGACTGGCAGGCAGCATTTGACGGCGCAGTCGCTTTGGTCTTTACCGGGATCGGTTGGTTTCTCGCCACGCTCTATCGGGACATGCGGTCTCTGGAACAGAACCTCACCGATCTGGTGCAGGAACTCCCAAACACATACGCTAGACGGGATGACCTCAAGGACCTGATCTCCGAAGTCCGCGCCACGCTGCGTAGGATAGAGGACAAACTTGACGGGAAGCAGGACAAGTGACGACGCCGTTTCTTGCGGATGACATCGAGAACGAGGAAGGCCGGTTCCTTCACGCTTATCCCGACCCGCTGACGCATGCGGCGCCGTGGACGGTGGGTGTAGGTTTTACGGGGCCTGAAATCGGACCCAACACGATTATGACCGACGCCCAAGTGGATGCTGAGTTAGACCACCGGGTCGAGATGATCTGCGGCGAGCTGGATGCGAAGATCCCTTGGTGGCGTGACTTGTCCGATGTTCGCCAGGATGTGGTCGTCCAGATGGCCTACCAGCTCGGCATTGGTGGGCTGCTCACTTTCACCCAGACGCTAGCTTGCCTCAAGAGCGGGGACTGGTCTGGAGCGGCGGCGCATATGCTGGACTCTCGCGCAGCATGTCAGACGCCTGCCCGGTGGAAGCGCCAAGCTCGGCAGATGCTGCTGAACGAGCGGGTGTGGTTGTAAATCAAGGGGTTGCGTGATATATCCCGCTTGAGAGGTGCATCATGCTTCAAGAGATGATTGACGCCGTTATTCGCCACGCCCTCACCGGCTTTGCTGGCGTACTCGTTGCCCATGGATATGCAACCAATGACCAGGCGCAGGCCGTGGTGGGTGGTGTCATGGCGCTGATCGGGATCTACCTGTCGTACAAACACAAGCAAGCCATGCTAAAGGGTCACTGATGTCGCTCACCTCGCAACTGCTCAAGAACCAGATCACCGCTGAAGACTTCGCCGTGAAGGCTGCGGCTGACGTGTACAAGGCCGTGCAATGGTTCCAGGTGATCCCCGGTGTGATCTCGGTGGAAACGTGGCTGCTGAGCAAGCTGGAAGCCTACATCGCGGCATCTGCCGGCGGGCTGTTCGCGGTCAACGTGATTGATCTCCTCAAGACCGAGCTTGCCAAGCTCTCGGCGCCGCACAATCCCTGATGGGCGCTCCCCCGCTTGACCTTGAGGCCGCTCGCCTGACCATTGAGCGGGTGGAGGTCGAGTTGCGGGCTGGATACCGACCCCGTGGCATGACGGGGTCGGGCATGGGTGCCATAGCTGCGGCTGCTCAAAAGGCGGTCGCAGATGGGTTCGTCAAAACCACATCATCTTTTGAAGCGCGGATAACCCGTTGCGCTGCGATGGGATTGGAACCGGATTGGACGCTCTACCGTCCGCAGCGATACCAGCAGCCGGTCCCGCGACAAGTCATCACCCCAGCTGCACAGCCAGTAATATCAACGCCGGGACATGGATCCCGGCTTCTTGTTATTGGCGATCTCCACCAAAACCCCGGACAACCTCACAGGCTCGAAGTGCTTACCTGGATTGCCCGGTATGCCTCAAAGGAACGGTTTGAGCGGATTATCCAGGTGGGGGATTGGTCGAGCTGGGACAGTGTCTCGGCACATGATCGCAACGACACCATGGCTGGCCGGCACAAGCCCAGCATCCGCCAGGACATGGAGAACCTCAAGCAGAGCCTGCAAGCTTGGCGAGCGGGGATAGCTTCGGGATATCGACCCAAACAGGACATCCTCCTAGGCAACCACGAATACCGCCTGGAGAGATGGTGCAACGCCAACCCTGAGACAGCGGAGAGTTTTACGGTTCAGCGGGATGAACTTTTCACGCAGTTTGGGTGGCGTGTGCGGCCCTACGGAGAGCTGTTCTACGTCAATGGCGTGGGGTTTGTGCATCACCCCGTCAATGGCGCTGGACGGGCTTACAAAGGCGCTACAGGCCCCCAGCGGGCAGCCAATCACACAACGTGTCCGATTGTGTCAGGCCACACCCACCGCCGCCAGGTGCATGATGCTCCCAAGATCGGGCCGACCGATTCCATCAGCATGGTCGAGGTGGGCTGCGGGATGCCTTGGGGCGAGATTGAATCCTACGCCCAGCACTCAAGCACGGGCTGGTGGTGGGGTGTGGTGGACATGACGGTGGTGGATGGAACGATCACCGACGTTGCGTTTGTTTCGATGATTCGGCTTGCGAGAGAAAATAGCAGCCGCGCTTAGCAGCCTTTGGGCATCTTTCCCACCAGTACCAGCAAGTGCCGGGGCCTGCGTTCGGATCTCGCGAGCATGCGCCTTTAGAACGCGAACTTTGTTCGGGGAACAGGCTCGGCTGGATCATGGCAAATCCAAACGATTGTTGATTAAAAGTCCGCGTTTCTCGAACCGATAGCGCAACCACGCATTGTAAATATCGTTGATTGTCGCGTTTTCGAGTTCTTCCTCAATGAGGAAATGATTGATGAACCAATCAGGCGGCGTTACCGCAAATTTGTCAAAATTGTATCGGCCTTCAAATCGCTGATGCCAATCGCGGTGACATGTAACGCAAAGCAAAACGGTGTTTTCAACAACGTCTTTCCCACCGTCCGCCAAAGCCACAATGTGGTGCACTTGTATTCCTGTTTTGCCGTCGCAGCGCAGACATTGACGCGAGCCTTTACGCAATGCTGCAACTCTAACCGAGTTTGACCGGGCTTTTTTCATGCCGTCCGCTTGGCTATTTCACGCTCTAGGTACCACACAGCCTTCTTAAGATCCTCGACCGCATCGGCCTTCAGATCGCAGCGCCATATGTACTTTAGTGCATTGCCCAGGTTGAACCCCATGTGCTCGGTGATCTGGATGCATTCCACGCCTGACGGGTGTGCGGTGTAGTGAGGTGGGTGGTTGATTAAATCGCTCATGCTTCACCTCCGGCTTGTCGGGTCTTACATGTAGGGCATTCTGCCGTATTATGACTTACCTGTGCAGCATTGCTCACGGCTCACCTCCAAGGGCGGCGAGAATGGCGGCGCGAAGGTGGTCTGCGCCAGCGTCGGGGAAGTGCACAAACCCGACAAGCTCCAACGAAGAGCCAATGTCCTGAATGACGTCCTCACTCGTCATGTGCTCACGGATCGCGGCGAGGATGGCGTCGGCGGCGTCCTGACGGTTGAACCCGTACTGGTCGTATTGCTGCGCCAGCGTGGCGACCAGCTTGTCTCTAAGCGTCATGGCTCTTATCCTCCCAACTCTCGCCGCCAAACAGCAATCGGAATATTGTATTCATGCCTGATGTTTTCGCGCTCACATGCAATGTCGTATTGAATTTGCAGGTATTTCACCACAAAACCTGACGCCAGCGAACAGTAAATACACCGATCCAACACCTCAAGTATTTGAAGTGATGTTGGAGGATCGCTCCATTTCTCAATAAGCGGAAATGTGGAGGCGTCTAACTGGCTGTCTGGCGCTTTCAGCAATTCCTTCCACCATTTGTCAGTCATTTCTCACCCTCCGCAGCGTGGAAGCGGGAGACGACGGGATACATGTTCGGCGGGATGTTCTTGCGAACCATGAGGCATAGCGGATTGCCGTGGTCATCGCCCGACCGATATTCGCAGACGCCAGCGGCGAGCTTGAAACACTCGGCCTCCCGTTCAGCAAGCTGAACCAAGGCACACTCGTAATGCGCTGGTCCCCATGTGTGGCATCCCGGCCCGTGGGTTCCGATCCGACCGGCGCGGTGCTGTTCGTATTTCAGATTACGTTCGACCTCGGCAAGCTGGGCAGTCAGGCGGATGTTCTCGGCAAATAGGGTGGCGAGGTCTTCAAGGGCGAGGCGGGCATCGTGGCCTGTCATCAGGTAATCGTTTGTTCTAGCCCATTCCTCGCGTGTCCAATTTAGTTTCATTCTGTACCTCCAAGGGCGCGGCGGGCGGCTTCGGAGGCGATAAAGTAGCCGTCCTCCATGCCAGCAAAAGTCTTGCTTTCAATATCGCTAAGCGGGTTGTCATCCATCCAGCCCACAAACGGCGAACCGGCGGCGATTTCCATCAGCGCCTCCCGTAATTTGTTGTAAGAATTTTCAAGGTCGGAGCGGCTCAACGTCACCATGTCGATTTCGGCACAGGTGCGGGTGTTCCAGCGCGAAATGGCTTTGCTGGGATGTCCGTGCGGGCCTTCAGCCAAACACTCGCAACAGACCACTATGGTGTAAGCTCCATGTCCGTTGGTGGATAACTCGTGACTTCCGCAGAACGGGCACGGCTTGCAGGCATTGAGATCAACAGTCACGATCAAAGTCCTCCCATTCTTGGGCCTCTGAAACATCGTCTTCCTGATCGGGAATATTTCGCATGTCAGATGCGTTTAAATCCCCGGATGTTCCCGAGCGGTAATTTGTCCGAAGTGTGCGGTTTTCTTCGGACAGCCTCGCGTTCTCAGCCTCTGCTGCGCGGAGGGCGGTGGCTACGGCGCGATAGAACTGCACGTCTTCGCAGCGGATCACGGCCATGATGCCGTTGTCATACTCGCCGCCGTCCATCCGCTTCTGTGCGTCGATTGCGATCCGCAGTCGTTCCTCAGCCTCAGCTATCAGGTCTGCGCTCTGGCTAGGGGCGGTGTGCACCATAGGTGACACGCCGGGTTGTGCATCATCCTGCACTTTGCGGAGATTGGGGGCGCCATTCTCCGCAACATAGGCGGGCACTCTGTCAGGATACGCATCGGCATAAGCCTGCATCCATTCCAGGGGCATGGGTTCGTCAGTGACTCCACCGTCTGGGGTGTTCATTCTTCACCTTTCACAAGGCTGATGACCAGGTAGGCCACAACAAAGGAGAGCGCGACGGTGATGAGGAACGTCACAGCCAAAGCACCAGTGCAGTGACGATCACCAGACCCAGCACCACACCCTCAATCAGGATGCGGGCCACTTGCGGACCGGTCATGGTGCCAAAGATGCCGTAGTTCTTCTGCTTGGGTACGTAATTCCACATAACGTGTCTCCTCTGTTGTGTTAATTTATCGCGGGAAAGTTAACCGATCCCTAAAACGGAATCTCATCGTCCAGTTTGTTGGTGGGAACCCTCTTGACGAATGCAGGCTTGATCGACCCGGCCAGCATGGTGCCGCTCTTCTCCCAAAAACTGACTTCCCACTTGATGCCGTCCTGGTCGGTGTACGTTCCCCGCCAGTCGGGGGCCTTCGGATTGGTTTTGGTCTTCTCCTTGAACACGGAGATGTCGCCGGGGCGTTGTTGATAGGTGCTCATCAGTTCCTCGCAAAAGCTCGTTCGTTAGATTGAAGGGTTCTCCAAGCTTCGAAGGTGGCGCTGGCTGCGTCCCTCCGATCCTTGGCGATGAAATAGTCTTCAGCAGTCAGTCGGTATTGTTCCAACGCTACGGAATAGGCTTCCGAGCTGATGGCAAAACGCTCCTTGGCTGCTTCTGTCGTGGCGTTTGAAGCAGCGGCCTCTCGGGCAAGAATGACCTTAAGCCGCTTTTCGCTCCATTCATAAGCCGCGCGGGCTTTGGCTGCATCTGAGGATTGGAGGATCGCAAGACAGTGCCGGACTGTCTTATCATCCACTCGGAACTCGGCCATTGCCTGATCGCCTCCGCTATTCATAGTTCAGCAGCTCGGTCCAGAATCTCGTTTCGGCGCTTCTCCACCTCATTGGCAGCAGCGTCGGGCCAACTGGCGGGCATCTGACCCCAGAACCGCTCCATCTTCGCCCACCACGTGTCGAGATCCTGTTCGGTGTCGCAGCCGTTGATCGCCGCCATGATGCGATCCCAGTCGCCGTCCTTCTTGGCCTGTGCGCTGGACTTCTTGGCTGCCGGAGCTGGGCCAGATGCCGCGTTGCCGTCGTCATCTTCCGGTGCGGCACCGGTCATAGCCAGCAGGCTATAGCGCCTGGCGTAGGTGGTGGCCGATCCAATGCCTTGAGGATCCCGCTTGCTCACCGGCATACGCATGACGTGAGTGAGGCTATCGCCCGACACGTGCATTAGCACCGTGGTGAGGATCAGCTGTTCACCGTCAAAATCGGGCATCTGGAGGACGGAGATCCCCGCGTCATTAAGTGCTGGGATGGTGGCCTCAACAACCGCCGCCAGATCGGCGTACTTGGAACGGAACGCAGGGTTCGTGGCCTGCTTGTAGACCGGATAAGTGGCCTTCTGTGCGGCGACAAGCGCCTTTGCAAATTCGGGGGTCATGAGCACTTCTTCCAATTGATTGCAGCGGTGAGCGCTGCGTTGAGTTCATCGCGGAGGGTGAGGATACGGAGAGCGTGGCGCTGGTCGTTAGCCTGGAACGCAGCGCGGCATTCATCGGCCCACAAGTCATCCAAAAACTCAGCCTGCCAAGCCTGCAAGCGAGCGCCGTTCCACATCACGTCACCACCACTGTGCCAGATCATCACAGCCCCCGCCCAGCTTGACCGGCCAGCAGTGCGCTCTCGCGGCGGCGGTCCATTTCGTAGTCGTAGGCATCGCTAGCTTCAGCGTCAGCTTCCCCAGCCCAAGCTTCCAAATCGCAGTGCTCGAGGATGTTCGCGAAGAGTTGCTGAATGTCTTTCGACCGCACGTCCACGCCTTTCATCAGGCTGTGCGTGATGTGCACATATTTGTTGGTCACCGGGTCGGTCTTGCCTTCAAGGATGCCGATATCGACGACCTCATGGTCGTAGTAGCCTTCGTGGCGATTGTGTGTGGCGCTAATGCCGACGGACAGTTCGCCGCAAGTGATATGTGTGTAGACGCTCATGTGTGTCTCCCTTGCTGTTGATGTGTTGTCGCACACTGTGACACACGTTGCAACAGGAAAGTTGCAATTCGCAACACATCATGCGACATAGCAGCATGAACGAAACGCCAAAACAAATTTACGATCGGTTGCGCGGAATGGGCTTAGGTCATTCCTACGCTCACCAGCTGGCCAACAAGAAGCGTACGCCTAGCTTACAGCTTGCCTTTCAGATCGCCGACGCAGCCAAAATACCGCTCGAGCATTGGAGACCCAGTGGCCATTAAGGCAAAATCCAAGGGCTCACGCGGTGAAACGGAGCTGCTGAAGCTATTGGAACGTGTCCCTGGCGTGACGGTGCGTAAGCAGCCGGCCTCTGGTGCATTCGGGACTCGCATCGGATCCGCCGGCCTCCAGGGCGACCTTCGCATGGTGTTTGGGGATCAGACTTTCCGCGTCGAAGTGAAACGCCGGAAGCTCCCTCCGATGACGCTGGAAGGCTGGCTGGCGGGTGTAGAAATTTTGGCGATTAGGGCCGATCACGGTGACTGGCGGTTTTACCTCGAGGAAGACACGTTCCTCCACCTTCTCAGCTTGGCGGCAGAAAAATGAAAACTCTCGGTCAGCTTGGCAAATTCGAATGTCACTGGCCGGTGTTACAGACCGACGAGCATTTATTCTGCGCTGAACCTACCGGGGGGAAAATATATTGCCCGTATCACATGACCCGAGCATTTGTGCAAACGACGTGGCAGGGCGGGATGAAGGACCTGGAGCACCGCAGGATCAGGCGGTGGTCCTGAGAGAAAAACTAATAGACGAAGCTGTTCGCCGTGCCATCTACAGCCGCCACGAAATCAAGCTAAAACAGACCGCCAAGGCGTGGGCCATGTCGGGTTACGTGACGCTTGAGGTGCAGGTGCTATGCGCCCGAGTGCGATGGCACTGGCGGAACGTGGTAGGAGCCTAGCAGCTCTTCGCCTTCTTCATGTCCTTCTTGGACGGCTTGGCACCCTTCATAGCCTTCATCTCAGAAGCTTTCATGAGCGGCGTTTGCTTGGAGCCCTTGGACTTCATCGGCTTCTTCATGGCTTGCCTCTCTGAGAGAATTGGAGGATGTTAGGGCGAAGGGGCCGAGTTTGCCGCTCGACCCCTTCTGAAACAAACCGCCATGCACCGGCGATTGCTAAAAGCCTTCAGATGATAGGCGAAGAGCGTCTGCCGGACAACCGTAAAGGTGTCCGATGTCATCCCCGCCATTCATGCCGCTCTACGTCGGGGACTATCTAGCCGACACAACCCACCTGACCACGACGGAGCACGGGGCCTACCTGATGCTGCTGTTTTGCATGTGGCGATCTGGTGGAAGCCTGCCAGCCAATCCCGCTAAGCTGGCCAAACTATGCAAGCTCACTAGGGCGCAATGGGACCGCATGAGCGAGACCCTGCTAGCGTTTTTTGACATCGAAAACGGTGAAATGACGCAACGCCGTCTGACCCGTGAACTGACGAGACATACCGAAGCTGTCAGACAGCGAAGGGTGGCAGCGTCAAATGGCGGGCATGCTAAGGCATTGAAAAACAAAGAAGCAGCTTTAGCTACCGGCAGCTTCCCGCTCTGCCAACCAGAACCAGAACCAGAACTCATAAAGAAGAAAGAAGAGAGAGGGCCTCGCAAGTCTCGGCGCTGCCCTCCTAATTTTGAATTTGACGATTCCGTTTTCGATACCGGCGAGAAAGCCGGTCTTACGGCTGACCAGATTGAACAGGAACTGACCAAGCTTGAGGACTACGAATTTAAGACCGCCAGATCCGACTGGAACGCCGTTGCCAGGAACTGGCTCCGATCCGCCAAGCCGACCAAACCGAAAGGGCCACAAATTGACTACGCAGCAATGGAACGCCGACACCAACAATGGAAACGCCAACAGGCGGAAGCGGAAAGCATTGCCTCTGATGGAGGATGGGGAGAGGTCCCAATTTGACGGACCCGCGCACGTTCGAGCCAAGTTCGTGGAGCTGCATGGCGAGGAATTTGCGTACAGTTACCTGTCAGGTGCAACTTGGCGGTATGACAACATGACGCTCACACCGCGCACCATGATTGCCTACGAGCGCATCCGTGACCAGGCGATGGGAACCGTTCGGGAGTTAGGCATTCAGCTCGCCGAGCCAACCAAGAAGGCTGCCGTGGTGGCTTACGAAAGCATGAGCCTATTCGACAAAGCGCGGATCCAGAAGATGCTGGCGGATGAGCATGAGACGGCAGCCATCCAGATGCTGGTGAAGGAGACCGGCACTCGGGACATCACCCAGATGCCGCCGGCTGGGAAAGATTTGATGGAAAAGGCCCGCCTCCGCAGGCTAAAGGCACGGGAACTTATGGGATTGAGATCATGACCGACGCTGAGAAACAGAATTGGTATCGCTTCGCCAGGGCAGTCTGGCGCAGATACATGGGCTTGCCGGAGGCTGGCATCTACCGGTCCAAAGTCAGGCCGCGGGGACTGGGTGAAACCAACAGGGCAGCGGAGGCAGACGATGCTCTCGATTTGGCGGGGTAACGTGGAACCGACGATCCAAGAACGCCACCAGCTGGCCAAGAAAGCCATTCGGGAGGTGGCGGAAGCTCACACGGTCAGTACGTCGCGGATGATGTCTTACGACCGCCATGCCGACATTTCAGCTATCCGGCACGAGGCAATGTGGAAAGCCAGGAAGGTTTCCGGTCTATCTTATCCCTTGCTCGGCAAGCTATTTGCGGGGCGCAATCACACCACAATCATCCACGGGGTCGCCGCCTATGAAGAGCGGATGCGTCGTGATAAACTGCGCAAAATCGATTTAAGGGTCTGACGATGGCGACGATTGACCAATTCAACAACCTGACCAACGTCATGACCACGGTTGGGGAGAAGAACAGCCTCGTCACCCAGTTCCCGCAGCGGATCCGAGACAACACCGGGCGACTCAAGATCACGTCGCATCAGAACGTGTATGAAGCTGACTTCGAATATTCCGGCCAGCCGATGCGCTGGGAGAACTACACGGCCGGCAATGCCACCATCACGCCGACCTCTAGCATCGGTGGTGTCCAGCTCTCCGTGACGACTGCCGCCGGTGACCTGGCGATCCGTCAAACCCGTCCCTATCACCGCTATCAGCCCGGTAAAACCATGTACATGGCAACCGGATTTGTGTTCGGTGGACCTGCGACAAACCACATTGAGCGCGTCGGGTTCCTAGACGACGCCAACGGCATGGCGTTTCAGATTCAAACGCCCACCGCCACCAACCCGACTGGCATGTGCGTGATGTACCGCTCGGACATCAGGGGCGTTCCTTACGACACAATAATCCCGCTCAACCAATGGCAAGACCCCTACGGTGTGGCTCAGTCGCTGAACTGGCAACAGATCCAGATGATGTGGATGGAGTTCGCTTGGTACGGCGCCGGCCTCATGCGCTGGGGTGTGATCCTCAACGGTGAACCCTACACTCTCCACCAGATCGGCCAAGGCAACGGCGGTCAAAACATCCCGTGGGCGCGTACTGGCAACCTTCCGGTTCGTTACGAGCTTCGCAACACCGGCACCGTTGCCGCTGCGCAAACCATGAACCACTGGGGTGTGTCGGTGGTCGTGGAAGGACAGCGGGACCAACAGCGCGGGTTTACGTATGGCTACGGCATGGCCGCTGGTACGCCGACCCGCTCGCCTGGATCTGCTGCAACTCGTTACCCGCTGCTGTCGCTGCGCTATCGTCCCATGGGCACGATGGAATATGGTGTGGACAGCAACTACTCCGGCGCTAACGGTACGCTCCCGGCCAACGGCGCGGCAATCACGGCGGCCAGCTCGACCGCGACCGCTTCGACCATTGTGCTTAACAGCACACCGTTGACCCCGAACGTTTGGGTTGGAAAATACATCTACTGTCGAGGCGCTACGGCATCCATCACCGGCATCACGATCACGAGCGGCGTTGCCACTGCCACCACGGCGGCCAGCCCCAACTATCTCACGGTGGGCCGATGGGTCATCATCGCAGGGGCAACTGCAACCGGCACCATTAACGGCCAAGTGCAGATCACTGGCGTCACCGCAAACACGTTCACGTTCAACACGACGGCGTCGGGCACGGTTACTGGGACCATCACCTATCAAACCGGTTTCGGCACTGTTGGCCGCATTATCGCCAACACGCAGAACACGCTCACCGTGGTGGACAACGTGCAGGGCGGCCCGCTTCCCGTTCTGCCGGCCACCTCAGGAAATTACATCCTGGGCATGATCGACCGTGGCCAGATCCTCCCGCAGACCTTGCAAATCTATTCGTCGGCTAACTGTACGCTGGAACTGATCAGCTCAACCTACTCCTCGCCGGTGACGCTGACGGGTGCCAGCTTTGCGACGATGTACAGCCTCGGATCTCTGAACAGCTTCGGTGAGCGGGATGTTAGCGCCACGGCACTGACTGGGGGAGAGGTGGTGTACAACGCGCCGCTGCCGTCTGGTGGTCTCCAGACTTACGACCTGAGCCAGTTCTTCCCGCTGTACAACAATGTGCAGGGCAACCAACCGGACATCCTGACCGTGGCCATCACCACGCCGTCTGGTTTCGCCGGCACGGTGGGCGCTTCGCTGATCGCTCAGGAAGCTATGAGCTAATTGCGGAAACGTCCTTAACGGTTTATTATCAACCAAAGATTAGCGCCCGACGGGGCAGGAGTTTACAAGATGGCCATTCTTCACGACGCGCCCGGCTCGACGAACCGCCATAGCGCGAAGCACGGCAAGGGTCTCTCCATCAAGACCCAGATGTCCTCGCCCCACAAAAACCACGTCGGCAGCGGCTCCCGTCCGACCAAGTCCATGCACCAGATCCAAACTACGAGCCCGCACCACCCCCGCATGCTGGACAGCCGCCACGTTCCTGGCGCTCTGGGCGTCTCCGGTTCCATGGGTCCGAAGCACCCGACGAAGCCGCACGGCGGCATGAAGATGAAGTCGAAGTAATTCTAATTTAGACGGTGTTTAGATGGGCGTTAGTGGCAAAGGCAACCCGGCAAACCTGACACGCGCAGGCATGGGACGGCCTAAGGGTTCGCTTAACAAGGCAACCGTTGACATTAAGGCTTTAGCCGCCAAGCACGCAGAGGAAGCCTTCCGGGAACTTGCCCGGTTGGCTACCGAAGCAGAGAACGAAGGCACCAGGGTCGCCGCTATTAAAGAGCTACTAGACAGAGGGTACGGCAAGGCTCAGCAGTCTGTCGCAGTGGGTCAGGATCCGACGCTGATGCCGATGGGTGTGGTGGAACTTCCTCGAAAGGATTCGCCCCGAGATGTTTGATGAGTTCAACACCGAAGGGCTGTATGATCCTGACCTGTCGGTTCTCAATGCCGCACTGGCAGTCCGCATGGCGCGAGGCGAGAACCAGGACGAGGCGATGATGCTCCTGGCGGAGATGTGGCAACCAGAAGCCACTGTGCAGAACCTGATCTAATGCCGCTCAAAAAGGGCAAGTCCCGCAAGGCTATCAGCTCGAACATCAAGAGCGAGCGCAAGGCTGGCAAGCCGTTAAAGCAGGCCATTGCTATTGCACTGAGCCAAGCCCGCAAGGGTAAGTAGGGTTAAATCCGTATTTTGCCCGCCACCAGTGCGGATAGGTGTTGACTGATACGGATACGACCCGTATAAAGGTCACATCAACGGGGCAGCGCCCCACCAGATAGGACAGAGCAAATGATTAACATTCTTAATATCAGCCTGATTCAAATCAAAACCGACAAGCGCGGTCGTGAATTTGCCCAATATTGGCACGCTATTAACGCCCGGTGGATTCGCTGCAATCTTGAAGACGCCAAAGCGGCGTTGTCTTGTCAAATGGAAAATGGACAATGATGCCTACAATTCCAATGATTTATTTCTATCAAAACCAGCGGCTTGACGAAATGACGCGAGAAGAATTGATTGAAGCGGTAAAATTTTTGGGCACAGAGCTTGTGCGGTCTTTAGAAAAACAGCGGACCGACGCTGATTTTATTTTAGAAATGTTTCGGGCCAAAGCTAATGAACGGTGACGAACTTAACTCCGCCAGGGGCCGTTTAGGCGACCTTTGGAACCTTGGCCGGCCTGTCTCCATGGCGGAGATGGGTCGCGCCTTGCGTCTGGGTGGGCGAGATCCTGGCGAGAGTATCCGCGACTATGAGCGAGGCACCACCCGCATCAGCGGCCCGGTTTCCGTTGCCGTTGAAATGATGCTAATGGGTATGCTGCCACCTGATGGAATCCCGCGCCGGCCATGATCCCGACCGTCTGGACACCGACACCACGGCAGCATGAGTTCCTCGCAGCGCCAGAGGATGAGGTCCTGTATGGCGGCGCAGCTGGGGGCGGCAAGACCGATGCGCTCATCATGGATGCGCTTGGCTGGGATGCCTACACCAAGCCTGAGTATCGCGCCCTGATCCTTCGCCGGACCTACCCAGAGCTAAAGGAAGTCGTGGACCGCACCAGGGCGATCTATCCGGTGATCTGCCCGACTGCGCAGTTCAACTCGCAGGGCAGCGAATGGCGCTTCCCGTCGGGCGCTCGCATTGAGTTTGGCTACCTTGACCGAGACAGCGACGTGCAGCGCTACCAGTCCCGGCAGTTCCAGTGGATTGGCTGGGAAGAGCTGGCGCAATGGTCCTCGCCTCATGCCTACGAGTACATGATCTCCCGCCTACGTGCTCCTGATCGGCTTGACGTGCCGGTGTACGTCAGAGCTACGTGCAACCCCGATGGGCCAGGAGCGAAGTGGATCTCCGATAGGTTCGGCATCGGGCCGGAGGGTGATGCGACCTACACCCGCACGACATACGGGGACAGAACATGGAGCCGACGGTTTATCCCCTCACGCCTGCATGACAATCCCCACTTGACGAACTCAGGCTATCGCGAACGCCTGATGATGCTTCCCGACCAGACCCGCCGCGCCCTGCTGGATGGTAGGTGGGATGAGCCTATTGTTGGTGGTGCGATCTACACCGACCAGCTCCAGGCGGCTCGCAATGAAGGCCGGATCACACGCGTCCCTGTCGAGCCGACGGTGCGGGTAGATACCTGGTGGGACCTCGGCATGCGCGATGCCATGTGCATTTGGTTCACGCAGGATGTAGGCCGCGAGATCCGGGTGGTGGATTACTACGAATGCACGGGCGAGGGCTTCCCGCACTATGCAGCAGTCCTGGACAAGAGAGGGTATCTGTATGGACGACACACGGCGCCGGCGGACATTGCTGTGCGAGAGCTTGGCACTGGCCGTTCTCGGATCGAAGCGGCTCGAGACCTCGGCATCAAGTTTGAAACCGCGCCGTCGCTGGGGCTTGAGGACGGGATCCACGCAACCCGAATGCTCTTCCCCAAGCTCTGGTTTGACGAGACGCGGTGCAAGGCTGGACTGGATGCGCTTAGCCATTATCGCCGGGATTATAATTCTCGACTTGGCGAGTATAAATCTAGCCCTGTCCATGATTGGTCTTCTCACGGCGCTGATGCGTTGAGGACGCTGGGCGTGGCTCACAAGATTGCCAGGCCAAAGACCCCGCCGGCCTTGCGGGTTACAACCTTGACCGGCTCGCAAGGGTGGCTTGGTGCATAAGGAATTTCGCTTCTGGTCCGTTGTGCTTGGCTGTCATGCGGTCAGGCTGTCCATGTTCGATCACGCCGGCCAAGAGTACTTCATGGTGATCCCATTCCCTGAGGGCAGGGCCTATCGCCAAAAGCGGGCGGAAGCGCTAGAATTGATTGAAGAGGCGATGCGCTTGGGCCTCGACCCTGGTGAGGTAGTCCCGTGGCCGAATTGAACAATCCCCGCAAAGCTCCCAACGACGGCAAGATCAAGATGCCGTCCGTCCAAGCGGGTATGAACAAGCGCGGCCCCATGATGGGCAAGGGCGACAAGAAGGCATACGACGACGACGAATGGGGCGACGACTGGAAGCCTCTGGGGACTGAGAAGCGCAAGGAGGAAGAGACGCACGACGAGGTGCTGGAACGCGCCCGCAAGCGCATGACCCGTTGCATCGACTCCGAGTCCGACAACCGCAAGGCTGCGCTTGAAGATCTGAAGTTCAAACGGGGCGAACAGTGGCCGGCTGACGTGGCTGCACAGCGTAACACCGACAAGCGCCCGTGTCTGACCATCAACAAGATGCAGACGTTCGTGCATCAGATCACCAACGACCAGCGCCAGAACCGCCCAGCCATCAACGTGTCCCCGGTGGGTGATCGCTCCGACCCCGACGCAGCGAAGGTCTATCGTGGCCTGATCCGCGCCATTGAACGCGAGAGCACGGCAGACATTGCCTATGACACCGCATTCGAGTCGGCTGTGTCCAATGGGTTTGGCTATTTCCGCATACGCACCGACTGGGAAGCACCGGACAGTTTTGACCAGGTGATCAAGATTGAGCGGATCCGCAACCCGTTCACCGTGTACCTTGACCCCGACCACCAGGAGCCTGATGGCGCGGACTGCAAGTATGCGTTCGTGACTGAGATGATCCCAATGGATGAGTTCAAGGCTCAGTATCCCGATGCGGACACTGAAGCCTACGACCAAGGCGGGATCGGCGACAAGTACAAGGAATGGTCCTCAAAGGACGGCATTCGGATTGCGGAGTATTTTGAAACCAAGATCGACATGGAGGACCTAGTCAAGCTCTCCAACGGCTACGTAGGCTGGAAGGATGATCTCGCCCAACGGACCAAGGACATGATCAAGTCCGGTGCGCTGGAGATCGTGGACGAACGCAAGTCCGAGAAGCGCAAGATCAAATGGTACAAGATTACCGCCACCGAAGTGCTAGAGGAGTCTGAATGGCTCGGCCTGTGGATACCCATCATCCCCGTCATCGGCGAAGAGATCGATATCGAGGGCAAGGTATTCTACAGCGGCGTCATTCGAAACGCCAAAGACCCCCAGCGGATGTACAATTACTGGAAGACAAGCGAGACCGAGCTGATTGCTCTGGCTCCGAAGGCTCCGTGGATTGTCGAGGAAGGCCAGATCGAAGGCTACGAGGAACAGTGGCGCTCGGCCAATGTGAGGAACTACCCCTACCTTCCGTACCGCGGTGTGTCGCTGGGTGGAACCCTCGCCCCACCGCCGCAACGTCAGCAATTTGCGGGCGTTCCTGCGGGTGTTGTCCAAGCTGCACAAGGGGCGGCTCAGGACATGATGGCAACGACCGGAATCAGGTTTGACGCCTCTCCGAATGAAAGGATGATGGATGAGTCTGGCCGCGCCATTAGAGAGCTTCGCCGTTCTGGCGACCTTGGCTCGTTCCACTACATGGACAACCTGGCACGTTCGCTAAAGCACTGTGGCCGGCAGCTCATCGACCTGATCCCGAAGATCTACGACACCAAGCGCCAGATCACCATCCTGCGCGAGGACGACAAGGAAGAGAAGGTGGTCATCGACCCCTCCGCCAATCTTCCTTACCAGGAACAACCCGGCCCGAACGGCAAGAAGATGAAGGTGTTCAACCCGACCATCGGCAAGTTCGGTGTGACGGTGGACATCGGCCCGTCCTACGCCTCCAAGCGCATTGAGGCGAGCGAGAGCATGATGGACTTCGTCCGTGCCATGCCGCAGACCGCCCAGCTCGTCGCGGATCTCATTGCCAAGAACCAAGACTGGCCGGGTGCTGAAGAGATGGCAACCCGTCTGGCCAAGGCTGTCCCTGCGAACCTGATGGGCCAGGACATGAAGGACATTCCCCCGCAGGTGCAAGCCATCATCAACAACATGCAACAGGAGCTTAAGGCGGCACAAGCCCAGCTCCAGCAAGCCGCGTTCCAGCTTAACGACAAGCAGAAGGACCGCGACATCATGATGGCCAAGATCAATGCGGACTTTGAGGTTAAGTTGATGGCCATCATCCAGAAGGCCGAAGACAGCATGAACAAACAGGTCGGATCCAAGATCGAGGACCTGGCACAAGGTGTGGCGCAGCTCATGTCTGCGTTGCCGAAACCGCAATCAGGCGGGCAAACAGAAGGAATGATGAATGCCGGATCAACTCGCAACGACGATGGAAGCAACCCCCAAGGCGGGGCCTCCGACGTCAGCGACCTCGGACTTCCCCCAGTTCAAGGCTAACCCGACTGGTCAAGTTGACGACAAGCCGGAAAAAGAGGATAAGGCAGATACTGCTGAGAAATCCGCAGGCGAAAGTCCAAAGGACGACAAATCCGATGGCACACCGGCTTGGTTGAAGCGTGAGATTACTATTGAGCGCAACAAGAGGCGGGCGGCTGAAGAGAAGGCCACGCAACTCCAGCAGGACCTCTCTCGTGCTTTGGAAGCTATCAGCACCAAGGCCGAGGCGAAGAAGGTCGAGACGGACGATCCCCGCCCTGCGCGGCATCAGTTCGACGATCCTGATTCGTATGACGAGGCTCTGATCAACTGGTCCTCACGCCGAGCTGAACAGCTTGCGAGGGCAGAGGAGCGGCAACGGGTTTCTCAGGAAAGCCAGAAGGCTCAGATGGAGCGCACACAGGCTCAATGGTCTGATCGCCGCGCAACGTTCATGGCTGACCACCCCGACTTCGAGGCGGTTGCCGAACGCGACGATCTCCAGATTAGTCTGCCGATGGCGCAGGCCATGCTTGAGTCCGAAGACGGTCCCGCTGTCGCGTACTATCTCGGGCAGAACCCCGAGACTGCGGCAAGGATCGCCAAACTGGACCCGATCCAGGCTGTTCGTGAAATTGGGAAGATCGAAGCCCGGTTGAGTGCTCAGTCTGAAGCACCGACGCCGAGCCGCAAGCCTGATCCAATCAAGCCTGTTGGTTCGCGTTCCAACGCCGGTCCCAAATCTCCCGACCAGGAAACCATGGAGGAATACGCTGCAAGGCGTGCCTCCGAAATCGCTGCCTCTCGTCGCCGTTAAGCCTCGGACATCCGGGGCGTCATAAGGAAGCCTCGGATGTCTAACAACGCTCTTCTTAATCCTAGCGTCATCACCAAGGAGACGCTGGTTATCCTCGAAAACAACCTGGTGGCCGCCGGCAAGGTGAACCGCCAGTTCGAGAACCAGTTCGTCAAGATCGGTTCCTCGGTCACGATCCGCAAGCCCAACCGCTTCCTTGTGTCCTCGGGTCCGGGCCTGTCCATCCAAGACATCAGCGAACCGTCCACCAGCATCACCATCTCCAACCAGAAGCACGTGGACTTCCAGTTCTCGTCTCAGGATCTGACGCTCACGGTGGAAGAGTTCTCCGAGCGGTACATCAAGCCGGCGGCTGCCGAACTTGCCAACCAGCTGGACTACGACGTTCTCCAGAACACCACCTCCCTTCAGAACTGGGTCGGCCCGCAGGGTGCTGGTACGGCTCCGAACAGCTTTGCCGCTCTGGCCGCTGTCGGTCAGCGGATGGACGAAGGCGCTGTGCCGCAAGACGGTCGCGTGCTCGTGCTGAACCCCGCCGCCTACTGGGCGCTGGCGAATGCGCTGATCGGCGTGTACGTGAAATCGGTCGCTGAACCGGCCCTGAAGGGGTACTTGGCGAACATCGCCAATTTCGAGATCTACGAAGACCAGAACGTCGCCAACCTCACCAACGGTAACTACGCCGGTACGGGCGTGGTCAACGGTGCCAGCCAGTCGGGTTCGAACCTCGTCACCAACGGCTGGACGGCTTCGCGTACCAACCTTTTCCTCGGCGGTGAAGTCATCACCATTGCGGGCGTGTATGCGATCAACCCGAAGAGCCGCAAGTCCACTGGTGCTCTGCAAAACTTCCTGGTCACCGGCCCGGTCTCGTCGGATGCGAGCGGCAACGCCACGCTGCCGATCTACCCGGCCATCAGCACCACGGGCGCCTACCAGACCGTGTCTGTCTCGCCTGCGAACCTCGCCGGTGTGACGGTCATCTCCGGTTCGGCCAACGTGACCTATCCGCAGAACGTCGGCTTCGTGAAGGACTGCTTCGGTCTCGTCACCGTGCCGCTGGAGCTGCCGGAAGGCGTCGACTTCAAGGCTCGCGAAACCTACAAGGGCATCTCGATGCGGATCATCCGGGCTTACGACATCAATAATGATGTGTTTCCTGCGCGTATTGACATCCTATACGGAACCACTACGTTCTATCCGGAGCTGGGGGTTCGTCTCACCGGCTGATGACCGGATGGAGATTGAATGTCCAAGCTCGTTCTTGAAACAAGGGTCTGCAATGTTTGCTCTGAGGAAAAACCCACCAGCCAGATGGTCGCGAGTTCTCGCTACCGTGGTGGGTTTATGCCTTGTTGCAAAGAATGCCGGAATGCGTATTGGCGAGATCGCAGAGCCTCATCGCCGGAGTTCCGAAAAGAACGCAGCGATGCGGTTCGGCGGTCACGTCTCTTACGTAAATACGGCATCACGCAATCCGATTACGAACGCATGTTGGTTAAACAAGGGGACTGTTGCGCCCTTTGCAAATCAACAGACAAAGGACGATCTGCCCGCTGGACAAAATGGAACGTCGATCACGACCACAAAACGGGCGTTGCTCGCGGACTTCTCTGTCACAGCTGTAACATCGCAGTGGGCCAATTTGAAAAACTGGTTGAGCGCGTCGGTTCCGACCCCGTTCTGGCATACATCAAGCGTGGAGTTTAATTGATGTTTGAACGGAAAAAGATGCCTAAAGGGTGGAAGTCACCCTTCAAGGTGGATCTCTACCAGGTTGTCGTCGAGCGGACTGAGGATGGCCGTGTCCTCCCAGTCGGCCCGATGGCAACCAAGGAAGTGCTTGGTCCGTTCAAGGACGCCATTGCTCAATCCATCAAGACCGGCATGGAAACACGCTGGTCCAACCCGCAGATGCTGCTCGTAAAGCCCTCGTAAGGAACCAGAACCATGCCCGTCGTCTCCGCCGCCTCCACTGCCACGAAGGGTCCGAAGCAACTTTCGGACCAGAACAGCCAGGGCACTGTCCTTGGTGCCTCGTCCACCGACCTGATCGGTTTCTACGGTGCCAACCCCGGCATCGTGCAGCCGGCCTCGCAGGGCTCCCTGAAGGGCTATGTGGGTGTGGTGACCACCTACGCTGTGACGCTGACCCCGGTGTCTGTTGCCGCCAACACGGCTGCTGAACAGACCCTGACGGTCACGGGTCTTGCCACCGGCCAGCTGGTCGTGGTGACCAAGCCGACCACGCAGGCGGGTCTGGCTCTGTCCCCGTCGGCTCGCGTGTCGGCCACCAACACCCTGGCGGTGAACTTCGCCAACGACACGGCGGCTGCCATCACCCCGACTGCTGGTGAAACCTACCTTGTCACCGCCATCCCGGCCACCATGCTGCTGACGGCTACGCTCACCCCGACCGCGGTGGGACCGAACACGGCCATTGAACAGCAGTTCACGGTCTCGGGTCTGGCGGCTGGTTCGCCGGTCATCGTCAACAAGGCGGCTTCTCAGGCTGGTCTGGCTATCCTTGGCGCTCGCGCCGTGGCTGCCAACACGCTGGGCATCACGTTCCAGAACCTGACGGCTGCCACGATCACCCCGACCGCCGCCGAAAGCTACCTCGTGTATGCTTCGCCGGAGATCCAGGTTGCTCCGGTGCTGAAGACCGTGACCGCCACGCTGACCCCGACCTCGGTGGCTGCGAACACCACGGCGGAACAGACCTTCACCGTGCCTGGCATCAACGCCAACATGCAAATCTACGTCAACAAGCCGACCTTCACCACGGGTCTCGGCATTGGTGGTTATCGCGTGTCGGCTGCCAACACGGTGGCGATCACCTACGTCAACAACACTTCGGCGGCGATTGTGCCTCCGTCGGAAACCTACACCATCGGCGTGTTCCCCGGTGCGGTGCCTGCGGCTGGTTCCTCCACCGCCTACACCAGCATGAACGGTGGACCCACCGCTGACCACGCGGCTCTGGTTTCGCTTGGCTTGGTGGCTGCGCCGTAATACTGTCTCGGGGTGTGTTCCTCCCCGACTGGATATCCACCGTGACCTACGTGATTTTCGCGACTCCCTCGTTAGATCACAAAGTCACGGTGGATTTTTTGCGTTCAGCCCTGGCTACAGACGCAGCCTGCGAGAAGGCCGGGTTCACCAGGGGCTGGGCTCAGCGATGCGGTGACCCATTCATCGCAAAGGCCCGCAGCAAGATGGTGGCGGAGTTTCTGGACACGCCAGAGGCTACGGATCTCTTCTTTCTTGATGACGACCTCGGCTGGCCGGCACACAAGGTCATTGAGTTTCTGAACCGCCCGGAAGATGTAATCTGCGGCGTCTACCCCAAGAAGCAGGACAAGCCCGACTGGCCGGTGTCCTTGGCGGCTCATGCAGACACCCGCAAGTTGGTTGAGCGTGACGGGCTCATTATGGCAACGCACGTCCCTACAGGCTTCCTGCGTATCAAGCGCCATGTGCTGGAGGATCTGTATTACAAGGCTCCGGTGTTCCGTGACGTGGAGATCAATGGGGACCGGGTGAAGTATCACGCCGTGTTCAACTCAGGCCCTGGCGCGGACGAATGGTGGTGGGGTGAGGACTATGCGTTCTCCAATGCCCTGACCGCTGGTGGCTATGAGATGTGGGTTGATCCTGACATTGCCTTTAAGCACCGTGGGTCCAAGACGTGGACCGGCACACTGACCGACGGTGTTTCCACTTTCAGAGACCGGGCGAGGACTATTGATGGAACACAACGAGTATCCGAAGCACATGCATCACCCGCACAGCCAGCGGGGAAAGACGGAAAAGGTCGAGGA